>SDBV01005477.1_pt1 | contig 17910 bp, 18 predicted proteins | sample 2277081 | NCBI WGS metagenome assembly SDBV01 (sample SAMN10402039, study PRJNA504765) | marine sediment metagenome | isolation source: marine sediment core GS10_PC15, 223 cmbsf | place: Arctic Ocean: Southern Knipovich Ridge | collected 2010 | reverse complement strand
GGTTCTGGAAGATGATTCGATAAAGCTTCAGGTTCGAAGGGTGATGGCTGAAGCGGCTGCAGCGCTTGTAAAAGAATATCCAACTGATTTTACTGAACAGGCCCTTATCGGGCACATTGATGATCTTCTTTTCCGATTTCAGAATAGAGCCCTGGGAGACACAGTCTTTCGGGTCGGTCGTGATCTTCCAAGAAAGCTTGGTCGTGATGACAGGATCCTGGGAGCTGCAGGTTTATGTTTGAAGCATAATCTCCCCTTTGGAAAGATAATTGATGTTTTCTATTCAGCCCTTAGTTTTAAGGCCTCTGATGCGAATGGTCTGATCTTTAGTAAAGATATGGGTTTATTAAATGATGTTTTGAACATGGGAGTTGAAAATGTTCTTACAAATTATTGTGGGCTTGATCCGGTGACGGACAAAGAATTGATAGGACTACTGCTAAGGGTATATTAATCTAATTATATTTATTTGCATTATAAGGAGAGAAAATATATCTTGCTTTTTTCTGTATGTTATATTATTCTGTACATATGTGTACAGAAAAAAGCAATGTACCACAGAAAAGATTTGTTCAGCTTGCTCGATTAAGAGAAGTCATTTTTCATACAACTGACCTGGCAAATCTTTGGGACATTAGAAATCCAAATACTTTATATACAACCCTTAAACGATATGTAAAATCAGGTTTGATTTTTAGAATCCGGAAGGGAATGTATAGTCTGATTCCTTTGGAAGAACTTGATCCATTACTCCTGGGAGTTAAAACTATTCATAGTTATGCTTACATTAGTACAGAAACAATTCTATTCGGCGAGGGTATTATTAATCAGAGGCCGGGATCTATCACCATTGTCAGTTCACATTCAATGAAGTTTCAGGTTTATGATAACTATTATATTTCAAGACAATTGAATGATAGATATCTTTTCAATTCTGAAGGAATTGAAAAGCGTGGACAAATTCTAACTGCGTCGGTTGAACGTTCTGCAGCAGATTTACTCTATTTTAACCCAAAAACATATTTTGACACTCCTAAACTAATAAATTGGGATAGAGTGAACGAAATTCAGGAATGTTTAGGATATAAAAAAGAGTCAACCAGGGGAATTCCATATGGTCCTGCCTGATCGAAAAGATGCAATTCATAAAGCCTGGCTTTACAGGCTTTTGACATCAATTTGTGATAATACAATGCTGACAAGTGTTCTTTTCTTTAAGGGAGGTACTTGTGCTGCCATGCGCGGACTGCTTGACAGATTCTCTATCGATTTGGATTTTGATTATACAGGTGGAATAGATGATTTAATAACCACACATACCTATCTGGAAAAGATTTTTGATAATCTTGGACTAACGATCAAAACCCAGAGTAGTCAAGTACCTCAATATATTCTAAAATACCCAAACAGCAGATCAAATGAGCGAAATACATTAAAGATAAATGTTGTTACTCACGCCCCATTGGCAAATAAGTATGAGAATATAAGACTTGATGAAATAGATAGAATCCTGACTTGTCAAACTACCGCAACAATGTTTGCTAATAAACTGGTTGCTCTTATTGATCGATATGAAAAGTCCGGCGGGATTGCAGGAAGAGATATATATGATATAAACCATTATTTTTTAAATGGGTATACTTTTGAATGTGATGTAATAAAAGAAAGAAGAAATGTAGATTCTATAAAACAATACCTGGAAGAATTAATAGACTTTGTAAATACGCATATAACTCAAACTATTATTGATCAGGACTTAAATGTTTTACTCCCTCCGGCTGTTTTCAGTAAAATTAGAAAATCGTTAAAATCAGAAACAATTTTATTATTGAAAGACGAACTTAAAAGGCACTGAAGAGGAACTGGATTGTAATTTCCAGATGAAATTAAAGTTGTTTATATAATCTGCAGAAAACAAGGGTTAATTACATAGCTTTAATGCATAAAACAATGGTATATATTCTGCATGTATGGTATAATTTGTTATGAAACGCGAAGCAGAACACTATTTAGAAGAGTGGATACATTTAAAACGCAGGAAACCTCTTATTATTAGGGGTGCAAGACAAGTAGGGAAGTCAACTCTTGTGCGTAATTTTGCTGAAAAAAAAGGATTTGATTTATTTGAAATAAATTTAGAATTATTTCCAAAAATAACAGCTTTTGATTCAATGAATATTGATCACATCTTGCGGGATCTGGAAGTACTTATTCAACAGCAAATATCACCTAATACATTGATTTTTTTAGATGAAATACAAAAACATCCCATTGCAATTACTGCTTTACGTTATTTTTATGAAAAAAGACCTGAAATTCCTGTAATTGCAGCAGGCTCACTCCTTGAAATAGTATTAGAGGATATGGAGTACTCTATGCCAGTTGGCAGGATTGAGTATCTTTATCTTGGCCCAATGACTTTTTTTGAGTTTTTAGCAGCTTTAAAAGAAGAAACGCTACTGGAAACTTGTAGATCTAATAATGTTACTGAAATAAGTCAGGATATGTTTAATAGATTAGTAGAAAGGTATAGAGAGTTTCTATTTATTGGAGGAATGCCTGAGGCTGTTCTAACATACTCTGAAACTAAAAGCGGGCTTGCTGCCCGGAGAGTTCATCGTTCAATTATAGAAACATATATTGAGGATTTTTCTAAATATAAAAAACGTGTAAATACGGATCACCTTGAAATGGTGTTTAATTATATATCAACTCATATCGGTCAAAAAATAAAATACAGCAATATTTCACGGGAGCATCAATCCAGAGAACTTAAAAAAGCTTTCCATTTACTTGTAAAGGCAGGCGTAATACTACCTGCTTATTATAGCTCCTGCTCAGGTATTCCTTTAAAAGCAGGAATTGATACTGGAGTTGTTAAACCATATTTTCTGGATGTTGGATTGATGAATTATCAGTATGGACTAGACTGGAATGATTTTATATCATTAAAGCCTCAGCAGCTTTTTAATATTGGTGTGGCAAGTGAGCAGTTTGCAGCACAACACCTAATGTATGGTATAGGTCAGGAGAGGAAGCCGGAACTCTATTACTGGATTCGTGAAAAGAAATCAGTTAATGCAGAAGTAGACTTTGTCATTACAGCAGCAGGCCGCATTTGGCCAATTGAAATTAAATCAGGAAAAAGCGGAACTTTAAAATCACTTCATCAATTTCTTTTTCAGAAGAAACTTGGTAAAGCAGTACGTTTCAATATTAATAAGTCATCAAGTGTTATGGTTGAAGCAAGTGTAAAGAATGGTGTGATGATTGACCATATTTCATTCGAACTCCTGTCATTTCCGATTTTTCTTATTGAGAAAATATATGAATATTTAGATGTATGAAAATGATTATGAGATTATTATAATACTGGAGAAAAACGATGATTAAGTCAGAAATTATCAAAGGACAAAAAAGCTGGGTTCTTGAAAATATAAACATCAAACTTTATCTAACTGAGAAAGGCGGCCACATGGCCCCGGTTATTTTCATGAAGGACACTGAAAAACCCATAGAACCCTTTTATATAAATCCGTGGGCTGAAGAAGGTTTGAATCTGGAGAATGAACCGGATGTGCTTATACCTTTAAGGGGGGATTTTTTCTGCCTTCCATTTGGCGGTGATAATTCGTGGAATGGTGAGTCACACCCTCCCCATGGAGAAACTGCCGGAAGTAGATGGACTCATGTTCCTGAAGATTCAGATAATTTAATAACACTAAGAATGGAAACAACAGCCAGAAAGGGTAGTGTTTTAAAAACGATACAGCTCAAAGATGGGGAAAATAACCTGTATATCAGCCATAAAATCAAAGGATTCAGAGGGCCTGCTTCTTTAGGTCATCATGCAACTTTTCCCGGGGGAACAACAAAATATATCAGTACCAGTCCTATAAAAGTTGGGTACACCAATAAAAACGAAAGTGCTGACTATAATGAAGGAGAATACTACAGCCTGGCATCTCTTAAGAAATTTGAATCTCTGGAGAGGGTTCCTACCATATGGAAGGAAAATGAATTTACAGACTGTTCGATTTTTCCAGCCCGTGAGGGCTTCGTTGATATTCTACAAGTATTTAATAAATCCGGGGAGGATTTTGCCTGGAGTGCGGTAACTGTACCTGAAGAGGGATATCTGTGGTTTTCCCTGAAAGATTCTGAAATTCTGCCGTCCACTGTTTTATGGATGGAAAATAAGGGAAGGCATCAAAATCCATGGAATGGCAGAAACTGCTGTATTGGGGTAGAGGATGTCTGCAGTTCTTTTGCAGATGGGCTTGCTGTTTCAGCAGAGAATAATTTTCTTAATAAAGAAGGAATTAAAACCTGTCATCAGATAGAAGAGGATGGTGGCCTGACTGTAAAATATATCCAGGGGGTAGTTCGTATTCCTGACGGGTTTGACCGATGTAAAACTATAGAGAAAAAGGATGATGGTATTGCAATCACCTCTTTTTCCGGGAAAGTAGTTTTTGCAAAAGTTGATTATGGGTTTTTGCTGGATTAAATTGGCAGTGGGACAAGCTGGATGAAACTACCACAACTGATAATATGATTGGGAGAGATGTGTAATATTTGGCAATCAATTGACAAATATTACAATCTGCTGTATAATTATTCCATGATAAATCGACTTATTGAAGCTGAGTTGAAAATAATTTGCAGAGAATTCCCCATTATAGCTATTTTAGGTCCCCGACAATCAGGAAAGAGTACTCTGGCAAAGATGTTCTTCAAGGATTACTCCTATGTTTCCTTTGAGGATCCGGATATAAGAGAGCAAGCTATAAATGATCCTCGTAGTTTTCTGTCCAAATATCCAAAAAAAATTATATATGATGAAATACAGCGGGTTCCTGATTTTATAAGTTATCTTCAGACTCATGTTGATTCCGGGATAGAATCAGGAAAAATAGTAATTACCGGATCACATAATTATCTCTTAATGGAGAGTATAAGTCAGTCACTTGCAGGTAGGGTTGGTATTTTAAAGCTGTTACCTCTGAATGCACCGGAAGTCAATTTGTTTAACAGGCAGACTTTGGAAGAGAGTGTTTTTAAAGGTGGTTATCCCCGGTTATATGATAAAAATATAAGACCTGTTTCTTTTTTCAGGGAATATCTGGAAACCTATATCGAGAGAGATGTTCGTTTAATTAAAAATATTATGAATTTTGACCAGTTTAGTCGTTTTTTGCGGGTTCTTGCAGGACGCACTGGACAGATCCTCAATCTAAAATCCATTGCTGATGATTGCGGCATCTCCCATAACACAATAAAGGAATGGATTAGTGTTCTTGAAACCAGTTATATTGTTCATAGATTAAAACCCTATTATCGCAATTATAAAAAACAAATTACAAAGAGTCCTAAAATTTATTTTTACGACACCGGATTGGTATGTTTTCTTCTTGGAATACAAAGTGTCGAACAGCTGGAAAGTCACTATTTACGAGGTTCTATTATTGAAACTTTTTATATTTCAGAATTTATGAAAAGTTCCTCTATCCGAAATAGCCCAGTAAATTTTTTTTACTGGAGGAATAACCATAAAAAGGAAATTGATTTAATTATAGAATCATCGAAAATGTATGCAATTGAATTGAAGAGTGGAAAAACTCTGAGATCTGATTTTTTTGATACATTGAAATTATGGCAGGATCTTAGTGATACCCCTCTTGAGCATTGTAGTCTTGTGTATGGTGGAGATAAAGATGATCTCTATTCAGGTATGAAGGTTATTGCCTGGAACAGGATAGATAATTTTTTTATTCGGATTTTTACATAAATTGAATAAAGTAAAAGAAATATTTACCCGTTCTTAATAAGCAGAACCGAAGCCAAAGACAATCCAATACTCAATATTCGTATCAGTGTAAGTTTTTCTTTGTAAATTGCAGCAGAAAGAAAAATAGGTATCAATATAGACAAGGCAAAGATCGGCTGGACCAGGGACATGCTGCCGGCAGCAAATGCCTTAAGTACAAGGCCGTAACCTCCAAAATTTAGAATTCCGATTATACTTCCAATAATAAAGATACCCTTAAAGGTAACAGCCCCGGATATCCTGAACTGCTCGGAGGCAATAAGTATCAACACTAAAATTGATGTGGCTATACCAGCCCACTGATTGATTGAAGGAGCTTCACCAAAAAATAGTATTCCTATTATTATTACAAACAGAACATTGGATTTATTTACAGGAAAGACAACAGACGCAGGGGCAAACTGTAAGGCTTTGAATTTAGCAAGTGCGCCAAAAGCAAAGAGTGTTCCATTTGCAGCTGCGTATGGCAGGGCAGGGAGAATTTGTGAAAAGCCCGTACCAAAGATTAATATTGTGACAGCAGCTGAAATTACAACAGAAGATGCAGAAATAAGAATTACTGCCTGATTTAGATATTTTTTCTCTGCAGCAACTTTATATAAAAAATTCAACATTCCGTAAAAAAGAGTTGCAAAAAGACTGTATGTTAACCAAAGGGGCATCTATTTTTCCTTGCTAGTTTGTTTTAATGAGTTCTTCAATAGAGTGGATCCTCCACTGATACTTAATCAGATCTATTTTCCCATATAGATCTGATTCAATGCCTTCCATACTAAGCAGCATTTTCTGTTCCTGGAAACCTTCATGATCCTTTATTGCAATTACTCCACGGCTGTTTACGACCCTGTGCCATGGAATGTTTTTTGTCCGGTGTAGAATACGGACAACCTGACGGGCTGCTCTGGGGCTTCCGGCCAGGGCGGCAATAGTACCATAACTGGTAACTTTTCCTGGTGGAATATTTTTTAGGATAAATTCTACTTTTTTAGTAAATGTTTTGTGTATATTAATATTATCCATGGAGTGAATTATATCATTGTACCTTTATTTAAATAACCAGCCTGGTATTTTCTTTACTAAATTTTCTTGTCAGAGTAATTCCTTTTGTATTTCTTGGCTAATATATGTTAGAACTAAATACAGGCTGGTCGGAAGCAAGCTTCCTGCTCGCCCATGCAACCTAGGAGTAATAATTATGGAGTATAGTACTGAACGGGAAGAGGTAGCATACTTTATGCGGCGATTATATGAAAAGAATTTAACCACTTGTTCCGGTGGGAATGTGAGCCTTAAAATAAATAAGGATATTATATGCATAACCCCTTCTGGTCTTGATAAAGGAAGAATCCAGCCTGAGCAGGTAGGTGTAATAACTCTGAAAGGAGAAAATCTTACTCCAGAGCTTAAACCAAGTATCGAGACTTCTATGCATATTGCTGTGCATAATATGCGTCCTGAAATGAAAGCAGTTGTTCATGCACATCCTGTTACAGCCAGTAGTTTTACAGCTTCAGAAAAAAAGATCAATACAGCGCTTTTAGCAGAATCTGCTGCGATTCTCGGAACACCGGTATTTGTTCAATATGCCATGCAGGGAAGTAGTGACCTGGCCAACCTTGTGGCAGCTGCCTCTTTACAGGGGAATACTATACTTATGTCCAATCATGGAGTTCTGACTGTAGGTGAAACTCTTTTAAAAGCCTTTGACAGGATTGAGGTTCTGGAGGCATCAGCAAAGATAACACTTTATACCGAGTTGCTGGGAAATAAACGGGTTCTCTCTGATTCTCAATTTTCAGAATTAGTGTCCCCACCTAAAGTTGATGAAGATGCTGAGAAGAAACTTATAGAATTTATTGTAAAAGAGGTTGTTGAAAAAATTGTAAAAATGAACTCTTCAAACAGTTAGAGTTGAATATTAAGTATAAAAAAAATGCGGAGACAGTTCACTATCTCCGCAGTAAATATTATAAGACACTACTTTGCTGCTGATTTGGCCCCAGCCTCTTTTTTCTGAGTAGCAAGAGAGACAATAACCAGTGTGGCAAAGCTTAAGGGAATAGATATTATCCCTGGATTATCAAGGGGGATAAGCGCAGAAGATGCAGCCAGACCGTACCTGACAAACATACTTGGGGACATTAGAATTATTCCTATTGCAGATACCATACCTACCAGAACAGACCATGTTATTCCTTTCGCAGTTGTTTTTTTCCAGAAGAGAAGCATAATAATTGCCGGGAAATTAGCAGAAGCTGCAATGGCAAAGGCCCAGCCTACAAGGAAGGAGACGTTCATTCCTTTGAACAGGATTCCAAGAATACTTGCCAAGCTTTTTCATAGGTTCAGCAACGACAAAAAGAGCCACTACCCAACCTGCAAGATATCCTATTGAATAGAGGAATCCGTCGTATCCGGAAAAGGCTATCATACCGCAAATACCAAGGAAAGATGCTGCCGATAAGTAGTCTCCGGCAAATGCAATACCGTTTACAGTCCAGGGGATTGTTCCTCCTGCTGCAAAATAATCCTTTGATGATGATGATTTTCTTGCTGCCAGTATTGAAATAGTAAGAACAGAAAGTACTATAATTAAAAACAACATAATTGGGAGAATAGATGCTTCGTATATCATTTGTTTTCCCCCTCTTCCTTAAGTCTTATTTCATCCTCTTTAACTGTACAGAGTTTGTTGTATATAAGGCCGGAGATAATTGCGAAGAGAATCAAACTAAATCCGTAGAAAACAGCAAGATTTAAACCGAATATAACCCTCTTTTCCATAATACCGGGGATCAGGGCATTTATTGCTACAAAACCTGCATACAGAATTCCGTAAACAATAAACATTTTAATTCCAAGTTTTCTTTTATAGCCAGATGCGTAATCCTTTTCCGACTGCGCGGCAGGTTCATGCAGCATATAATAACCTCTGTGTATTTTGATAAGGTCAAATTATCATATCTGAAACTATTTGTATATCTATAAATGATATTAGTAATTTTCTTCTGGAAAAATTGATACTGATACTGTTATAATGATTGTATCTGACTTGCTTATTTTAGAAGCATTAATCGGTAAGCTGGATAGAATAGATGAAGAAATTATATTGAGAAATTATATCAAGATATAAAAATCTTGATTGGAGTAAGTATGGAAAACAATAATAAGAAAAGAGTTCCCGGATTAAAGCAGGCCCAGATTATTATCTACTTCACCTTAGTTATAATTTTTGGATCCATCGGATATGGCCTCTATTATAATCTAAGTGGTATAGACGGGCTGACTACCACCTTATACATTTTACTTGGAACTATTGCTGCTGCCGGTGCTCTTTTTATAGTCATTTTAACTTATGTATTTCGTCGTCTGGTAAATCAGGTGAAGTCCATAGGTAAGATATCCAAAGATATGGCTGAAGGTGATCTTTCAAAAGAGATTACAATAATACCTAATGATGCAATTGGAGATATGGCTGAAAATTTTAACCTTGCTATATCCTCTCTTAAGAATATTATTGGCGGAGTGGTTTCTACTGCCAATGAAGGAAGAGAGCTTAACGATCTCCTTGCCGGGCGTATTACTCAGATTGAGATCTCCTCCGGGGAAATGTCAAATAATCTGGATAGAATCCATGAGAAGATCCGGGAAGATAACAATCAGATTGTTGAGGCTTCCTCAGCTCTTGAAGAGATTTCTGCAAATACTTCCAGTCTTTCAAAGCAGATAAGTATGCAGGCAGAAAGTGTCAGTACGACTTCTGCAGCAGTAGAGGAGATGGCAGCATCTATTATGAATGTTGCCCGGGTTACAGATTCCAGGAAAAACGTAACAGAGAGTCTTATAAAGATAACAAAGGAAGGCGGCGAAAAAATAGATGAAGCCAATTTTATTGTTCAGGAGGCAGTAAAAAACATGGGGACGATGCAGGAGATGCTGGAAGTTATTAATAACATTACCTCCCAGACAAACTTACTATCGATGAATGCAGCTATAGAGGCGGCTCATGCCGGAGATGCAGGTAAGGGTTTTGCTGTCGTTGCAGACGAGATTAGAAAACTTGCTGAGTCAACTGCAGAGAACGCTAATGATATTTCAGATTCTCTTACAGGTCTTATAAACAGAATAAATCAGACCGCGGATGTAACAAAAGAGAGTGGAGATTCATTCAAGAAAATTGAGGTTGAGGTTCGTAATTTTGTGGAAGCCTTTTCTGAAATATCAGCCAGTACAAGGGAATTATCCGAAGGAAGCAAGGAAATTCAGGATTCTACAATATCTCTATTAGAGATTACTTCAAATATAAAAACAGGCGCTGAAGAGATAACCCTTGGTGCTAATGATATCAATATAGCTCTGCTCCGTATTAAAGATGCATCGGATAAAAACACAACAAGTATGGCAACTTCAAGAGAGCAGGTTGAAGAGATTCACCGGGCAATGAGCGATGTTGCCGAACTAAGTGCAGCAAATACAGATAACATGAATACCCTTCTGGAAGAGGTTTCTGTTTTTACTCTGGGTACTAATGAGGTGACGGGGGTAAAAGCAGTAAACAGTGAGCAGTGAGCAGCACCCTATGACTTCTGCTACGCGGGGCCAATAAATATGTAAGAAACAAGGTTTGTTTCTTGGAAGTAAACAGGGAGGGGTTCATATAAAGACATACCTGCAAAAAGGTACTATAGAAAAGGTAGTTGACACAAAAGAATATCTGCCGGAAAGTACGGAGTTCTAATATGCCAATACAGGAGAGTGTACTCTTATATTTTCAGGAAACAGGGACTCCTTTTCTTGATTCCTTTTTCGAGCTGGCTACGATGCTCGGAGAGAAGAATATTCTGATAGCCGTTATCGCCTGGGTATTCTGGAATATAGATAAAAAGAAAGGATTTATCCTTAGCTATACTCTCCTTTTCTCTCTTGTTCTTAATGCAGTGCTCAAGATCTCTTTCCACCGGCCGCGACCTTTTGAGCAGATTCCCGGGATTTCAGGAAAGAGAGTTCATACTGCTACCGGATATGCGTTTCCCAGTGGGCATACACAGGGAGCAACGACATTCTACATAACTATTGCTCTACTGGTTCGAAGATGGTGGGTCTATGCAGCGGCAGTTTTACTCTCATTGCTTGTAGCTGTATCCAGAGTGTATCTGGGTGTTCACTGGCCGGTTGATGTGATAGGGGCATTGCTGGCAGGCTCTGTTGTGTCCCTTGGAATGTATTATATATTGAATACTCTGTACGATAAATCTAAATCCAGAGAGTTTTTTATTATTTTATCGGCCCTTGGAGCAGCACTTGCACTGCTGATTTTTATAGCTATCAACAGTGTTTACTTTCATGGGGAACTTGTTATGACAGATTTGGTAAAGACTGTAGGTGTATTCTCCGGGGCTTCCCTTGGTTTTATTATAGAGGAAAGGATGACAAAATTTTCCATCACAGGCAGTTTGTTAAAAAAGATTCTACGGTTTATAATTGGTCTTGGGGGTACCATGGTACTTCTTTCAGGGTCAAAACTTGTGTTTCCGTTTGCAGATCCCTTTCATTTTATGCGATATGTACTGGTAGGCCTCTGGATTACCTGGTTGTATCCGGCAATAGGCAAACGGATTGGTCTGTTTGTGTAGGGAACAGGCATGCCCCGATTACATAGAAACTATATGCCAGTATTTAAGATCAGCACAATCTGGTGAAATCTCACCTATCTGCCAACCTGGTGCTGTCATCTCAGTAAAGTAGTATGGTCTGCCATTAAGTTCAATGTACTCTCCTGTAGATGGAACATTGAGACCAAGCATAACGTGGGCATATTTATTGCTGTAGAATAAAGCAGTATCATATCCCAGCTGCTTCAGGATAAGAGCTGCAAGAAGAGTTTTTGAGTCACAGTCACCTGCATTAAGATAAAGTACCTCTGCAGGTGAATATAAACCGTAATAGTTATCAGGTATTTCATAGGGTATCTGTTGAATAAAATCAATTATAATTTCCAGGGTTTCTCTATCGGAAAGTTCATTTTTTTCCTGAAACCAGCTAAAAGCATAGGCCAGATTGGTAAGTCTATTCTCGTTGTTCGAAATAATTATCTTGTATACAATAGCCCAGAAGTCTGCATGTGATATTTTGCTTTTAGTAGATTTCTTTCCACTGGGAGTGGTTATAGTTCTTGAATCCAGATTTTCAAGTTCGTAAATTGAGATATACAGCCAGGGCCTGTAGATATGCCAGTTTGAAGTCCAATCGGTATCGTAGGATTGCCAATTTGATGTAAGCGGAATAAATTCGTCAGGGAACACAGCCTTTTCCTCCCGAATAAGTTCTGCTAACTCATTTTCAGTTTCTTCAAACAGGCTAAACTCGTAAGAAGGGAAGAAAAGATCACCTAATAATAGTTTGATTGATGGTAAAAATATAAGAAACCAGGACAGAAGTACAAGTATTGTTAGTATCGGATGTCCTTTCTTAGTGTTATCACTCATATTAAGCCCTTAGCCGAAGGGCGTCAGGCCTGTATTATTCAGACCGGGAGTAAATTGAAGTACCTGAAGCAGTTTTTCAATACCATTTTGTAAAAATAGAGCCAGAGTAATTATGATTGATGCCATTAGTATTGAAACTGCGATATTATTCTTTTTAATCTCTTCGAACTCATCAATATTACGAGTCAGCCATGTAAAACCTCTAACACCGAACCATAAAGAGATAATACTGATGAATAGAGAAGCAATAAATTGCAGCAATGATATGCTGAGATTTCCCAACATACCGGGAAGCCCTGTATCGCTATAGAATATTGCACGAAAAATTGATTGTATAAGAGGATTAACTGAAGATTTCATCATCAGACCCATAGCAAAGATAAAACTTCCCGATAGAATTGCGACAGCAATATTATTTTTCTGAAGCTCCTTTTCTTCATCTATAGTCCTGGAAAGACTGGAGAACATTTTAAATCCAATGAAAAGGACAAAAATACCCAGAATCAACGAAAGTAAAAGAGTTGAGATACCGCTTAAAACTACTAAAAGATTCATCTGCTGCTCCTCAATGATCTATCTAATTTTGAATATAATGAAGGAAAAAGTCAATCTGCCAGAGTCCAGGCACGATTGTTGAACAGGTTCAAAAGTAATCTGCTCCCGAATTCCAGTATAATTTCGTCAAGAATCGCTATCAGGACAGCTTCTTGTGGAATTTAATAACACTTGCTGCAAATATTCCGGTTCCCACTAAAAAGATTGGGAGAATCTGGTCGGACAGGAATATTAGCGGGGTCGCTTTCAGATAGATTTCTCTTACAGATGTCATCATATAGCGAAGAGGGTTAATAAGGGTAATAAGTTTCAGGGGGCCGGGCATATTCTCGATGGGGATGAAAAACCCGCTCAACAATATCATCATAACCATGATGAACCAGGCTAAGAATAGAGCCTGCTGCTGAGTTTTTGCCACGGTGGAGACGAAAAGCCCTAATCCCAGTGTTGTAAAAAGATAGAGAAAAATAATTAAGTATAGGCTGGAGAGTGATCCTGCCAGTTGAATTTTAAAAATAAAATCCGCTAGTTTTAAGATAATTATAAGTTCGACAAAGGAATAAATCAGATACGGAATCAGTTTACCAAGAATCAGTTCAATCTTTCCTAAGGGCGTAACCATCAGCTGTTCGAGGGTCCCGGCCTCCTTCTCTTTGACGATACTCATGGACCCGAGCATGAGGGTAATTATGGTTATTATCATTACTACAATTCCCGGTACCATGTAGGCCTGATCTCTCAGTTCCTGATTATACCAGTAATGTGTATTGATTATTACGCTACCTCCTTTTGACAGATATTCCTCCTGAACATGGATCGGGGCGAGCTGCAGAGCGCTTTCGGCTGCTATCTGTTTCAAGTATCCGAATGCAGTCAGCGCCTGATTCCCATTGACAGAATCCAGAAGTGCCAGTATATCCCCACGTCCATTTTTTCCAAGATTTCTTGAAAAATCCGGGGGAATATATATTCCTATCACTGCGTTCCAATTGCGAATATCTTTCTCCATGTTGTCATAGTTGTCGGCAATGCCGACTATGTCAAACCTGTCGTTATTGGAAACTTCCTCAACAAACTGCCGGCTGATGGATGTCCTGTCCAGATCACATATTATCGTTTTCACATGTTCCGTTTCCATGGTAAGGGAATAACCCAGAAGTATGAGTTGCAGTATAGGAGCTGCGATGAGGAATCTGAGCATGAATCTGTCGGATTTTATCTGGAGGACTTCTTTTTTGATCATTGCAGCGATTCTTCTCATTTCAGTTCTCCAGGTACGCCTTAAATCTGTGGATCGATATTCCGAGAAAAACAATGCTGAAAAGAAGGAGCACGGAAATATACAAAAGCAGTTCTCCTTGTGTATTCCCTTTAAGCATCAGACCCCGGATAATCACTAGAAAATATCTGGCTGGAATGAGCCAGGATACCATCTGCAGAATTTTAGGCATGGCTTCGAGCTGAAAGATAAATCCGGAGAGGAAGAGGGTAGGCAGCATGGTCGCTAACATGGCTATCAGCATTGCCGACAGTTGAGTTGATACCAGGGTGGATATAAGGACTCCAAAGGAAAGACCGGTAAGGCAGTATATAAAGAGATAGAACAACAGGGTGCCGTAGCTGCCGCGAACAGGAACGCCAAACAGCACTACTCCGCATACGATGATAAAAATGCCTATAAAAATTGATAGTATGAGATAGGGTATCACTTTCCCGAGAATTACCTCATAGGCTTGTACGGAGGAGAGTTTTATCAGATCGAATGTTCCCTGCTCTTTCTCCCTTGCGATCGTCATGCTTGTAAGAAGGGCTGAAACCATAATGATGATAAGGGCTGTAAGCCCGGGAACGAAGAAAAATGCGCTGTTCAGTTCTGCATTGTAGGCATAGTATGGAATAATATTCAATGGCAGTTCATTACCACCCCGGAAGCCGGAAGAAAACTCCATAATTATTCCGGATATGTACTGACGTATTATCACAGCCCTGTTGCTGTCAGAGCCGTCGATTATCACATCCACCAAAGGGAACCCGCCTGAATTCAGATCTTCGGCGAAACCGTCGGGGATTGTAACCACGGCATGGATCAATCTTCTCTGAAATAATTCGTTCAGATTTCCGTCGTCTTTGCTAATTGAAAAAAACTTACTTCCTTCAAATTTCGACTCAAGTTCCCGGCTTAATGATGATTTATCGTAATCATCAATTTTAAGATTGATATTATTGATCTCAAGGTTCATGGCGTAACCTAAAAGAATCATCTGGACGAGGGGGAGGATGAAAAGAATCATAAGTGTTCTGTAGTCCCTTATGATATGTTTAAATTCTTTTATGATAATTCCGGCCAGGCCCATAACTATAAATCCTCACCCTCTTCTCTGTCCAGTTCTATCGCACGGATGAAAGCATCATTTAGATTTGCAGAGGAGTATTTTTCCCTGATTGAATCGGGAGATTCAATATCGATGACTCTTCCGAAATTCATTATCGCGATCCGATCACAGTATTCCGCTTCATCCATGAAATGTGTAGTAACAAGAACGGTTTTTCCATTACTGCTTAAGGAGTATATCTCCTTCCAGAAATTGCGTCTTCCCAGCGGATCAACACCGGATGTAGGCTCATCAAGGAATATTACTTCAGGATCGTGAAGTAACGCGCATGCGAGTCCGAGCCGCTGCTTGAAGCCCATTGGCAGGTCTGAAGTTTTTATTCTGTCTAAAGATGGTAATTCAAGACGATCTGCAAGTTTCTGCTTTTTTCCTCTTATTATCTGAGTCGGAACTCCATATATATTTCCAAAAAAATCCATATTCTCACCAGGGCTTAAATCTGTATAGAGCGAGAATTTCTGAGACATGTAACCGATATGCTGTTTGACTTTTCCCGGAGATTTTCTGACCGAAATTCCTCCGACCATGATATCTCCGGAGGTGGGTTCAAGAAGTCCGCATATCATTCTAATTGCAGTTGTCTTTCCGGCGCCGTTTGCTCCGAGGAAACCAAAGACTTCTCTCTTTTTAACTGAAAAAGAAATATTGTCCACCGCTGTAAAGGTCCCGAATTTTTTGATAAGGTTCTCAATAATTATTGCAGCATCACCGGCCTGTTTCATTGCTGCCCTCCGTTAAAATACGGGAGATAAAAAGATCTTCCAGTTCCGGAAGTATCTTCCTTACAAAGAATACAACACCCGAAGACACTGTTCTCGTTTTTACTTCTTCAAGAGACGGGGTACCGGACAGGACTGCATGGACTTTTTTACCCGACAGGAAAATCGCTTCCCCTGGGAAGATTTCCTGAAGCAAGTCTATATACTCCTGAGGCCTTTTGCCTGGAACTTCAAATTCAAAAAGGCTCTCGTTAAAATCTTTTATCAGACTTACAGGTACCCCTTTCCCGATAACTTTCCCCCTGTGCATCATGTATATATAATCGCACTTCAGAGCCTCATCCATGTAGGGTGTGGAAACCAGGATGGTGATGCCCCTGGCTTGCAGCTCATAAAGCATTTTCCAGAATTCCTTTCTTGAAAGGGGATCAACGCCGGTGGTCGGTTCGTCCAGTACAAGAAGCTCAGGGTCGTGCATCAGAGCGCATGAAAGGGCAAGTTTCTGTTTCATCCCTCCGGATAGGTTTCCGGCCCGTGTCCCGGAGAAAGATTCAAGCCGGCTGAAACGGTAGAGTCTGTCGCGTTTCTCAGAATATCCGCTTCTGTCAACTTTATGAATTCTGGAATAGAATTTCAGATTTTCCTCCACGGTAAGATCGGTATACAGGGAAAATGTTTCGGGCATGTATCCGGTATGCTGCCGTATTGACGCCTTATCTTCATCCGGATCTACCGACAGGACCGAGATCTTCCCCTTATCCCGTTTGAGCAGAGAGAGAGCTATCTTCATCATGGTTGATTTTTGACCGGCCTTCCACAGTTTCCCGATAAGCTCATATTTCTTTTTTTTAAGGTTGTAAATATCCATAGCCTCCTTTCTCTGGTCCTTTAAAGATACAAGTTCATCAAGCTTCCTTATGGTGTCAAAGTATATGGACCTCATATATGATTCCCTGCTCTTCATATTCTGACTCAGCGAAAGATCATCCCTGTTTAACAGTGCCGCCCGTCTTCCTCCCTCCCAGAGTGAAAGCTGTATCGTAAGACCGGCAGTAAAATAGAGCTGCCAGTCTGTACCCATGAAATTTGTTCCCGGAAGACCGTAATGAACCCCTCCTGTTCCGGAGACATGAGGGTAAAAAGATGCTTCATTAATTTTTTTCTTAAGTTCAATCTTTCTTTGGGTAAAATCAAAAAGAGCCAGTTCTCCATTGGCTGCCAGCTTACCTTCCATTCCCTGAAGATTGTCGGGATTTAAGAGCTCCAGATACTCTTCCGGAATTGAAAGTTTATCAAGATCAGAGATACCCGTAAGCTCGGATATCTGCAGAAGTATCTTTCTCCTTCCGCTTTCAAGGTTTATTTTTTCCTGTTCAAGTTCTTTTAGTTTGCTTTGAATATCAAGGAGGTCCAGTTCCGAGGAGAATCCCTGATCAACAAACAGCTTTACCTGGTTAAAATTAAACCCGAGTCTCTTCATGCTTGTTGTCAGAGTCTCAATGTTCAATGTTGACAGCGTATATGAGTATGCGAGCTGCAGAATTGTCTGATTGATTACGTCTTCCCTTAAGGTTTTTTTCCATAACTCCTGGTTAAGACTGTTTTCTGAAAGAAGCAGAACGTATTTTCGTGAAAACCCGTCAAAAATAATCTGATTCATGTTAATGCTGAAAGCGTATGTGAAATTTGTTCCAAGCTCCGCTGTCCCTCCTCCCATTCCGAGAGAAGAAAGATCCAGTGTCGGGACTTCAGATTTATATTGAATATTCCCCATCGCTCCGATAACAGGGTAATATACGGAGGCTGCATCTCTGCGTTCAAGGACCCTTTTTCCAATCTCATCATTAATTATTGAAAGGCTGTAATCGCTGTGCACAGCAGCATCAAAGCAATCTTCCAGGGTATAATCATTTGCCCATATATAGACT
>SDBV01005476.1_pt1 | contig 17910 bp, 15 predicted proteins | sample 2277081 | NCBI WGS metagenome assembly SDBV01 (sample SAMN10402039, study PRJNA504765) | marine sediment metagenome | isolation source: marine sediment core GS10_PC15, 223 cmbsf | place: Arctic Ocean: Southern Knipovich Ridge | collected 2010 | reverse complement strand
TTACTGAGGTCTGACTATTACCAGACATTTCCAGGCTGATTTCAAGGCCACTATACCGGGGCGATTTGAAGGCCATTATTTAAAGTCATACTGATTTTTTATCCTAATTTCAACAGCTCGATTCCCCCACCAGGATACTTTGTTCAATCCGGCTTTTTTTCGTTTTTCAAGTAGTTTCGCCAAGTTATCCTTGATTCCGAGGCGATCACCATCTAAGTAGGTTAATTGAAGATTTCCTGAATCGTTGATTGTAAGTTCACAATTCTGATTGCTGAAAATAGTCGTACGAATCGTTGATAAAATGCAGCTCCACTCCTGCGGGCTTTGCCATTTGGATTCGCATAAGACAGAGAGAAAATAATCTATCGTTAATCTGGCGAGCATGACGCAATAGTAGTGAGTCTCTGCTTTTTCAGGGGATGTTCCAGGCGGATTGTTCAGAAAGTAATTCTCAACCAGATCTTTGATACCAGTTTCAACCGGCCAACGGATATGGTAAAAATCCAATATCTTCCTTGGGCTATAATTAACATGAGTACTTCCAAAGCATCGTGTCTCAGCAGTTTCTATGTGCTGCTTCACAATGAAACGGAAAGGTTTGTCCGTCTCAGCTAAAATAACATCCTGACTGGCTATTCGATATTTTTCACCATACTCTTCCCACTCTCCCTTTCTTATTGCCTCTTCCCTCCATCTTTTTATTTTTGGATTCTGCTTTAAGCACATTGTTATGTCTGCCTCTGAACGGATAACCAGATATATCAACTGCTTTTCGCCGGTATATTCGGAATCTGCATAAATCTCAGTGATTACTTCGGAATCAATAATCTTGAAAAGATTGTCTTCACAAAACCTGTAAAGAGCTGAAGGAGCCCTGGATCTGCCTTCACAATAGGCAATATTGATTATTGTGTTGGTAATGCTGTCCCAAATAATTTGAGGCCTGTGAGCATAAACCATATCTCCATTCTTATCCGGTGATTTTGAGAATGATTTATCTAAAGGGAAACGACTGTCCGAGGGGTCACAATGATAGTCGATCGCAATTTCTTTACCTTCAATAACCCCGAGCTCCCGCGCTCGGCATGAAGCGTCGTTTCGCAATTTTTGAAGATGATGAAAGCGTAAGTCATCAAAGGAGTCATAGTAGCGGCTTTTCTTAGGATTTAAGGATAACCCTGCGGCAATTGCTACTGAGCGGTCTGAGTTAAGGGTAAAATCATTGATAGTTGGGAAACCGGCAATAATACGCAATACATTTACGATAATATTATTTGTTATCTCTAATGAACGGTAAATCGGCGGCCCATAGGTATGAAGAGCTTCAACCACACCCAACTGTTCTAAAAATGAAGCTACGATAATGGCTCCGGGATTACTGATGGAAACCTTTCTGTAGGACAAATAGTTTATGAGATCAACAAAAGAGCGATTAACCTTTAGATTAGCAGTCTTGATCAAATCAGGGAAACACGCTTTGGCTGAGCTTTCAACCTCTGATATTTTCTTCTCAATCTTCTCCAGAACTCGCTGTGATATTACCCCTCGAATTAAAATAGGTTTTTTGAATCTTGATAATTTCCACCTTGTATAGACTTTCTGAACATTCGCCCTTGAGCATTGTAGGCCAAGCTTTCCTACCATCTTAGTAGTTGATAGTGAGGGATCCATTAACCTCTCTTCTATTATTTGAAGCTCAAGCTCAGGAGATATCTTCTCTCCCACCTTGGATATTTGGAAAAGGTCAACTAACCCCCAAATCCCATACACCATATACCGGTCTCTAAGAAGGTAATATCGATTTGGATGAATCCCGAATCTCCTTAAGACAAGGCGAATCTGGCGCTTCTTTGTGATTGCAGAAAGTGTTTTGAAAAGTTCAACTCTTTGCTGCAGCGGATCATGATCAAAATCATAGAACGTTCTTGCTCTATTTCTCTTATCATGTACCGCCGATTTCTTTCTCTTATGATGTGCAATAGAAGAGAGAATATGCTGGAGGCCGGAAAAGTACTGAATGTCATTGCTGTCCAAACGATGACCATAACCGTAACATCTTTGAATCTGCCTGATTAGCTCCAAAGATGCGCCTGGAATCTCAAGTGCATCGGCAAGTCGTAAGGCAAGGCTTGCACTTTCATGAAGCCTGGAAGATTTAATCAAGACGGTGAGTTTTTCAAGCCTTGGATCGACCTCTACATAAGAAAGCTCCGACAAAAGACCTATTGTTCCATGATCGGTAAAATGCTCTTCCCATGTTTTCAGTGTGTCTCTGCTTATGTTTAAATGTTCAGCCACCATCCTCTGTGATTGCCTTTTCACCTAGGTTCTGTTAATAGCATCATAAGAGCAAAAGAAAGGTTCATCTTCGTAGCTAAAAGGCACATAAGCTCTTGAGTCAGCCATGGCAGCCCGTACTTTAAAAGGAATAAGAGAAAAATATTTCCAGGTAGCATCAGTGAAAACCATTATATCTGTACCTCTATATAGTGCGCATAATATCAAATTATCATGCTTATATGTACAGATAAATAGTATCCTATATTTTCACAAGTATCAAGGGTATTTTACCTTAAAAGAGCAAATTTATTGAGAAAACCGCTTTTTAGAGGGGGAAAATTGATAAATTGGACATATTTTAGGGGAAAATCAACTCTATGGGTTCATTTTTGTGTGTACTTTATCAATGTACTGATAAATAGAAATGCTTACAAAATCGGTGGATTCATTTTAGATGCAATTATTCCCCGAACCATGAAGTAACCTTTTTACCGTTAAGGAATTAACTCATACAGAATCCAAATAACAAATCATTGGTTATTGGAAAATTATACTTCAAGGTATGCTTAAATTGGCCTTGAAATCAACCTGGAAATGTCTGTTATTAGTTGCAAAGGTGCTACGCAATCCGCAGCTGCAACGGCGAAGAATACCATCTGGTACAGATTAATAAATAAAGGAGGTGTCCAACGCTCGAGAAGGCTGCGTACCTGCTGTATTCAAAATAAAGAGTCCAAGGAGGAAACCATGTTTAAAATGTGCAAAAAATTGTTGAGTGTATCCGTTTTAGTGATGTTCCTGGCTGCATTTATGGGCCTGTCCTTTGAAGCACAGGCGGAGGGCCAGGGTGAGCAATCCAAGGCAGAGGAGAAGATCTACAACCTTTATATAATATCCCACGCTGGCCCGGGTGATCCCTTTTGGGGTTCGGTTATCCAGGGAATCGATGATGCCAAAGCGTTGCTTGGCAAAGATCGGGTAAAAGTCACCTTTGTGAGCCCCCAAAAACATTCAGTCGAAAAACTGCTAGATTTTCTCGATACGGCCCTTGCGGACAATCCTGACGGAATTGGAATGACCATGACGGATCCCGCAGCTCTCGAAGAGGCAGTTACAAAAGTGATAAAAGAGAGAGGAATTCCTGTTATTGCGTTCAATAGTGGTGACTCAAGACCGATTGGCGAACGGATACCTTACCTGACATATATTGGTCAGTCATTTTGGGATGCAGGCGAAGGATTGGCACGGAGAATATTAGAAGAGCGCACTCCGACCAGAGCTGTCGTGGCCACCCACAAGCCGGGCACTGTTTTTTCACGGGAACGGAGCGGCGGCATAATGCGGGTCCTCGAAGAGAAAGGAGTGCCCGTGGAAAAGATCGATGTCACCCTCGATCCGACCAAGGGTGTGGAAATTCTTTCTGCCTATTTTACCCGGTATCCTGATACGGACGCCGTGTTCACAGTGGGTAGAATGCCCACCCACTACGCAATTGACTTTATAACTGAACGGAACTTGAAGGGCAAAGTATTACTGGGCGGATTTGACGTTGACGCGAAGATCGTTAATGCAATAAAGGATGGCATATGTCTGGGCACCGTTGACCAGCAGGGGTATTTCCAGGGGTATCTGACAGTTCACTGGCTTTATCTAATCGCAAAATATGGTTTTCAGCCTCCTCCTATCCTGAATACCGGATCAGCAATTATTGATAAAAGCAACTTGGATACTTTGGCAAAATTAATAAACCTCGCGAAGTAACCGACTGCGTTTCGTTCCATATGTTACGAGCAGTATGTAGTGTTTACGAACCTACATACTGCTTTCTCAAAATGGTTGGATAGGCTAATCGAATGGAGAAGAAAATCAGAATCAGGAGATCATGAAGATGAATAAATCGAACGAGCTAAAAAGCAGGCAGGTGACAAGATTCAGGGAATTCGGGGCCGTCATTGGTTTCTCTTTGGTCTTTCTTGCATTCAGCGTGATTACACCCCGGTCGTTTCTAAGCTTGCAAAACCTGGGCTCGATAATGACGATGGCTTCCCAATTGGGCATAATGGCTGTTGGGATGTCTTTCCTGATGATTTCAGGAGAATTTGATCTTTCTGTCGGATCGGTATATGCGCTTTTTCCCATTATTATGGCTTTTTTGGTTCGCGTTGGATTAAATCCGATTCCTGCCCTCCTTGTGGGTTTGATAGCAGCTGCGATTGTAGGTTTGTGTAATGGTTTGATCACTTTAAACGCAGAAATACCATCATTCATAACGACCATGGGAATGATGATGTTCATTCGCGGCGTAATATTCGCCGTTACCGGGGGATTTCCAGTACTGTATAAAGCACATCCCATTGGACTATTACGTATTTTGAACTCAAACTGGGGTAGTTCTACCTTTCGAACTTCAATTCTATGGTTTCTTTTCTTCGTATTACTTTTTTCCTTCATTCTGAATCGGACAGCCTATGGAAACAGAGTTCAAGCTACCGGTGGAAATAGGAAAACGGCCGGAGCACTGGGTATTGATTGGAAAAAGACGAAGATAGCAAACTTTATGTTATGCTCTATTATTGCGGGATATTCAGGTATAATAAACATGAGTCGGTTCAAGACTGTTGAGGCCGAATTGGGCGAAGGAATGGAACTTGAGGCAATCGCAATCGCGGTAATTGGGGGTAATCTTCTAACAGGAGGGTACGGAAGCATTCTGGGAACTCTTGTCGGGGCGATTTTGATGGGGGTGATTAGATCGGGGTTAATCCTGGTGGGTGCACCCGCTTTCTGGTATCGTGCGTTCATCGGTTTGATTCTGATTGCAGCTGTAGTGGTCAATATGCGCATTCAAAAGAAGGTGGCCTGATGAAAGATCAAAAACCTCTTGTAAGAATGGAAAATATCAGTAAAAGCTTTGGAAAAATCAAAGCTTTAATAAGTGTGAATTTTGTTGTCAATCACAGCGAGATTGTCGGGTTGTTGGGAGATAACGGGGCTGGGAAGTCAACGCTCATAAAAATCCTGACTGGGGTATACTCTCCAGATCAAGGCATGATCTATCTAGACGGAAATAAAGCGTTATTCCCATCACCCAGGATAGCCAGGGCGATGGGGATTGAAACTGTCTATCAAGATTTGGCGCTTGTAGAGTTGATGTCCATTTCTAGGAACTTTTTCCTCGGCAGAGAGCCTACAAAAAGGGTTGGCTTTCTAAAGATACTTGACAGAAAGTATATGGATGATATTGTAGGCAGGACACTCAAAGAGATAGGTGTGCGGGCGAGGTCGTACGATGAACCTGTGTCTCACTTGTCTGGGGGTGAACGCCAATCGATAGCAATCGGCAGAGCCATGCATTTTGGCGCGAAGTTGCTGATTCTGGATGAACCAACAGCCTCTCTGTCTATAAAGGAATCGAACCAGGTATTGAGATACGCTTCTGAAGCCCGCGATCGAGGCCTCTCGGTAATTTTCATAAGCCATAACGTTCATCATGTTTATTCAGTTGCGGACAGATTTACCATCATAGAGAGAGGAGAAAAATTGGGCGATTTCAGTAAGGAAGATGTAACAGCGGATCAGATAGCAGAAATGATCGCTTTGGGTGAGGTTGTCGAATCAAAAATGTCTAAGAATACCAAGAAGTAAATAGTGGATGTGTTGAAGGAAGATCTGCTGAAACGCCTGGAAGCGGTTGTGTTTGACGGCAATGCCCAAGAGGCTGAGCTTCTGGCTGAGAATGTTGTGAAGCAAGGGATCGACATCATAAGTGTTATTGAAATGCTAACCGCCGCGATGAGGGTAATAGGTGATCGTTTTAGCCGAGAAGAATTGTTCATACCCGATTTGGTTCTATCCGGAAAAATTATGGATGTGACCATGGCAGTACTCGATAAGGAGATAAAGAGAACCGGACTGCAAGTACCCGCCAAAGGAAGCATACTTTTAGGAACAGTCAGAGGAGATTTACACAGCATAGGGAAGAACATGGTAGGAGCTTTCTGTAGAGCTGTAGGTTTAAAAGTCATAGATATTGGTGAAAATGTTAGCACGGAAAAATTTGTAAGCGAGGTGAAGAATCATAAGCCAACAATTCTAGGGATGTCTGCTCTCCTGAGTACGACAATGGAAGAACAGGAGAAAGTTATAAGAGCTTTGGAGAAAGCAGATCTCAGGGAAAAAATAAAAATAATCATAGGGGGTGCACCTTGCCACAGCCGAATATGCTGAAAGAATCGGAGCAGACGGGTACGCATCTACGGCGCCCCTGGCAGCAGATCTGGCGTTGAAGCTTATTCACAAGAATTAAGTAAAGAGAGGAGATATTGATATGCCTTTGAAGGGATTAACACGAGTAATGGAACCGCTGAAGGTGTTGTCCGATCAGCAAATTGAAGAGGTTCATAGAGCGACCCTTGAAGTTCTTCAGCGAACCGGAATGAGATTTGAAAGCAAAAAGGCATTGAAACTCTTCGAAAAAAACGATTGCCAGGTTGACTATGATGAAATGCGCGTGAGATTTCCACCTGGATTGGTGGAAGAATGCCTGGCGAAAACACCCAGTAGTTTCTATTTCAAGTCACGTCACCCGGACAGTGATTTGATGATTGGCGGGAATACAGTTTATTTCTGCTCGTTTCCCGGCAAGAACATCGTGGATCTCAAGACCTGGGAACCGAGAGTGGCGACCTTAAACGAAAATAACGATGCAGTTAAAGTTCTCGATTCGCTGGCGTACCTTCATTTCCTAACTCCATACACACCTTATTTCGAAATACAAGGTGTTCCTTCGGTTATGGCGATACCTCAAAGTGTCGCTTCTAAAATCAGGTATTCCACGAAGTTGCAGTTCACAGGACATCAGCAGGATTGTGAGATATTTACTATTCAAATGGCCCAGGCAACAGGTACGGAGATCCAGGGTATGTGTAATCCTGCCCCGCCGCTGACGTATCCAGAGAGTGATATCAATTGTGCTTTTAGATTTCTTAAAGCCGGTTTCTACCTTCACATAGCGGCCGGGGGGGTTATGGGTGGCACAGCGCCTGCTACAATAGCCGGTTCTTTAGTAACCAGTAATGCTGAGATAATAGGGGGGATAATACTTTCACAGCTTATAAAACCGGGAGCGAGAATTATTGTTTGTGATTTTGTGCTGCCCCAAAATATGAGAACCGGGTATCCTTCTTTTGGTGCCATAGAAGGTGCGCTGCACGCGGCTATGTTCAACCAGGTCTGGCGCAAATACGCAGTACCGACGCAAACAGTCAATTGTGCCCCATCAAGCTCAAAGAAGATCGATTTTCAGTGCGGTTATGAAAAGGGGATAAATGCCTTGTTGAGCGCACTGTCGGGAGCTCATATCGTAGAGTTGCATGGTGGTATAACCGGCGAGCTGACCCATCACCCGGTGCAGGCAATACTGGATGATGATATCGCCGGAATGATAGGACGCTTTATAGAAGGTGTCAAAGTAAATGATAAGACACTTGTTACAGAACTTATAAACGAAGTTGGACCGATTCCCGGTATGTTCTTGGATAGAGATCATACAAGAAGGTCGTGGAAGGCAGAACAATTCATCCCTAAAGTAGCGGACAGGCTCTCCTATACCGAATGGAGGGACGGGGGAAAGAAGGATGCATTGGCGAAAGCTACGGAGCGGATGGAAGAAATCTTGTCTACATATAAGGGGGTACCTTTGGCCGAAGATCAGGATGAAGAAATCGATAGAATCATGGATGAGGCCAAGAAATACTACAAAGAGAAAGGAATGCTTTCATAGATACGAACCTCGCCGCTATACCTGCATTGGTAAAGAATCCTTTTTCATAGTGTTTTCCCTGTGAGGCAGTTCAACGACCTGTTATTTACATTTACAGAGATAAGTCAAATGGATTCCTCCGGAGGTCAGGGAAAGCAATCGGCGCGACTTGTAGTACTTATCGATAGCTTTTGGTAATGTCTATTGATCCGGATTGGGCATCATGAAGTCCCGGATCAGGCTGGCCAGCTGTTGGCAACCGGCGGTGAACTGCCGCAAGGTCCGGACCGTGGCCCCGAACCCGTCGAACTCCTCCGGCTTCATCCCATTCTCTTCATAGGCTCGGCGGAATTCTTTGAACTTCTTGGAGAGCTCGGCCACGATCTTCGGATCCACCGGGTCGCCGATGCGGTTCTTCACCTCCACATCCGATGCGTTGTAGCGCAGCTGCCACTTGTACGGAGGGCTGATCACCACATCCCCGCCTATGAACTCGCTCCAGTGCATGTGGTTGCGGAAAGCCGCCGAGAGCAGTCGCAAGCGGTAGCCCCGCTCCTTGAAGATCTTGTAGGTCTTCTTGAAGATGGCCACGCCGGCCCACTCCAGATAGCCCGGATCGGTGATGATCCCTTCTTTGTTGGCCACCACCTTCAGCCAGTCGTCGATCCTTCCTACCATGATAGTGCACACAGGACCCATGGTGGCGATGTCCATGACCTCTTTCTCCCTACGCTTCAAGCCCCGCTCCACCGCTTCGGCCACGGCGATGCACTGGGGCACGGTGAAGCAGACCGTGGCGTTGATGCTCACTCCGCGGTAGGTGGCCTCTTCGAAGGCCGTCACTCCTGCCTGGGTCACCGGGATCTTCACGATCATGTTGGGGGCCAGTTTCGAGAAGTGCACCGCCTGCTCCAAGATGGCTTCGGTATTGCGATAAAAGCGGGGGTCGGTCTGGATGGACAGCCTGCCGTTCTTGCCCTTCTCCTTGTCGAAGATGGGTTTTAGCAACTCCGCGCCCTTGATCGAGATCTCTTCTACCAGACGCCAGCCGATCTCATCTTCGGTGGCCATGGACATCTCTTTGATTAGCTGGTAGATGCGGTCCTTCCACAGGTTCATCTCCTTGTCTAAAACGTTCAAGACGATCATGGGGTTGCAGGTGGCCCCTACCGCCCCGTGCTCGATCGCGTAGGTCAGCTCCTGCAGTGAGGCCGAATCGTTCCATAAGGCTGTCGGTGTGGTCTGAGTCATCTGGTGTAGAAGACTTTTAAAATGTATCATGCGCACCTCCGGGAATAAGCACTTAATCAGGATTTTGACTACGTTTTCACGTTGGTTCTAGTTCGGTTCAACGATTACCTTGATCGCCCCGTTTTTGCGATTGACAAAAGTCGTATAGGCTTCTTCGAAATTCATCAGAGGGAACCTGTGGGTTATAATTGATTCAACGTCAAGTTGTTTTGAAGCGATCAGATTCAACACTTTTGCACTAACATTTGGATTTGCTCGGCAACCAATTATTGAAATCTGATCCAAAACGATCTTTGCAAAAGGGATGGATTCTCTATACTCGGCAGCTGGAATTCCCACCAATCCTATTGTCCCGCCTCTATTTACCATATTAATCGCTTGATCCAATGTACCCACCGCTGCTGAGCATTCAAAAACCTCATTTGCTCCGGCCTTATTTGTGAAATCAAGAACCGCTTCTACAGGATCAGATATTTCGAAATCCACCAACATACCAGCACCAAGTTTTCCCGCCGCCTTGAGCCGGTTCCCGCGACCAATTGCGATTACTTTCCCCGCTCCCAGCAATCGAGATAAACGAACCATCATTAGACCAATAGGACCGGGACCTATTACGGCCGTAGTACCACCGGAGGTGATTCCGCAGAGTTCCAGGCAGTGAAGCGCGGTGCCTGCAGTGTCGACCAGAGCGCCTTGCTCAAAGGAAACGCTTTCCGGCATTTTGGTAATGCTTCTCGGTTTGAACAGATTGTATTGGGCGTATGCTCCAGAGGACAGATGACCGTAGTGACGATGCCCGGTTTCGGCTTTTCCATAATTCTTACATAGGTTGTACTGTCCGGCCTTGCAGTTGGAGCAGAATCCACAACCGCTGTGTGCTTCTCCTGCTACCCGATCGCCAGGTTTAAAATCGAATACCTCTTCTCCTACTTCGACAACTTCTCCCGCCCATTCATGACCGGGGATAAATGGATAGGAAGGCGGCCATTTCCCCGCGGCTTTTGCCTCAATTATTTTGGGGTCGCTTCCGCAGATAGCTACAGCTTTTATCCTACAAAGAACGTCCTTGGGACTGGGGTGAGGTACTTCAATGTCCTGAATCGAATAACGTCCGGGACTTGTAAGCAACAGTGCTTTCATGACATTAGGAATCTCACGCATTACCGCCTCCTTATCTGATCGTTTATCCGAGACTAAAAATTGAGCACGGTTTTCACGGTGTCGTTGCTTTTTTGACCAAGCTGTAACGCTTGGACCGCCTTGTCGATTGGAAGCTGATGGCTGATAAGTTCACGGACAACATCCGGATGAGTATGTATGAATTTAATCACTTCGGGAAAAGATCCGGTACCACCGATGCTCCCAAACAGCTTCAACGCTTTTAGGACTATCAATTTCTGCGGAATTGTAGCTTGAGGAATCATTCCGAGACATCCGATGGCTCCCAGTGGGCGGATAAGGTGAAAAGCCTTCTGAAATGCGCTCTCCTTACCTGTAGTATCGATGATGAGATCATACACTGTATCGTAGAGATCTCGGTAGCTGGATCCGCCAGCTTGGATGTCCAGGTGTTTGTTGTCCGGTTTACTAGCTCCGATTCTATAAGCGGTATCAATTCGTGTTTTCGAGATATCAAATGCATCTATATTATCACACCCATAGCTGTGTTTTAGAATGGCTACTGCACCGAGCCCTATGGGTCCTGTGCCAATAACCAGGATATTTTTGTCCTTCAGAGCGCCAATGGAATCCGTCATCTTGGTTAGAAGATGTTTCGAGACCGCCAGCGGTTCTGCCAAACATAGTAGCGACAGATCTATATCCTCAGGGGCTCGATAGATGTACCTTTGATGACGGATGATATATTCGCTAGAGGCGCCATCAATGGTTATTCCATATTTTTCGATAGATTGACACAAATTTTTATCGCGCTGACAATAATCGCACTCACCGCAGAAGCAGGAGCAATCCCCTGTTACTTTATCACCCGGTTTGAGCCCGCGTACGTTCTTGCCTATTCGTTCTACAATCCCCGACCACTCATGGCCAAACATGATTGGGTACTCGTGCGGCCCCGTGTAGGTACCGTTGTATAGGTGGATATCCGATCCACAGAGCCCGATGCTCGCGACTTTGACAACGACCTCCTCCGCACTATACTGCTGGATCTCCGTTTCAATCTGTTCGATTGTTTTAGGCTGTTGAATAACATAAGATTTCATAGTACTCTATCTATAACACCACTGGTATACCAATACTGTACCAAATGTATTAAGAAACATCAAGTCCATGAATTAAAAATTATTCACTTTTTTCCGGTATTCGACTTGACAATTTAGAGTACATCGATTAAGATGGTATACCAATGGAATTTATTTGGTACTATATATTGAATGTGCCCATGGGTTGAAAGGAGTGTAAAATGTCGGAGTGGCAAATTCCCCCAGATTCCGGTCATATGGATCTACCCACAGGTATTTACTATCAGACCATGAACGGTCGTCAGATTCGCGAACGGCTTAATGATAATGATCTCATCATAATACCTATCGGAAGCACAGAGAATCATGGCGAAAATGCTTGTTCTGGAGAAGACACGTTTTTGGTCACCCGGATCGCTGAACAGGTTGCCCGAGCGACCGGCTGCACCGTTGCCGAGCCAATATGGTACGGATCCCACCCCTTCCATCATCTTGGAATGCCCGGCACAATTGTAGTGCCGGAAGAAGATCTCTCTGCGTATCTTCGTGCCGTAATTGCTGGATTTTGGAACTCCGGATTTAGAAAACAAATATTACTGAACGGCCACGGCCAGGACTATGTAATTCCCCTGGCTATTCATCAGTTCGCAAAGAAATATCAAGTACCGGCAATTCTGGTTAATGTAAATTGGTGGTTTGTGATTCCACAACACTTGAGAGACAAGAAACACGGCGGACCTTTTGAAACTCCTTTTGTGCACGCTGATGAATGTGAAACTTCTTTCTCTATGGCACTGTTCCCCGAGCTTATCGACCAAAAATACGCAACTTCAGCCAGACCGATGAAAATTTTCCCAGACGGTCATATCAACAAGTCAGGTAGCGCTTATAGGGATGAATTGCCAATTGACTTTTGGTTGCAGGTTGGATCCTCGGCAATAGAAGTTGTTTCGACTCCGGAAGGGGTTGTTGGGGACGCAACCCTGGCCGATCCTGAAAAAGCAAAACCGGGATTGATTGCCATTATGGACTATCTGGAAAAACTGATCACAGATATCATGCAGATGTATCCGGCCGGCAAGCTGCCGCCTATAGAGGCTATGACGATGAGAGATCAAAAAGATATTGAAAACGTCATCAAAGGACCTTTGAACGGCGGCAAGCATCTTTATACTCTGGGGTATCCCACCTGAGTGTTACTTGGGGAGTACATGATTTCTAAGGATTTGGGTATCGATATTTAAACAGATATAGAAGGGGACATATGTTGAAAATCGGTATTAGTCTATCTCCAACAGAATCTCAATTCGGACCATTAATGTTCGCCGGGAATTTGAACAAAGGTTTGGAAAAGGTTCGATCCCTGGGCTACGAGTACATTGACTTGAGTATGCTTGATTCATCTTCGATTGATCAAGATGAGTTGGCAAAGAGAATTGATCGAGCTCGCCTTAAAACCTATGCGATATCGACCGGACAATCCTACATAAACGATGGGCTCTCCCTGTATGCTTCGGATATGGACAAACGAAGCAGAGCAATCGAGCGGATCAAAGGACATATAGATTTGGCAGTAAAACTAGGGTCCAGAGTGATCATTGGCGGTGTGCGTGGAAAAATCGAAGCGACTGGCGTAGATTTCCAGAAGGTGCGTGATGCAGGCGAAAAGGCGCTTCGGAGTTGCACAGAATATGCACACTCACGCAATGTTACTCTATTAATTGAACCCCTCAATCGATATGAAACAAATGTTGTTAACACACTTCAAGAGGGTATTGAACTGATTGACAAATTAGGGAGTGAAAACCTAAAACTGCTCCCCGACACATTCCATATGAATATTGAGGAATCGTCATTATTCGATAATCTCAATGACGCCGCAGCGTATATCGACTACATACATTTTGCAGATAGTAATCGCCTTGCTCCCGGTTGGGGACACCTTGATTTCAAACAAGTGGTAGATATATTGGTAAATATCAATTACCAAGGAGCCATCGGGATTGAGGTCCTGCCGAAGCCGAATGATTTTGAAGCCGCGAGACAAGCAATCCAGCACTGCAAAGCGATACAGTCGAGCGGATTATAAAATTCATAGGAGTGCATGTATGGTACCGCCAATTCTTAGGGCTGAGAAGATTACAAAAGCGTTCCCCGGTGTATTGGCTCTTGACGAGATAGATTTCGATTTATTTCCCGGAGAAGTTCATGTTTTGTTAGGAGAGAACGGCGCCGGAAAATCAACTTTTATAAAGCTTTTGTCCGGAGTTTATCCGAAAGATAAGGGTCGATTTTACATCAGCGATCAAGAAGTCGAGATAGAATCAATTCATCATGCACAGAACCTAGGAATATCGACCATTTACCAGGAAATGAACCTGATACCGGAATTGACGGTAGGTCAAAACATCTTTTTGGGCAAAGAACCCAGGAAAAAAGGCGTAGGTAGAATTTTAACTGACCGGCGGGAGATCTACGAGAAGAGCCGGGAACTCCTTGCTTCCCTGGGATTAAATATATCACCAAACGCAACCGTCACCGGTCTTTCCGTACCTCAACAGCAGATGGTCGAAGTCGCTAAAGCCCTGTCCTTTGATGCGAAAATTATCATTTTCGATGAGCCAACTGCGACTCTTGCCGAAAAGGAAACCAAAGCGTTATTCAAGATAATCAAGCTTCTTAAGAAAAAGGGAATCGCTATTATCTATATTTCCCATCGACTAGAGGAGATCTGGAAGATAGGAGATCGAATCACAGTCCTTCGTGACGGACGTTACATCACGACGGTAAAAACGAAAGAAATCAGCATCGATGAACTCATAAAAATGATGGTTGGGCGAGACCTGAACGAACAGTTTCCTCGAACTTTTCTGGAGCAGGGTGAAGTATTATTGGAACTGAAGAATATCGTGCTGGACGGGGTATTACGCGATATTAACCTTCAACTATGTAAAGGGGAGATCGTTGGAATTGTGGGATTGGTCGGAAGTTGCCGCACCGAACTAGCCCAAGTCATCTTTGGAATAGAGCAGCCAAGTAGTGGAGATATTCGTCTTTTCGATCAAGAGGTAAAAATCAAATCACCAAAAAAAGCGGTAGAGTTGGGCTTGTCCTTTCTGACCGAGGATCGAAAGCAATTTGGATTGTTCCAGCGGTTATCGGTAAAAGAGAATATATTGCACGCAGCTATGAGAAAGCTGTTTCCAAAAGGGATCATAGATTTTAAGGTTGAGAAAAAAATTGCCAACACGTATGTAGAAAGGTTGCAGATAAAAACTCCAAGCTTAGGCCGTATGGTGAAGTATTTGTCGGGAGGAAATCAGCAGAAGGTGGTATTGGCCAAATGGCTAGCAACTCAGGCGAAAATATTTATCTTGGATGAACCAACCCGGGGTATCGATGTAGGAGCTAAACAAGAGATACACCAACTTATGGACGAGATCGTACAGCAGGGATGCCCTATTCTGATGATATCCTCGGAGCTCAGCGAGATATTAGGGATGAGCGACCGGATATACATCATGCATGAAGGCAGGATCACAGCGGAGTATTCTCGTGCGGACGCTACACAAGAGAAAATTCTTGCCAGAGCGATGGGAAGAATAGACGATGTATAGCAAATTAGGGCGTTTCCGAGCAAAGGATAAAATTTCTGGACCTCTGATCATCTTTGTATTATTGGTGATCTTCTTTTCTCTTTTTGCCAGGAGATTTTTTTCACTCTCCAACGCGGCCAATATTAGTCGCCAGGCCAGCGTATTGGCACTAGCTGCCTTTGGCCAGACCTTCGTCATCCTCATCGCAGGAATCGATCTATCGATTGGAGCGGTGATGGGGCTGACCTCTTGTACTGCTGCCGTTCTCATGGTGCGAGCTTCCGTTGATCCGATCGCTGCGGTAGGCATTGCCATTCTTGTTTCGATTATCTGTGGTTCCATTAACGGTGTTGTTACCAATTATTTGGGTTTGAATCCGTTCGTTTCTACCTTTGGTATGTGGGGTATGGCTCTGGGAGTGGGCTTGATTATTACAGATGAACGAGTTGTTTTTGGATTTCCGGAAACATTGCGAGTCTTTCATGATGGAGTAGTTTTCGGCATTCCCGTTCCCCTATTGATAGTGCTGTTTATCTGGAGTCTGTTACATTTTTTCTTGAAACGGACACCTACAGGGACAGCGACGTTTGCCATCGGGGGGAATGAAGAATCCGCACGACTTTCGGGTATTCCCGTTCGGCTCCAAAAAACGCTTATCTACACGTTTTCCGGCTTCATGGCTGGGCTAGCCGGTATTCTGTTTCTATCCCGTGCTAATGCTGCTCAAGCAGTCGACACTATTGGTTTTGAGTTTGATTCAATTTGTGCCGTCGTTCTCGGAGGAACCGCCCTTGCGGGAGGCAGGGGCGGTGTAAAAGAGACGCTGATAGGAGTATTGTTGTTCGCTACGCTAAAAAATGGGCTTAACATGCTGGGTGTTAATTTGTACCTACAGTTGGTCTTCGTAGGTGTCATCTTAATACTGTCCTACATAGCCGAAACCCAAAAGACTAAGGGAAAGAGACTCCTTGGCATGTTAACCGGTTGGAATATGAAAAAAAAGGTCAGAGAGAGGGCACATGATGGGCGATAGAGGAATTAAGATCCCGGTACAATCCTATCGATTCATCGCTATGCTGCTGATAAACACAGCAGCCGTATTGTTTGTTCCTCGATTCGCCAGTTCCGCCAATATTGTAAACCTGGTGCGCAATATTTTTCTACTTACCTTGCTGGCGTATGGGATGTCATTGAGTATGCTGATCGGAGGAATCGATCTGTCTAACGGTTCTGTAGCGGCGCTTTCCACTGTTGTCGGGGCGACCTTAATCAGCCGTGGTAGCGTCGTTCCCGGATTGCTTATCACGTTGCTGATAGGTTCAGCTGCCGGATTTTTTAATGGCTTCATGATAGGGAAACTAAAAATACCTGACTTTATTATGACGTTTAGCATGATGTACATTGCCCGTGGTTTAACTCTTACCTACACTCAAGGACTGTCATTCTATAACTATCCAAAGAGTTTCACTTGGATCGGCAAAAGCTTTGCTGGACCCATTCCAATGCCGGCGATTTTTTCCGGTGTTCTATTGATTGTCCTCCATTTGTTGCTGTGGAGAACAGTCTTTGGGCGGGAGATCTATGCAATTGGTGTGAACAAAAAAGCAGCCTACTTTACCGGTATAGATGTAGATCGAAAGATTATTCAGGTCTACGCGTTGAGCGGTCTAATAGCCGCTGTCTCGGGTCTGATCTATATTGCTCGTCTGAACTCGGCCGACGCAGAACTAGGTCAGAATTGGCCTCTTGAAGCAATTGCGGTTTGCGTTATCGGGGGAGTAACCTTTGCCGGTGGTGAGGGCAACATAGTTGGGTTGCTGATCGGTGGAATCGTAATGGCTGTAATAAGCAACTGTATAAATTTGCTCGGAATTCCTCCAAGGTTCCAAGATTTTTTTGTGGGTTTTGTCATCATTCTCTTCGTAGCAGTCGATCATTATTCGAAGCGCGGAGAACCCTGATTACATTGAAAGCTGGAGATTGATTGCCAGAGTCAAGCAAAATTGAGATATGAACATATTTATGGATAATTATGAATGCCAATGGTATACCAATACAAAACAAGGAGGATAGTATGAAAAGGATTACAGTTTTATTGGTATTGTTATTAATTATAGTCGGATTAGCAGTCGGTGGCGGTCAAACTGATACAACTACAAAAGAGGCGGATAAGTACCATGTCGCGATCATCGTCAAGGATATGGTAAATCCTTTCTTCATTGATCTGGTGGAAGGTGCAGCCGCCGCCAGTGTGAAATACGGTGTTAAGTTGTCAAGTTTCGCTCCTGAAAAATATTCGGTTGAGCTTCAAATCCGAATAATGGAGGACCTGATTGAAAAGCAAGTCGATGCCATTGTTATTACACCGATTGACGGAAAAGGAATCGTTTCTGGAGTAGAACGTGCAAACCAAGCTGGTATACCAGTCATGGCTTGTAATACCAGAGTGCTAGGTGGTGAACTTCTGGGTTTCGCTGGTATCGATCATGTTTCTTCTGGACGAGCAATTGCTGAGTATTTCGTCGATAGATTGAACGGCAAGGGTGATATTGTGATTCTTGAGGGGACCACGGGAGCATCTTCTGCTCAGGAAATGCTGCAGGGAGTTCATGAGATTATCGATGACTATCCTGAAATCAAGGTACTTGCCTCAACGACAGCTAAATACAACCGTCAGAAGGGCATGCAGGTCATGGAAGATCTTCTTACCAGGTTTCCTAAAATTGATGCTGCGCTGTGCATTAATGATTCGATGGCACTAGGCGCAAAAGAAGCTGTTCTGGAGGCTAAACGGGATGTACTCGTTGGGGGAATTAATGCC
>SDBV01005475.1_pt1 | contig 17911 bp, 14 predicted proteins | sample 2277081 | NCBI WGS metagenome assembly SDBV01 (sample SAMN10402039, study PRJNA504765) | marine sediment metagenome | isolation source: marine sediment core GS10_PC15, 223 cmbsf | place: Arctic Ocean: Southern Knipovich Ridge | collected 2010 | reverse complement strand
GCGCCAGAGCATTATCAGGGGAAGGGCTATAATCAGTGAACTTACCTTCATAGCGCCATTGGTCAGTGTGGACATAGTAATATGATGGGCTGTTCTGAAGCCGAGGGGGACCGACCCAATCAGTGGCAAAAGCAATAGCGGACCACGGGGCAACTGTGGCCAGCTTTTCCTGTCCGACGTAATGAGCCAGCCCACCACCGTTCCGCCCAATACAACCGGTCAACATCAGGCCGGTGATGGCGGCGCGGTAGATTAGATTGTTATGGTACCAGTGATTAATTCCCGCCCCAATAATGACAGTACACTTGCCATTGGTCTTTTCGGCAGTAGCGGCGAACTCACTGGCGAACTTCACCACCGTCTGGCGGCTGATACCGGTAAATTTTTCCTGCCAGGCCGGTGAGTAGGCCTTTTCATCGTCATAGCTGCTGGGGTAATCACCGGACAAGCCACGCGGCACGCCGAACTGAGCCATCGTCAGGTCAAAGACAGTGGTTACCGGAATCTTGCCCTGCTCTGTCTCCAGGTACTTGACGGGTACCCCGCGCTGTGAGACCGACTGGTCTTCAAAATTGGTGAACTCGACCGGGACAACCTCATCATTACCATCAATGAAAGTAAGGATAGGGTCGAGTTCTGTGTTATCCAGTCCATCCTTCATCTCGATGTTCCACTTCCCCGTATCCTTTTTTGCCCATCGGTCACCGATGGTTCCTTTGGGCATTCTCGGTTGGCCCGATTTCCCGTCGTAGACGAGGAATTTCCAGTCGCCATTTTCGACATTGCGGTAACGAGAGATAGACTTCGCCCGCACGAACCGGCCGGCCTGGTAGCTATCGCCATTTTTCTCCAAAGCCACCAGAAACGAAAGGTCCGTGTATCTCTTGACATAGTCGATAAAGTAGGGTACCTGCCGATCTACGTAGAACTCTTTGAGGATAACGTGATTTGCCGCCATCCAGAAAGCACCATCCTGGCCCGGGTTGACCGGCACCCACCAATCCGCATACTTAGAGACCTGGCTGAAATCTGGTGATAGAACGATGAATTTGGCTCCGTGGTACCGTCCCTCTGATATAAAGTGAACGTCAGGGGTTCGTGTCATATTCAAGTTAGACCCCATCGCTACGATATATTTAGCATGATACCAGTCAGCGCTTTCCTGAACATCTGTCTGCTCCCCCCAGATCTCCGGAGAGGCTGGCGGAAGGTCGCTATACCAATCGTAGAAGCTAAGGTTCACGCCGCCGAAGAGCTGCAGAAGGCGCGAGCCCCCAGCGTAGCTCAGGTAGGACATGGCGGGAATAGGGGAGAAGCCGACGACACGGTCAGACCCGTATTTCTTAGCCGTGTAGAGCATTGCTGCGGTAATGATTTCTATAACCTCATTCCAAGAAGTGCGGCGAAAGCCGCCTTTGCCACGAGCCTGTTGATACGCGGAACGTGATTCTTTCTTTTCAACCACCGCTGCCCAGGCCTCAACCGGGTCAGTGTGCTGTTGCCTGGCAGTTCTCCAGAGGTCTACCAGTATCCCCCTGATATAAGGGTACTTCACCCGAATGGGGCTGTATATGTACCAGGAGAATGACATCCCACGCTGGCAGCCCCGCGGCTCATAAGGGGGTATATTCGTATCAAAATCAGGATAGTCCACCGCCTGCATCTCCCAGGTGATGATCCCATTCTTGACAAAGACCTGCCAGGAACAACCCCCGGTGCAGTTGACTCCGTGGGTGCTGCGGATGACTTTATCGTACTCAAAGCGGTTGCGATAGAAATCCTCCCACTGGCGCTGCTGCGGACTGATAATATCCTGAATCCAGCTCATTTTGAGCCTCCTTTGACCATGGGTTGGCGAACTCCAGAAAGTCGCTTTCTCCAGATAAGTTGGAATATTCCTATGACAATGAGGAAACCGACGGCACCAATTACGATGAAGGCCTTCGGGCTCTGGGATGACGTCGGCTCTCCACCGAGGCTTGTTTCTCGCAGAAAGGCCACCAGATGCGTGGTCTCATCGTCTGTCAAGGGTTGCTCAGCATAAATTTCTGTCATCATCGGGAAGGGTGTGGACTCTAGAAGGGAGGTGAGACCCTGCTCCCCGAAGGTGGAATAAGCCTCCGTAAGGTCCTTGCCTACAGTTCCGCCACCGAAAGTCCCGATACCACTGATATTGTGGCAGCTAAAACACGCTGCCCCGCCATTCTTAAGAGGCGTTTTACCAACGAAGATATCTCTACCTATGTCAGCGTCCCCTGTGGGGGCCGCTGTACTATTCCCTGTATCTTGTTCCTGGGGTGGGGGACTCGGCCCACCGCCAGATTGCGCCTCGATGTGCGCCAGGACTTCTTTTGCCTCCTCATCTGAAAGCCCCATGTTGGGCATTGGGATACCATCATATTCCTGAACAAGTTGTTTGGCTATGGGGTCCCCTTGCGCAATAAGCTGGTTTGGAGAAACGATGAACCGAATGAGCCAGTTTCTGTCCCGCCGAGCCGTTACACCCTTGAGGTCAGGGCCCACTAAGCGCCCTCCGCCGATGGTATGACAGCTCTTACACTTCTGCTCAAATATAGACTGCCCCGCCTCGCCAGGTGTGGCAGCGTATGCGGATTGAATCTGAAAAACAGAAGTATTCTCCCTTAATTCACCCTCGGCTGGCGTCGTAAAGATGATACCCAGGAGAAGAACCGAAATAACTAAGGCTATTCCTGCCAGAATCATTCCGGGTGGAGATGCAGACCTCCGCCTGATAGGCATTAGCTGGTTTCTACTCCCATCTGTTTCATTACTCGTTGGTTAGAACCTTTTCTACATTTCGCAACTATTTTAGAAGTTGGCCTTCCAAAAGTCAAACCATAAAAATTAACATTATAACTGGACTACTTTTCGGAAGGTAGGTCACTACTACCTAAAAGACATAAGAAAACTTCCTAGTCTTATATTAGATGTCTCCAGTCTAAGCCATTATTGTTTCCAACAGATTACAGGTATGTTACATCTGTGTTACAAACCGTCATTTTGTTGCTTCTGGTATGCCGAAAAATAAGATACGTTATTTTTTATTCGAAGCCTATTCACTAACAACTCGTTAGGCATGATAACAGATGCCTAACGGGACTGTTAATGTGCAGAGGCTAACAAGCCGCAAACAACGACTAACACCTGTCAGCGGCTTTCACTGTAACGACAAATGCTGACGACGCACAACTAAATATGACCAAAAACAGAGAGGGGAGCAGTGATGCTCCCCTTTGTCTTTCTTGATAATTTTATTATGGCTTAACATACATCCCCAAGACCACACGTGAACGCAGGTCTGAGAGAACTAGAGCTGGACTGGCTGGAGTAAAGGCTCAAGGCAAACGATCAGGTAGACCACCGGGGTCCAAAGACAAAAGAAAAAGGAGAAGGAGACAGAGGTTTACTGCGTTATAAATCTTCCTTTATTGAACATTTTGGCGGTTTGTTGGATCACAATCCGATGCTTTGTTAGGCATCTGGCTGGGGGTGAAGGAACAAATAGGGAGGCCGAGATGCCCCGAGTTTGAAGCTAATAATGGGGCTTTTCAAAACAAAAGGGCGTAAGATAGACAAATACTCCCCTATTTCCATTGACATAACCTGTCTACATGCTATACTTATGCTGCAATTTGGCATTGGAAGAATGACTACAGCCCGAGGGAGGGAACAATGGTCAGGGTTATCATAGAGCACCATGCAAAAGATGCAAAAGATGTTGAGCGCCTTGCTGACTTGATTAGGGAGCTCAGAAATGAGGCTATGAAACGGCCGAGCTACATAACCGGTGAGACCTTGGCCAACGCTGAAGATGCCTGTAACATCCTCGTCATAAGTACCTGGCAAAACCTCGAGGACTGGCAAGCCTGGGACACATCGGAGACGCGAACCAAGATAACCCAGGGAATCAATCCGCTCTTGGCCGAACCGTATACAGTCCGCACGTACCGCTATTTTTTAGTGCGGCAAAACAGGGTGTGGTCCACCTTTTAATAAAGGAAATAATCACATCACGCCACGAAAATCATCCGGGACAGACCCCAAATCCTGGAAATGCCACCCCCAAAAGGTAGCAGTATTCTACGTCGAGATGCACTCCGGAGAGATTTTCTCCAGGGTCATGCTTGCCCTCTGCGGCTCGGTTCTCACACTAAAGTTCAACCTCAGAAAAAGAAGGGGCTGCCTATATTCACGGTCAGCGTACTCCGTGCCCTTACCCTCCAGCCAATCGTAGTGACGGTCATCAATCTGCACCAGCATTCTCTCTTCAAGACAATATTCCCTCCGGCTAGAAGTCTACCCACATAGCGGAGAGAAGTATCCAGTACCTCAGCTCAACAAAGGGGTTGACGAGGTAAGAAAATAGTGTTAGACTGTGACAATTATCACAATGTGATTTTTGTTGCAATCCTGGTGTGAGGGGCAACCTGGCTCATATTTATGACCCCCTACGCAATATGTTGGAGAGGAGTAAAACTATGAGATGGGGAATGATTGTAGATTTAACAAAATGCACCAGATGTCATGGCTGCATAGCGGCTTGCAGAATCGAGCACTTTCTCCCCATGGGCATAAACTGGCCAAGATTGATTGCCTGGGAGACAGGCAATGGCAATACAGCGATGCTGACAACGTACCCGGTGCGGTGTAACCAGTGTCAGGAAGCACCCTGCGTTAAAGTCTGCCCCACCGAAGCTACCCAGCAGCGTGAGGATGGGATAGTTTGGGTTGACCAGGATAAATGCGTTGGTTGTAGATATTGTATAATCTCCTGTCCCTACCAAAACCGAACCTTTCTTTCCAGGGATAAGGATACGGGATATTTCTCCGGTTACGAACTGACTGGCTTCGAGAAAGCGGGCAAGAAGTCATATCCTCATACCATCGGAACCACGGAGAAGTGCAATTTTTGTATGGAAAGGATTGATGCTGGTCTGGCAAAGGGACTAAAACCGGGGGTAGATCGTGAAGCCACTCCTGCCTGCGTTAATACCTGCCAGGCTAGAGCATTAATTTTCGGTGATTTGGATGACCCTGATAGTGAAGTGAGCAGATTGATAAGAGAAAAGGCAGCGTTTCAGCTTCACCCAGAGTATGACACCGACCCGTCAATATATTATTTTGACGGACAGATAGGGGGATAAAATGCCGATACGTCAATGGATGATAACGCATGAGTGGATGATAAAGTATACACCCCAGACAGAATGGATAGAGCGAAGGGGTATACTGGTCTGGGTTGCCGAAGTGTTTACTTCCCTTGGCGCTGGTATGTTTTTAGTGTCGTTATACTTTAACAGCTTTTGGGGAATGCTTATAGCCTGGCTTATTATAGTATTATTAAAGATTCCCTTCCATATTGCCTACTTTGGAAAACCGTTAAGGTTCTGGCGAACAGTACCGCCCTTTAGCAATGCCTGGAGAACTTCATGGTTTACCAGAGGTATCACTTTTACAATTTTATTCACCAGTTTTGCTTTCGTCCTGCTTGTTATACAGTTTGCCCTTTCCAATGGGCTACTGCCGGGGACAGGTTGGGAGGTCACGTTAGTTGCGTTTAAGGTTTTGGCTGGAATAACCGCCTTTCTAGTCGGAATATACAGCGGTTTTATTATGAGCTATTGCAGGAGCGTTCCATTTTGGAATTCGGCTTTATTGCCTTTGGTGTTTATTTTTGCCGGCATTGCCGATGGGTTTGCTTTAATCATGGCTATTGCCTTAGCTGGTGGCGGGGTTAATATTATGGCGGCTGAGGCAGGCAGCCGTGTGCTATTAATCGTCAATGCTTTAATCATCGCCACATATCTATGGAATGCAACCTATACCTCGTCAACGGCAAAGCAATCGGTAATAGAGCTAATCCGAGGTAATATTGCACCCGCTTTTTGGATAGGCGTTGTTGCCTTCGGCATAATTATACCAATAGCCATATCGGTCTCCAGCTATTTTGTCGGTGAGCTCTCTGTTCCATTATTAATCGCCGCTATTGCTTTTCACACGATAGGCGCTTTTGCTCTTAAATACTGCTTACTAAAAGCTGGTATACATAATCCCATACTCCCGGCAACTACTTATAGGACAACAGTATAGCTGTTTCAATTGGTCAAAGGAGATAAAAGATGGGCGAGAAGAAAACCGTAAAAACCACCTGTAAGAGCTGTCACGGAGGTTGTGGTGTTCTGGTTACCGTTGAGGATGGAGTTATTACCCATATTGAGGGAAACCCGGAGACTTCAACCGATGGCACGATGTGTGCCAAGGGATTATCCAGTATACAACATATTGACAATCCATATCGGCTTAAGTATCCGTTGAAGAGGATGGGTAAGAGAGGGGAAGGGAAATGGCAGAGAATAAGCTGGGATGAGGCGCTTGATACCATTGCTGAAAAGATGAAGGAAGCCATTGAGAAATACGGGCCAACCTCTATAGCTATATCTCAGGGAACAGGCAGGGGAGCTAATAGATATGTCCACCGATTAGCCAGGTCTATAGGAACAGCCAATACTATAACCCCCGGTTATGTCTGCCATAGCCCGAGAATACAAATATATTCGCTGGTGACCGGCTATGGCAGGCTGTATGCTGACTATCATGGCTGGGGAGGGGAATTCCCCAAAACACAAATAGTTTTAGCCAAGCAACTGGAAATAAGCAGTGCCGATTCTGAAATGGCATATTACTTCCTGAAGTCCCTGGACCATGTAAAGAATCTAATTGTGATAGACCCCAGGTCAACTGCCTTTACCTCAAGGGCAAGCCTCTGGCTGCAAATCAGGCCGGGGACTGATGCCGCCCTGCTTCTGGGCATGATGAATGTAATCATAAACGATGGATTATATGATAAAGAGTTTGTTGATAATTGGACCCATGGCTTTGATAAATTGAAGGAAAGGGTGCAAGAATACCCCTTGCAAAGGGTAGCTGAAATTACCTGGATTCCGGAAGAAAAGATTGTCCAGGCTGCGCGGATGTTTGCCATAGATACCCCGGGGACTATTCAAGTCGGCAGTTCTCTGGAGAGACAAGCTAACTCTGGGCAGAATATCAGGGCAGTGGTAGACCTGCTGGGGATAACCGGTAACATTGAAAGACCGGGCAGTATGATGAGCTGGGTTCTGCCAGATACCGGCTTAATAGAGGACTTCTTCCTTGAAATTCCAATAACTGATGAAATGAAGAACAAAATAAGAGGGGGTGGTATATATAAACTAGGTGCAGCCCGCACCGCCCATTCTGACACTGTTATCAAGGAAATAGTCGAGGATCACCCGGAGAGAATAAGGGTGTGGTTTGCTATAGCCGGGCAACAAATAGTCCATCTGGCGAATACAGAATATGTGGTTAAGGCGTTTGAAAGGGAAGATATTTTTCGTGTCCAGCTTGACCAATTTATGGGACCGCAGGCGGAGTATGCCGATATAGTGTTGCCCGCCGCTCATTGGCTGGAGCAGGACGATATTTTTGATATGCATCCTCGCTTCATGATTGAAGCCATAAATAAGGTTGTGGACCCTCCGGGTGAAGCCTGGCCCGATAATAAGGTAGCTCTGGAGGTAGGTAAAAGGGTTGCTCCCAAGTATTGGCCCTGGAAAGATGTTGAAGGGATGCTGGATTATCAGCTGAGACGCGGGAACATAACCTGGAAGGAATTCAGCAAAAAGCTGGTTATAGCCAGGACGGGAAAGGAGCAGCTCTACTATAAATATAAAACGGATTACTGGAGGAAAGGGGGCGGGTTCCCCACCCCGACGGGGAAGCTGGAATTATATTCAACAGTCCTGGAAAAGATGGGATATGACCCTCTACCCTACTTCACGGAACCGGGTGAAAGCCCCTATTCCACACCGGAACTGGCCGAGAAATATCCCCTCGTCCTTACCAGCGGATATCGTCAACCCTTTTACTTCCTCAGCCAGTACAGGAATATTCCCTGGCTAAGGAGCTTCGGAGTTTACCCGGTTGCTCAAATCAACCCTGAGATGGGGAGAAAATTGGGGATAGAGGATGGCGATTGGATGTGGATTGAGTCACCAAGGGGCAGAATACGGCAGGTGGCGAGACTATTTCCCGGGATAGACCCCCGTGTTGTTATGGTTACAGCTAACTGCTTCTATCCTGAGGAACCTGGTCCGCTTCATGGGCTTTTAATATCCAGCCCCAATCTGCTCACTTCTAATGAGCACTTTGACCCCATGTTTGGCTCCCCGGACCTCACCTGCCTGCTTTGCAAAGTATACAAAGTGGAGAAGAAGGATATGAAGGATCTTCCTAAGGGGGAATTCAGGCTTCAGGGATATGGCAAAGATGGTAGGTAGATAGTCAACAAGAAGATGCCTTACGGGGAGTCAGGTGTAATAGCCCAATATCGGGGTAAGGCATTTTGATTGCGATGTGAATGTGCTCTAATATCTCAGGCATATATGCTCGGGCAAGACACTCGAAAGCCGTAGGCTAGAAATGGTTTGGAGGTAAAGTGGGGAATAATCATAAATATGATGCCATTATTGTTGGAGCTGGTCCTGCCGGGACTACAGCCGCTTATGTTCTGGCCAAAGCAGGTGCGGAAGTCCTGCTGGTGGAGCGGGGGACATACCCGGGAGCTAAGAACGTTTTTGGTGGTGTCATGTACACCACTATATTGAACAGGCTTATACCCATGTTCTGGGAAGAAGCGCCTGTAGAACGCCACATCAAAGGTATACAGATATTTCTCATATCTGAAAATAATGCTGTGTCTATTGGGGTGGAGAGCGAGGAGCATAACAAACCACCGTATAATAATAGCTTCACTGTATCCCGTGCCAAGTTTGACCAGTGGTATGCCCAGAAGGCGGAAGAGGCCGGAGCCTTTCTCATCACCAATACTGTTATTGATGACTTATTATGGGAGAAGAATAAAGTAGTCGGGGTGAAAGCTCGCGGGGAGGAAGGGGATGTCTACGCAGATGTTGTCATAGTTGCTGATGGTGTAAATTCTCTCTTAGCCAAAAAAGCCGGGTTGAGAGGTGATTTCAAGCCGCGCCAGGTATCTCTAGGGATGAAAGAGGTTATTGAACTGCCCAGGGAAGTAATCGAGGAACGATTTCATCTTAGCGGTAATGAAGGAGTAGAGCTGAAGTATATAGCCGGCGATGCCACAAAAGGCATCTGGGGAGGGGGGAATATCTATACGAATCTGACAAGTATCTCGCTAGTTACCTGGTTGAGCTTAGAGCCCCTCATAGCGCGCAGGGAAAAGGCACCCGAGTTGATGGAACGGTTCAAAAACCATCCTTTTGTCAGGAATTATGTTAAGGGTGGGAAGACCATAGAGTACCAGGCGCACCTTGCTCCCGACGGTGGCTATGATTTTACTCCTAAGTACTATACAGATGGTCTCCTGGTAGTGGGTGACGCTGCCCGCTTCCTTAATGCCTCCATTCATTATGAGGGAACAAACTTCGCCATGGCTTCTGGTGAGGCCGCGGCAAAAGCGGTTTTAGAAGCCAGAAAGAAAGGCGATTACTCAGCGAAGGGGCTGTCCTATTATCAGAAGCTGCTAAATAAAAGTTTTGTAATGAAGGACTTGAAAAGATACCGGAAACTGAACCGCTTCGCTGAGTCAAATCCCGAATTCTTTGATGGTTACTTTCAAGCTATGACGCAGATGGCGGTTGACTATTTCACCAAGAATGAGCTACCCAAGAGGCAACAGGAGTTTCGAATGCTCAAAAGGTTCCGGTCAACATTGCGCGATCTTCATGCCAGCGGGTCTGGAGGAACATACCACCATAACCGGCTAGTAAGGGGATTGTATAGAACATTTCCACTCGCCAGATTCCTCTGGCAGTGTCTTAAAGGAGGAATATCTTTCATATGACGATTGATGATAAGCTGGCCCTGGATTTATTTCATGTTGACCAGGAATCGCATATACTGGTAAATCAGGAAATATGCGGCAAGTGTCCGCATAAATGGTGCACTTATGTTTGCCCGGTGGAGAATTATCGGCTGGAAGATGGGAAAGTAGTTTTTTCCTGGGAGGGTTGTCTTGAATGCGGGACCTGCCGTATTACTTGTGACCAAGGAGCGCTGACCTGGAACTACCCAAGGGGAGGGTTTGGCATCTGTTATAGACTCGGATAAAGCGGGAGTTACTTTAATTCAATTGGGAGTACTGATGTATGGCCAACTAAATAAGATTGCCCGCGCTGGCTTTGGTTATGGGCTAACTGCCAAGGAGGAATATAGCTTTAAAGACAGGATATTAGGTTTTCTGGTCTTAGCCCGTCCCATCTTCTTAATTATGACCCCTTTAAATGCAGCCAGCGCTGCAGTCCTGGGGTTAAACGGCTTTCCATCATTGACCCAGTGCCTCCTTGGTTTCCTTACTGTGGCTTTTGCTGGATGTGCCGTAAATATCTTCAATGACTATGTAGACCAGGAAAGGGATAGATACATTTGGCCAGCCCGCCCCATTCCCAGTAGAAGGGTCAAACCAAAAGAAGCTTTACTTCAGGTTCTGGTTTTGTTTGCCGCCAGCCTATCAATGTCCTGGTTTTTGTTCAATCCTTTGACCTTCTTCATTCTTCTGCTGGCAGTTACCTTGGGTTGCCTTTATTCGCTTTACCTTCGCGATAAAATTGGCTATCTCTCACTCCCCCCCATTGTGGGGTTAATTTATTTGGGTGGTTGGGCAGCTTTTTCCCCTGAAACACTGTTTACTAGCTTGCTTCCCTGGTATCTTTATTCCCTCGGTGTTGCCTGGCAGGCAGCTCATATTATGATTTATTACCCCTTGCACATTACCTCCAATATTACTAGTAATTCGGATATCAAGGTGCCGCCTGCATTTTTCTTCAGACCCTCGCCAAGAGTCGCAGTAGGTATGGGAACAGGCTTTATTTGCTTGACCTTATTATTGAGCATTCTGCTACCACTCCTGGCTCCGTTGAGTGCTCTTTATACCGTCTTGGTTCTAGCTGCGGGCATTTATGCTCTGAGTAGCAGTCTAGGACTCTTAAATGATGCTTTAAACAGGAAAAAAGGTTTTAAGGCTTTTGCTGCGCTATCAATATTCAGGTTGACAATATCGGTTGCTATACTACTTAGTGTTTTTATCTTTCTATACTAGAGATATAGGGTGTAAGTGCTAAGCGTCCTTGAATTTGAGGTGTAAAATGGAGCAAATTCCCTACCCGTATTATCAATGCTCCACTCTATATAATAAGGATTGCTCCTAAGAATGCCAAGCAAGCCACTGAAGCACTGAATGAAATTGTAGAGTTGTGATCGGTTATGGTCAAAATTGAGAGGCTTTGTTTTTCGTATCACCGGGAATGTCCGATATTCCTTGACTTCAACTGGAGTATTGCTCAGGGTGAAAGATGGTCAGTAATCGGCCCCTCTGGCTGTGGCAAGACTACGCTTCTATATTTATTAGCCGGCTTGTGCCTACCCACCTCGGGCAAGATAAATATTGACGGTAGGCCATTACTGAAGCCCCGCATCTCAACCGGTCTGATTCTACAGGATTACGGGCTTCTCCCTTGGGCGACTACCTTTGACAACATATCCCTGGGATTAAGGATTCGACGGTTAGATAGACGGAAGGCAACTCAAACTACAAGGGAGTGGCTCTCCAAACTAGGTATTGATGCTGTGGCTAACCATTACCCAGTCGAGCTCAGTGGGGGACAACGCCAGCGAGTGGCGATTGCTCGCACCCTGGCTCTTGAGCCAGACCTTTTGCTTATGGATGAACCCTTTGCTTCTCTAGATGCTTTGACCCGAGAGGATTTGCAGAATCTAACCATGGCACTATGGAAAAGGGTGACCTCTACTATAATACTGGTAACTCACAATATTGAAGAGGCGGTATTATTAGGCAAACGGATTGTAGTATTGACGCATCCTCCTAATACAGAACCGATTATTATTGAGAACCCAGGCTCTGGATACTCTGAGTATCGCAAGATGCCTGATTTTATAGAAAGATGCCAGCAGTTAAGAGAATTGGTCGAACAGGATGCAAGAAATAATAGAGCTGCTCTATCCGGAGGTGAGCTGTGAGCAAGAAACCGATAGTTGTCAGCCTCTTTGTTCTGTTTCTTATCTGGGCAATAGTGGCGTTGGTGGTTGATTCACCTCTCTTGCCTGCCCCATGGGCGGTGATATACGCCTTTATCCTTGACCTGCCCCATGAGCTCGGCTGGCATATCCTGGTAAGTGGGGGGCGTATATTAGCTAGCATGCTGCTCGCCACCGCCATCGGCGCACCTCTTGGGTTAGTACTGGGGCAAAACAAGCACTGGGACAGAATCGCCTTCCCCTTAATCTACATCACCTACCCCATCCCTAAGGTTGCTCTTCTACCTATCATAATCCTGTTCTTGGGCATTGGAGATGCCAGCAAGGTATTCCTCATCACCCTTATCTTGTTCTTTCAGGTTCTGGTGATAGTGCGTGATGCCTCCAGGAACATACCTTCAGAGCTTGTTCTTTCATTACGCTCTCTGGGAGCAAACCGGGTACAGCTTCTCAGGTATGCCTACCTTCCGGCTTGCCTGCCAGCTACTCTCACCTCCTTGCGGCTCAATGTCGCCATTGCTATCGCTGTGCTCTACCTGGCTGAATCCTTCGCCACTACCTCAGGGCTGGGCTACTATGTGATGGATACCTGGCAGCAACTGGCTTATGCCAAAATGTATGCTGCGGTGATGGCAATGAGTCTCATTGGTGCTCTGGCATTTATCGCCCTTGCCCTCATCGAGGGAAGACTGTGCCGCTGGACACAGGTGGGCAAATAGGATGATAATAGTAAAATAATAAGAAAAGGAGCCATAGATGTTCAAAAGACTCAGCCTAATCGTACTCTTAGGGGTTACCATCATGCAGGCCGGGTGTGCTAATGGGCCGATAGAAAAGAGCAGCTTGAAGCTCGGTGCAATACCTCTAATTATTAACCTGCCTGGCTATGTTGCTCAACAGGAGGGGCTGTTTGAAGAACAGGGTATCGAGGTAGAAATAGTTCCTTTTACCAGCACCGCGGCACAGAATTCTGCCTTTCTAAGCGGGGATGTGGATGGGATTTTCCAGCATATTTACGCAACAGCAATCCTGAATAATAATGGAGAAACAGGGAAACTTGTAGGCGCTTCTGTCATGCCTGTGTTCAATATTATTGCCTCAGACGGAAGCGGTATTATCAGTGTGGAGGATTTGAAGCATCAAGAAATAGCTGTGGCTACTAATACCGTAATAGATTATGCCCTTGAGCGGTTGCTCTTGGCGGAAGGATTAGACATAGATGATATAGTTAAAGTGAGTGTACCTAATATGCCTCTTCGTCTGGAGATGCTGAATCAGGGGGCGGTGCCTGTGGCGATACTTAGCTCACCTCTTTCCGACCTGGCTGTTCTTAGTGGCGGCAGGGTTATAGTGAATGATTTAGAGCAGCCCTTCGCCGGACCAGGATTAGTTTTTTCTCAGGGTGCATTAAAAGCTAAGTCTGAGGCTATTGGCCGGTTTATCCAGGCCTGGCAGCAGGCGGTAGGGCTGATAAATACCGAGCCGGATAAATATCACGGTCTTCTTAGTAAGATTTCCAGAGCCCCGGAAACAGTAAGCCAAGGCCTGAAGGTGCCAACCTTTCCTAAGCTGGAGCTGCCCACTGAGGCGGAGGTGGAGTCGGTAGTCGACTGGATGGTAGACAAAGGGATAGCCAGCAAGCGTCTTGCCTATAAGGAAATAATGGAGACAAAGTACCTGAGATGAGTAACACCGCCCTGAAACAGAGAATACCTCTCTCCGAGGAACCCATAGCTGATATGGATGCCGTGATTCAATATGACCGAGGCGCTAAATGCTATATGACGCCGGAGTATAAATACTTTGTCTGGAAGATTCTGCGTAAGGGGATAAGAGGTGGAAGGGTATTGGATATCGGTACAGGGTCTGGCTTACTGGCTATTGAACTGGCTAAAGCAAAAGGTTGTCATTTCGATATCATCGCTATTGATATATCCGAGAACATGATAAGAAAAGCTCGAGAAAATGCCAAATGGGCTGGAGTTGAAGACAAAATAAGATTCTCGGTGTCTACAGCGGCGGCACTCCCTTTCGCTGACGACTCCTTCGATTTGGTGATGAGCTATGCATCGCTGCACCATTGGTTTGAGCCGGTAGCGGTATTCAATGAGGTGGAAAGGGTAGTTAAGGAGACCGGGAGTGCTATTATCAGGGATAATAAGAGAGTTTATCAAAACCCATTGTGGAAATCTATTATCTGGTTTATATCGCGATTTATGAACAAACGACACCGGGAAAACTGGCCCAAGGCTATTTTGGCAAGCTATACCATCCCGGAAGTCAATGAAATCCTCAGTCGGTCCCGATTAAGGGAATGCTGGGTAAGTAGCGATTTCGTGTGTATTGATTTATGTATTGAATGGCGATGGAAATGATATTGACGTCTCTCCCCTTTACAGAACGTAAGCATACCCCTATATCAATAAGACCGTGGATAGGATTACAGCCTGGACAATAAAAACTTGTTTTGTTACCTCAGTGATACAAAGGTTCCTTTTTTTAAAGAATTAAGGAGACAGAAATATAAGACAGCACAGTTACCAGACTTCTTTGTAACTGTAAAAGTAGCCATATCTTGATTTGAAGAAGTCCTTATATCCCTACTTGGAGCCCTTTGTCTCTGAGATATTCCTTTATTTGTTTAATACTTAAGATACGATAGTGAAAAACCGAAGCTGCCAATAGAATCTGCGCGCCATCTTTTATCACGCCTTCATAGAAATGCTCTAAAGTACACGATTCTACGGAAGCGAATTATTAGGCGTCCCAGAAGGTAAAAGCGACGAGAAAGACGCAAAATCCAGACTTCATTGATGGGGATTAAAGCCTAACTCATAGACTTAATTAATAGGTTCAGCATAAATCCAAATCTGAGGTTCGTACTGTTCCATCTTATATAACAAATGTGCAGGAATGTTTGGGTGGTCATAGTGGAAACTAGCAGGGTTTCTGGTAGGGATTGCCCAAACTCCGATTTGAACCGCATAGGTATTTTGGGGAAGTAAGTCTTTATCAATCAAAAAACATTCTTTAGTATTCCGATTGAACTTCTGATAACCCTGACTTAGTGATTCAATACCAGCAAAAATTGCGACGAATATACCCTCGGCCCTACCCAAATCACGGATAGAATTACACCGCCAACCTTTGGGGCGAGAATCTTTCCTCTGCCCTGTGTAGATAGGTGTCCCTGCTTGACCAGGCATCAATATCACGGGTGGTTGCTCCTCAGGTTTCGGTACCTTTGCTTCAGGCCGAAAATAGATTTCACCGCTCTTATGAAATGAGTAGTGCATCCCTAAATAAGGAATGAAACAGTAAACGTCAAAGTCACGTCGCTCAACTATTAGAAGACGATATCGCTCCTTGTCTTCCTTTATCAAGACAGGTATTTTAAAGCGGATTACCTCTGATTCAGATGACATTATCATTCCTTTATTCCCTCTAACGAGGAGTATATATCCATCACTAAGCATTTCGCAACAAGCTGAAACTGTATACCAACCACTTTGGAGAAGAACCTCTTTCTATCTCATAAGAGGCACTGAGCTATCTTCTGAGAAAATCTCCGCATCAAGATTGTTTGATGATGTAATACACTTAATCGGTATATTCAGCATACTGATATCTCACAGAAGCGGTCTAGGCTGGGGAGAGCTTTGCCCCCATTGATAAAACTTAAGTAGAACGTGTTACTATAGTACATCTGACAAAACCTGATGTATTTTCCGCTTACCTTGAAACCCAATCCAGCGATCACACTTTATGGCTTATTGTGACCTTGTTCTGCAACTGGTCGCCTGTTCAAGGTTAAGTGATGTCATTCAGCACATGGTCAAGGCCCAGTTCATTCAGTTTCTGTGGGGAGGGTATGCCTTCTTTTGTCCACCCTCGGATTTGGTAGTATCGGTCGAGAAACCTGTCCAGCTCTCTAACTATTTGCCCCTCTCCCGGGGCTCCTCTTGTAAGGAGTGGCTCACTGAGAATTCTCTGAGGCAGGGTATCTTGCTTGCGATTGAAGCCCTCGCGCACATTGAATGCCCGTTCCAGGTTAACAATCCGCTCGCCTACCTGACATAAGTGGTCAGAATCGGCAAACTGGTCAATACCGGTTACAGCGACCAGCATCTTGCCGAAAAGGCGATGTAACCACCCCCAATTGGAGGCAAAGGAGCAGACAATACCTACCTCCTTCATGGCAGTACGGTCCTGATTGTAGACCACTATGTCTGCGTTTTCCTCTTCAGCAAACCGGTCCACTGCCCTTGGTTCCATTGCCCCGAAGATCTCCTGTCCGGCATAGCCATAGCAATGACTAGCCCCGATATTGGAGGTAGCATAGTTAAAGCCTTGCGATTTTGCCCCCCTCGGTTCGTAAGCGGGTAACTCCAGCCCTTTTACGTGTATCGCATAGGCTTCAGCCCCTTTCCCAATGATGGCTGCTGCCCTCATCGAACCCTCAGCCAGTATGTCACCTATACCTTCCCGCAATCCTATCTTCTTGACAAGGTCTACCATCGGTGAATGGTTGCCATACGTAAGCTCTAGCCCATCGGTGTCTCCTTTGGTGAGAATACCCTTCTCATAGAGTTCATAGGCAAAGCCAATACAATTGCCGGTACTGATGGTATCCAGACCGAGGTCGTCGCATAGCTGATCAGCAGCTATGGTAGCTTGAATATAAGTGTTCTCTATAGAGGCATTAAAAGCCCAGATAGTCTCGTATTCTGGGCCTTCACTATAAGCCCCGGCGTAAGGTCCATCCGGGACAAAGTGTGCCTTGCCGCACCTGGCCGAGCAGACATAGCAGCCGAACTCCCCGGTTCTCAGCTTCCGATATTCCTTACTGAGTACCTTCTCATACTCAATCTGACGTCCATAGCGGAAGTTCCGCACCGGGTATATTCCCATATTGTTGGTAACATCCTGGGTACTAGTTGTGCCCATCTCTTTATGATGCTGATAAGCTTTGCTGGCACGCATCAATTCAAGCTGTTCTTTAGCCAGTTGCTTGAAGCCTTCAGGGTCATGGAGTTGCAAATTTCTTTGAGTAGTGATAGCTATCGCCTTGAGGTTTTTGGAGCCCATCACGGTGCCAGTACCACAACGGGCACAGGTTCTCCTGCCGGTAACAATAGCTGAATATCTTACCAGCTTCTCACCAGCCGGACCGATGCAGGCTACCCGAGTGTTTCTACCATGGCACTGGCTCAGCCAATCCTGAGTTTCTTTGGTGTTTTTGCCCCAAAGCTCGCTGGCATTGTGAATCTGACAGCCATCACGGGTCAAATGAATGTAAACCGGTTTTTCCGCTTTGCCCTCAACAATGATAAAGTCATACCCGGCAAACTTCAGCCAGGCACCGAAGTCTGCTCCAGCCACGGAGCGGGCGAGGGCGCCAGTTAACGGGCTTTTAGTACACACCATCCACCGGGAAACCGACTGAGCAGAGGTTCCAGCTAGTACTCCATTGAGAAGTATTAATTTGTTATGCTCGCCCAAGGGGTCAATATTAGGGGCTAATTCCTGGTAGAGATAGTGGATGCCCAAGCCTCGTCCACCGATGAAATCCATTATTACTTGCTCGGCAACAGACTCCGCCCCAATCTCTCCAGTAGAGAGATTTATTCTGAGAAATCTATTGGTATGTCCAGCCACGCTTACCTCCTCTGGTGAAGTACCTTCAATTTCTTTACTGACAGAATGCTCTACTGGGCTACTTATCTAGCTCAGTGTGGCTAAAGCATTTTAATGATTTGGTTTAGATTTGCTCTATCTCTCAGCCGCCGGCAATAATATTCATTATATGAAGCTCATC
>SDBV01005474.1_pt1 | contig 17914 bp, 19 predicted proteins | sample 2277081 | NCBI WGS metagenome assembly SDBV01 (sample SAMN10402039, study PRJNA504765) | marine sediment metagenome | isolation source: marine sediment core GS10_PC15, 223 cmbsf | place: Arctic Ocean: Southern Knipovich Ridge | collected 2010 | reverse complement strand
CCAACATCCACCCATTTACCTTATTTCTAAAATGCTTAGTAGGGAGGACATAGTCAGGTTGCATGCTTTAGGTGATTGTTTTGTTTTATTTCACCGTTCTGAAGGGTTTGGACTTCCTCACGCCGAGGGTGCTTTGTCCGGTAATCCTGTTATTGCAACCTCCTGTGGAGGTAATACTATGTTTATGAAAGAAGACAATAGCTACTTAGTGGACTTTAATTGGAGCCCTTTTCACTCTATGCCTTGGATAAAGTGGTACCAATCTGACCAACTGTGGGGCGAACCAAATATGGAACAGGCTATAAAAACTATGCGACATGTATATGATAACCAAGTAGAGGCAAGACAAAAAGGATTAAAACTTAAAGAAAAAGTTAAAACAGATTTTAATTGGGTAGTGGCAATTAATAATTTGGTTAAAAATATAGATAAATTGATGGAGGGAAAGTGATGGCGATTACTTGCACCATAGTAGCGTGGAATACCATACGGCTTGATTATTGTTTGGAGGGTACTATACGAAGTTCACTTGAAGTTGTAGATGAAGTGTTTGTTAATGAAGGAAATTCAACGGACGGAACAAAAGATATTCTTGTGGCTCTTCAGGAAGAATTTGGTAAAGACGTGGTTCGTTTTGAGAGTCGAGATTGGCGGCATGACAGGGCTTGGCAACAAAGAGAAAGAAATTACGCTATTGAACAGGCTAAAGGTGATTGGATATTAATTTTAGACGCAGATGATATACTTCATGAAGACGACGCCCCTGTTATTAAATCTTTAACAGCTACTCCTTACTTGAATTTTATAGACTTTAAAGTGTTACACTTCTATGGATTGCCTTTTTATATTAACGGAAATATCAGTTGGTACAGTCATCATGTCAGACTTGGAAGAAAATCTGTTAATTATAAATTCAGAAATAATCCAGGGGGTTCTTGTTGTGATATATCAGCTGGCAAACCCCTTAATCCAGTTCACGGGCGTCAAGGGCGTGATATAGCATATTCTGGTGTACCTATATATCATTATGGTTGGATTCGTTCGGCAGAATGTATGGGTATGAAATATGAAAAATTTAAGGGATGGTATTCTAACGACAAGAAATACTTTGATGGTTATTTAGATTCCGATGTTCCTTTTGATTATCAATTAGAAAGATTTAAAGACAGGTTAATAGAGTTTAAAGGAACTCACCCTAGACATTTTAATAAGTGGTGGGATAGCAGGGAAAGGCTGCTAAAATATGTTCCAGGCGATACAAAGCCACCGGATCTAGAGAATTCCGACCACGCTCCCTTCAAGGAGACTATAGATAGGTTTAATAAATGAGGAAATTAATTAAATGGTTTTTTAAAATACTAAGATGGTTTTTACCTAAACCTGTTAAAAAAAGCGTTCCTTCTACAGCAGGAGCCTTTATTGCAGGTTTTATAAGGACTGAAAATTCAGCAGGAGCGGTTATAAAAGGGGTCGGTGTAGAACTTTCAGTGGCAATTCCTATGTTTAGAGCTAAGTATATAGGTTGGCTTCCCTTGGAGGGTCTTATAAGACAGCAGAATATTAATTTTAAGTGGGAATTAGTTATCGCAGAAGAGGTTAGTGAAGAACCTTTTGGGGAGAAAAATATTCGAGCTTATGAGAGCAGGCTTAAAGACATTGGGTGCGTTAGAATTGTATATAAAGGTTTAAAAAAATGGATTCCTTTGTCTGATAAGTGGGTACTTTTAGCAAATATGTGCGATAAAGATTCTAAAATATTTGTGATACATGCCGCTGATAATTATTCAGCACCTTTAAGACTCGCAAGACACTATGAAATATTTATGAACAATGAGGTTCATTTGCATATACCAACGAAAGCAATTTATTACGATATTTTGACAAGGAAAACAATTCTACATGACATAACCGCGGCCGGCCGCAAAGATGATTGTGCAGCTAGAGCAATGTTGACCGGTGTTGTTAGGCGTTTACCCAAGGTAGGTAAAAAGTCCGGGGTAGATGGTTGGCTTAGAAAGGCTGCCAGGAATGTTGTTGGTCGAGATACTTTTAAAATTTTTTATGATGAGGAAAGTAATAATTGGAAATATGGTTTAAATACTCACGGGTTAAATAATATTATGAGCAGGCGCCAGATATTTAAAGTTGTAGAAGGTAAATTTAAAGTGTGTTCTGTAGATATAAATAAAACTATACCTGAAGATATCTTAGAAGAGTTAAATAGATGTAGAAAATTGGTAGAAAAACATAAGAGAGGTTTGCCAATATTAGCATTATAGTTAGACAGTAAACTAAAACTCTAGGAGTATTGAGAATGAGTATTGAACTTTCAGTTGCTATTCCCATGTTTAGAGCTAAATATATAGGATGGCTCCCGTTAGAAGGTCTTATAAGACAAAAAGATATTAATTTTGAATGGGAACTGGTTGTTGCGGAAGAGTTGAACGATAGCCCTTTTGGTGAAAAAAATATCCGAGCTTATGAAAGTAGACTTAAAGACGTTGGGTGTGTTAGAATTGTGTACGAAGGGCTTAAGGAGTGGGTACCCTTATCTAATAAGTGGGTACATTTAGCAAATATGTGTGATAAAGATTCTAGAATATTTGTGATACACGCTGCCGATAATTATTCAGCGCCTTTAAGGCTTGCAAGACATCATGAAGTATTTAGGAACACTGAGATTCAGTTACATATACCAACGAAAGCAATTTATTATAATATTTCTACAGGAAGAGTAATCTTACATGATACAAGTATGGTTGGGCGTAAAGATGATTGTGCTGCCAGAGCAATGTCAACATATGTTGTTAGACGTTTCACTAAGGTAGGTAGAAGGTCTGGTGTAGACGGTTGGCTTAGGGGGGCTGCTAAGAGTGTATGTAAACTAAATAAAATAACGTTTGGAATTTTCTTTGATAAAGAAGATGATAATTGGAAATATGGTTTAAATACATATGGGTTGAATATTATTACTCGTAGAACCGAATTTGCTAAACTAAAACCTCCTTTTAGAGAATGTCCTGTAAAAATAGGTAAAACTATACCTAAAGAAGTTTTAGAGAAGTTGAAAGATTGTAAAAAGTTTATAGGTAAACATAAAAAAGGGTTTCCAAAAGTAGGTAAACGTAAAAAAGGAGCTGCAAAAAAATGAAAACGGTAATCGGGAAGGGGACTAAAATTTGGCACCGAGACAAATCTAATATATATCCAAAGGGAGTTGTTATAGGAGAAGATTGTAATATAGGAACGTTTGTGGAAATACAAAGAGGTGTTGTAATAGGTAATAGAGTCAAGATACAAGCCTTTGTTTTTATTCCCGAAGGAGTTACCATAGAAGATGATGTTTTTATAGGTCCTCATGTTTGTTTTACTAATGACATGTACCCGAGATCTTATGTTGAATGTCCTTATACAAAAACTTTAATTAAAGGCGGTGCTAGCATTGGCGCCAGAGCTGTTATTTTACCAGGGCTTGTTGTAGGTAAGGGTGCTATGGTGGGAGCAGGTTCCGTAGTTACTAAGAACGTTCCTGATGGTTTTATTGTGGTTGGAAATCCTGCGAAAAGGTTAGGAGGTTAAAAAATGAAAATAGCGTTTGTTTACATGAATAATGCTGCAAATACAGGTAGAGGTGCGGGGTATATTCTAGCCTCAATACCGTCTGAACATGAAGTTAAATTTTACGACCAAACTAGTGGTAGGGTTAAAGCTTTGTCTTCATCTATTGCTGATGGCAATTTTGACCTTCTAATGATATCAAGTATGACTTTACTCTGGCCTTCGGCCGTTGCTCTTATTAAAAATATTAAAGCCAGTTGTGATATTACAGTTCTTGTAGGAGGAATTCATCCTACGATAATGAATGTGGCTATTTTAGAGGAACATCCGTACATTGATTATGTTTGTATGGGAGAAGGGGAACAGTTTATTAAGGATTTTTTATTAAACTATAATAGTGATTCATTATTTGATATTAAGAATTTGATTTATCGTAAAGATGGTAAGGTATACTCCAATCCACTTGGTCCTCCGACAGATTTATCAGAGTTACCAAAATTTCCGTGGGATGCTTTTACTCGTAAAGTAACCGGTCGATATATTTATGTAACAGCAGCCAGAGGCTGTCCATTTAACTGCACGTATTGTTGTAATGGAATATATTTGAAATTATATAAGAAAAATTATCTTAGAAATCGTCCTGTAGGTCAGGTTATTGATGAACTTAAAATTTTGGAAAATAAATATAAATTTCAATTGTTCTATTTTGGTGATGATATGATGTTTACAGATTTAGATTATATAACAGAATTGTTTACGGCTATAAAAAAGAATTTGAAAAGACCTTATGGTTGTATGGGAAGAGCGGAATATGTTAATGAAGAACTTGTAGATTTAATGCAAAGAACTGGATGTGTGTATACTGGGTTAGGGGTAGAATGTGGAGACGAGGAATTTAGAAGAAAGCATTTAAAACGGTATATGACAAATGAACAACTTATAAATGCTTTTAAATTATTAAGGAATGCTAAAATACAGACAACGTCATTTAATGTAATAGGCTGGCCTTTTGATAATGATGAGGATCTTTGTAAATCTACCGTTAAAATTAACAAAGAAATATCTCCAAACATTTGTCAAGTAACGTGGTTTTATCCGTTTCCAGGAACAGAGATGCACGACTATTGTGTTGATAATAATTTAATGGGAACAAAGAATATTGGTACATATCATAGAGGATCAGTGTTGAAGATGCATGAGAGAAAACCTGCTAATACAAAGAAGTATTTAAGTAAATTTGGAGGCGTTAAATGAGGTTATTAATAACATGTAAATCTAGAAGCGGTAGCACGTTATTTCAAGGTATTTTAAATCATCACCCTGATTGTAAAATAGAGATGGAGAAATTTATATATAGAGCAGACAGAGAACAAGAAGGTAAAATTATGAAAAACCCTTCGTTAATGAGAGCTCTGCCCCCTAAAGAACAAATAAAGGCAGAGAATAGGATTTTAGGCGACACTAAAAAATATAAAGTATTTGGCGATAAAAAAAACTGTACATTTATTCTCGATAAAATAGTAAAACCTTTTAAGGTTATTTATCTAATCAGAGATGGACGTGACGTAATTTCCTCGGAAAGAAGAAAAAATACAAGTAGGTGGACAATAGCCGGAAAGTCTGTGAAAAATTTATCTAGAGATTGGGCATTTGAAGTAGAGTATTGGTTAGAAAATAGACATAAATATAATCAATTGACTGTAAAATTTGAGGATTTAATTCATGAGCCTGAAAAGATATGGTTGCATGTTGCTGATTTTTTAGGTATTTCATACGAGTCTTTAATAAATGAGCACCGAGATGTAATTAAAGCAAAAGGTAATCGTAAAGGTTATCATAGCTCTGTTAAAAATAGTGGGGAGAGTCATATAGGCTATTATACCAAATTGTTACCTAACTGGAGAGAGGAATTTCATCCATTAGCTATGGAAATTTTACAAAGAACAGGGTATATATAAGCATGAAAGTTTTAATAATTGCTAAAAATGATTGGGCTAATGTAGGATATAATATAGATATGGCTCTCAGATCTGTAGGTGTAGACTCAGTCTGTCTAAAAAAGGGCAAACATGGACTAGGTTATTCTAAACAAGCTAAGGTATATAATGAAAAGGAGCTTAAGCAGTATGCACTTGAGGCTAATATTCTACAGTTCATGCACAGTGTTCATGTTAATATTGGTATTAAAAACCAATATGAGGTTAATAAAGGTATAGCTGTTTTTCACGGTGGGTCTAAGTATCGAGGCTCTACTAATAAGATTAATGATTTTTGGAATAATAAGATCGGGCTTGCTTTAGTACAAACAGGAGATTTGTTAGATAAAGGTGCCAAAAATGAAGTTTGGTTTTTACCTCCAATAGATACGGAAGGTTTGCAACCAGTTTATAACAGATCTATAAATAATAAAAGGTTAATTTCTCACTGTCCTTCAAGGGAAGATAAAAAAGGAACGAGGGAGTTCAGTAAAATAATGAATAGACTTAAAGTCGATCCCGAGGTAAAAAATAAATTTGTGTATAAATTAGGAAAAAGAACCAGTTGGCCTTTGAATATCAAACGAATGATGGAAAGTGATATTTATTTTGATGCCTGTTGTCCTAAATTAGATGGTAAGGTTTATGGTGAATGGGGAATTTCTGCCTTAGAAGCTTGTTGTCTAGGTAAGGTAGTTGTGAGTCATTTTCTTAGCGTTGATAGATATAGGAAAGAATTTGATAAAGAATGTCTTATTCAGCATGCTAATAATATGAAACAAGTGGAGCAACAAATGAGACGACTTATATTAATGTCCGATGAGGAGTTTAGTAATTTGCAGAGAAAAACAAGAGAATGGGTAGTTGAAAATCATAGTTATAAGGTGGTAGGTGAGAGGTTGGTTAATATTTATAATGAGTATTTAACATGGGAAGGGAAAAGTAAGGATTAATTTAATTATGTAAAATATTTATAAAACAAAGCATAAACATTTTAAGGTAGGGGATATAAATGGCGATAAAAAATAATAAAGCGGCTTTGATTTCTGATTTGAAAGCTTGCAAAACAGCTTTCGATAAAGTAAACATTCCTTGGATTATTCAGGGAGGAATAGTGTTAGGATATGCTAGATATAAGGATGTTATGTCTTGGGATATAGATTTGGATTTAGGAGTTTTTGTCGAATTAACTGATAAACAACGACAAGAGCTCTTTAAGTCATTACGTGGTCAGGGTTTTAGACTTGGTGCCAGAAAAGATTTTGTATGTGGTGGTCGTAAGATTTCATTTAACATGTTTTTCTTCCATAAGAAAGGAGATTTTTATGAAGCTTTTCCATCTACAATGCCTAAATTTAAGTATGTAGAAAAAGCTGAGTGGCACAATGAACCTCAAATGGTAGATTTTATAGGTGATAAATATCTTATACCTAATCATCTTAATGATTGGGTAGATGCTCATTACGGACCAGACTGGAAGACTAACATAATAAAAGATCATGGTATTTATCTTAAACAAAAAAGAGGCGCACGGAATAATATTCCAGAATGGTTTAAGAATAGAAGAAGAAAAAACGGTAATTTATGGTGGCCCGCTCTTCTTAAAACCAATGAGAATATAAAAGGCTTATTACCATGAAGTATGAAATTGTACCTATTGAAAAGTTAATACCTCTTGAACAAGTATTTCCCACTCACCTTAAAAATTTAGAAGAAATGATAGACAGAGATGATTTTATTTTAAAGGCTATTATAGCAGATAAAAAAACAGGTACTATTTTAGATGGAAGCCATCGTTATGTTTATTTTTTAAAGAGAGGGTTTAAGACTGTTCCGGTCCACTGGGTCGATTACGATGATGAAAATATTCGTGTAGGCACACATTTAAGTCACAGATTTTTTATAGAATATGGTACTACTGGTGTAAGTAAAAATGAATGTAAAAAACGTGCTCTTAAAGGAAATCTTTTTCCACCTAGAACCACAAGACATTTTTTTCCTTTCAGGAAAATAGATATAGCCTTGCCTTTAGACCAGCTTAAAAAAGGTTCAATTAAAGATGTTACACATTTGATAGTTGATGTTGATGTAAGTGAAGAGATAGCACATAATGAGAAATACATAGAAGAAATCAATGAAGAATTTGAGATAATAGTAAATTACTTATCAGAGGTATCACAAACAAAAACATATTTAATAGAACAGACATCATTGATGAAACATTCTAGGGGAGTGGCCTTTTTTCCTGGAAAATTTCACCCGCCTCATGTAGGGCATATATTAACTATTTTAAATATTTTACCTAAATATCGCAAGCTTATTATAGGTGTTTCAGAAGATTGTCCGGAAGACAAGGTTACTAATGTTAATGATATAATTAACACTTTGAATTTATTTTTTAAGAGTTTTGATAATGTTGAGATTTGTCTTATACAAGGTGTTTTAGTAGAAAAAACAGATCTGAAAGGACTACCTAATTTTGACGTTCTCCTGTCTGGAAATGAAGATGTTATATCGTGGGCGGAAAAATACAATATTAAAGCAGAACTTGTCCCTCGTTCTGAAGGTGTTTTTTGTGAAGGTACTGAAATTCGTACAATTTTAAAAGGGGAGGAAGCTGATTAAAAAAACATTAGGAATTTTAGGAGGGATGGGGCCTAGAGCTACTGCACATTTTTATGGTCAGTTGGTAGACTGTACGCAGGCAGAGAAGGATTGGGACCACTTACATGTAATAATAGATAGTGATGTGCATATACCTAGCAGAACAAGGGCTCTCTTATACGGAGAAGAATCTCCGGTCGGGGGTATGCGTAAAGCATGTTTCAGGCTTATGGATATGGGCTGTGAGTACATAGGCGTACCCTGTAATTCTGCTCATTATTTTTATAATGAAGTGGTTGACAACAATGATATTTCATGGGTAAACATGATAGAAGTTGTAGCCAATAAATTAAAAACGTTTAACAAGGTGTTGGTGGTTGGTGGTTACATAACAGTTATTAAAAAGACATATGACAAGTATCTGGACAATACTATATATTTAAATGATAATGATTTGGTTTTTGAATTGATAGAAAAAATAAAGAAAAATGAAAATTGTGTGTTGGAGCTAGAAAAATTTAACATTGCTGTGAAAAGAAGTGGAGCAGATTGCGTACTATTAGCATGTACAGAATTACCTATTGTGGTTAACCAGTACAAAGGAATTTATGTAGCAGATGGTAATAGTATTTATATAAATAAATTGATAAAAATGTGCGGAGGTAATATTAAAGATGAGTAAAGTCGCAGAAAAATTCTGGGAAACGAGAAGAGAATACCCTCCTGTTACCTGTAATTTTCAAAGACGTTATTTAGATTTAGGTATAATTTTAAAATATATAGATGGTATAAATTCTATATCGGATCTAGGGTGTGGCGAAGGGCAGGTTTTGTTAATGTTGAGGGAGTTAACAGATATAAGTAATTATTACGCATATGATTTATCTCAGACTTTTATTGATAATTTAATAAGAAGGTGGGGTAATTGTCCAGGACTTAAAGCGCAAGCGGTAAATTTTATAACAACCAGTTTTCCTGAAACTGATATGTGTATATGTATGGGCGCGATGCTTTACGTTTTTGATGATAATGACTTGAAATACATGTTGTCAAATATAGAATCTAAAATATTTATATGTCGGGTGCCTTGTAATTTAGAATCTGATAGGTTGGAAATAGATAAATTTTCTGAAGAATTTAATGATAATTATGCTGCTGTTTATAGAACTATACCGGAGTATATTTCTATTTTGTCAGAATCTTTTAATATTAAATCTATAGATCGTTGTTATCCAGATACAATTGAAAGCAAATTCGGTTCTAAACAGTTTTTCTTTATTTGTGAAGGGAGATAATTATGAAGGGTATTGTTGTATTACCAACAGCTTACAAAGGTAAAACTTACAGAGCTGAGGATATGTATATCAAATTTTGTAAGAAATACAACTTTTCAATGATATATTCAGATGCTCCAAATTTAAATGGTTATGATGTAGCCATTACTGTGTGTGTACCTTATCATAACAGACCGGGAATACCACCCGGATTACTTGATGCTAAATGTAAACTTATAAGTCATTTTGGAGATTTACAATGTTGGGATAATAAAAAGTGCGTCAAAAATAAGAAAATTTTATTTGATAAATATGATTTGCTTATAGGTACTTACTATGAAAAATTCAGAGAGTGGTATCCTCAACATATTCATAAATATGTTCATTGGCCACAATATTTTGGTCCGTATGAAAGATATAAAGATATATTAATAAATCCTAATCCTAAAATGAGATGTCTTATGATTGGGTCTTATAAGGGTCCTGCATATCCTAGGAGGAGACGTGTCGTTAATATTTCAAAGACTCTTCCAGATAATGGTCAGATAGATGTTGTTAACAGAATACCTTTTCCTAAATATCCTAAATATATTAATAAATATTTTTGTGCTCTTGCGTTATCTAATAGGTATAATTTCCCAGAAACGAAGTACTTTGAAATTCCAGCAGCTGGAGTATTGATGTTAGCAACAGAAATAAAAGAATTAGAGATGTGTGGACTTAAACCTAATGTTCATTATGTGCCTGTTACAATGAAAAACGTGTTTGAGAAAGTGAAAGAAGTATTGGCTAATTCAGATGATTATATAGAAATAAGAAATAGAGGTACAAAATTCGTACGCGAAAATCATAGTGATGTAAACAAAATTGATTCATTTCAAGAAATATTTGATAAATTGGAACCAGGAATGCATAAAGCATTGTTGCGTTGAATTTAATTCTAGACCAAGGAGGTTAGAAAAAACATGATACCTTTATTCCGTCCTTATTTTGACAATGAAGAATTAGATGAAATCAAAAATGTATTCGATTCAAGATGGTTAGCGCAGGGTATAAAAGTAAAAGAATTGGAGAGTTTAATTTCTGAGAAATTAGAAATTAAACACGTAATTATATGTAGTAGTTGTACAACCGCTTTACATCTTGCACTTTTAAGCGTAGACATAAAACCAGGCGATGATGTATTAGTTGCGGATTATACATTTCCTGCTACAGGACATGCTGTAATGCATTGTCAAGCAAGGCCTGTGTTTATAGATATTGATTCAGGAACATATAATTTAAATGTAGAAGATGCTATTAACAAATTGACATCTAAAACAAAAGCAATAATTCCAGTACATACTTTTGGTCAATCTGCTGAAATGGATGAAATAATGGATTTTGCAAAACATAATAATCTTTATGTTATTGAAGATGCTGCATGTGCATTTGGTTCTAAATACAAAAATCGTATGGTTGGAACTATTGGTGATGTTGGGTGTTTTTCTTTTCATGCAACCAAAGGGATAACAACGGGTGAAGGCGGATGTGTTGTTACAGACAATGATGAAATAGCAAGAAAAGTAAGAAGTTTATTTACATTTGGTTCAAAGAAAGATGCTTCTTGGGAGAGAGAAAAAAATAATAATTTCTCAATACCGACATTCACAACTGCTGGATTTAATTATAAAATGAGTGATTTAGCAGCAGCGTGTGGGGTAGCTCAAATTAGAAAACTAGACATGATTATTAATAGGAAAAGAGAATTAGCTAAATATTGGGATAGTAAACTAAAGAACATATCTCACATAAATGCTCCGTTTGTAAGATCGTACAATTATCATAATTATCAAGGATACTGTACATTACTAGATGCTTGTATTAATAGAAATTATGTTATACAATCTTTGAAAGATAAAGGGATAGGTTCTCAAATTGGAACTTATAGCAGTTTTATTCAACCAGCTTATAATTCAAATTATAAGTGTCCTGTTTCATTAGATGTTTATATCAGAGCATTAAGGTTACCTTTATATTATGAGCTAACTGAGGGTGATATTGATACAGTTGTTTATAAACTAGAAAAAATAATTAAAGTGGGGGTGAAAAATGCAACAAGGTAAAAATTTTAGAATTGGTGAATATAATATTATAGACGACGATGTTGTGTTTGGTAATAATGTGACAATAGGTAATTTTTGTCATATTAAATCTGTTACTATTATAGGTGATAATACTACGATTATGGATTATGTGAAGTTGATGCCTGGTACTGTCATAGGTAACGATTGTACAATAGATGATTATGTTAATACCTCGGGTTATGTAAAGATAGGTAATAATATTCGTATTAAGAGATGTTCGATGATAGGACAAGCAGTTGAGATTGAGGATGATGTGTGGGTAGGTTCTTGTGTAAAAACTACTCGTATAAAATATCCCAAAGTAATTAGTGAAATGGAAGAGAAAGAAGATTGGATAAAAATTTGTAAAGGAGCTATGATAGGTTCTGGGGCTATAATACTGGCCGGTGTTACTATAGGTGAGGGCGCTGTAATTGCTGCTGGTGCTATTATAGCAAAAGATTGTAAACCTTACGGAATTTACCGAAGTAAGCGGGCAGAACTTGTAAGCTATAGAAAAATTAATAATGATTAAAATTAAAAAATGGGACGATGTCCCAAACGACCAAATGAAGAAGTTGTTTCTAGAGAATCCATATCCTCTGTATTGCGGTACCCCGTTAAGTAACGATCTAATGAAAGAACACATGTTTATATTAGCTAAAAAATCAGCTTCAATAAATGATGCTTTGGTAGTACTGGTAGACGGGGTTCCTGTGGTAACGGGTCAATTTTATCTCATTCCTTACCTCAGTAAGTATTGGAATATTCCTATTGGAGGTTTTGGACATATTGTAACTAGAGGTGTAAGTGCTGTAGTAGCAGATGTTTTTGTATCGCATTTAGTTGATTTAGCATCTAAAGCAAAGTTCATATCAGTTACTATTCCTGGTCAAAACATTCCCCTTGTACGTTCTTTCGAAAAGAAAGGTTTTGTTTATGCAGAAGGATTTATAAATATGGTAGGTTCTACTAATTATTTTAGGGAACAGTTTCGTCTTTCGGGTTTGGTAATTAGAGATCCTATTGAAAGCGACTTTGACGAAATTGACGACGCATATAAAAAAACACCGTTCCCTAGTAGATTTATTTCAGACGGAAAATTTGATCCTAAGAAATCTAGAGAATTATATGTTCACCGATTTAAAGAGGTTTATGATCAGTGTCTGGGAAAAGTATTTATCGCTGAGTTAGAAGGAAAATTTGTTGGAGCTCTTATTGGTATTATTGATAAAGAAATGGTTAAAACAATTAAAGTGAAAACTAACATACTATCTGGAATGGGAATCATTATCCATTCACGTGCAGCAAGACAAGGAGTTTCTATGCATATGATAGAGCACAGACAAGATTGGTATAAATCTGAAGGCGCAGAATATGTTAATTTTGGAGCAAATTTTAATAATAGACCTATGATTCTAGGACTAGGTAAATTGGGCTTCAAGTACGGTTCTCTTGATATAGTATTACATAAATGGTTATAACGGAGGCAAAATACAAATGAATCTAAAAAGTAAATCTGTTATATTAGTTACGGGAGGAGCCGGATTTATAGGATCAAGGCTTGTTATTAAACTTGTTGATAAAGGATATTTTGTAAAGGTTCTAGATGATTTAAGCCGAGGATCTTTAGATCAAATCTCACCTCTTATAAAGTCTGGACAGATTGAATTTATTAATGGTGATATCAGGCACAAAAATACTGTAGATAATGTTATGGAAGGAGTAGATTTTGTTTTTCATGAGGCTGCTACAAATATAAATAGAAGTGTAAAATATCCTGGAGAATCTTTTGATATAAATTTTAACGGTTCTTACATAATTTTCAAAAGCGCAAAAGACCATAATGTTAAGAAAGTTTTATTTGCTTCTTCAGCTTCTGTGTATGGTCAACCAGATGTTTTACCCATGAAAGAAGATAGTAGGCTTAGGCCGGTTACTTCTTACTGTATTTGTAAACTTTCGAGTGAATATTTATTGCGTTGTTTAGATTTAAAATTTATAGCATTTCGGTATTTTAATGTCTATGGAACAGGACAGCGTGTAGATGCATATTATACTTCTGTTATTAATATATTTTTAAACAATCTTTTAAAAGGAAATCCTCCTGTAATTGTTGGAAGTGGTAGCCAATCAATGGATTTTGTCCATGTTGATGACGTTGTTAATGCAAATATTTTAGGTCTTGAAAGTACTATTGAGAACGAAGTTTTTAATGTAGGAAGTGGGGTATCAACCACAATTAAAGAACTAGCTTATAAGTTGATTAATTTGACAGGTAAAAAAGTTGATCCTATATTTGAACCTCGTGAAGTTATTGTAGATAAACGAAGAGCAGATATTCAAAAGATACAAAAATCTTTAGATTTTATACCTGGAGTATTTTTGGAAGATGGTTTGCGTGAAATTGTAAATAAAAAAATGAGGTTGGAATAATTGAAAAAAAGTAACTTAAAGGTTTGTATAATAGGATTTGGTAAGATGGGTCATACGTACTCAAAATATTTAAGCGAGTTTGATGTTGATTGGTCTTATTATGATCCATTTGTTACAGGTGGGCTGAAAAAACTAACTAGGTTGAATACTTATAGTCATGTAATAATCTCAACACCATCTGAAAACCATTATGTTTCTTATAAAAATTTAATAGATTTAGATTTTAAAGGATATATTTATATTGATAAGCCTGTTATTATTCGTAATAATCATATGGAAGTATTAGACAGTGAAAATTTATTCTGTGGTATGACAGAAAGATATAATCCGGTAGTTACTGAATTAAAAGCACTTTTAAAAATAGATAAATTAATAAGCATCAAATTTATCAGGTATTCAGTTGTTCCTGATAATATAAAAACACCTGTGATTTTTGATTTGGGTATACACGACCTTGATTTATATTTATATCTTTTAGATTCTGGTAAACTTCCTGATTTGTATGGCGTGTTTGAAGAATCTAAAACCTGTCATATTTTAGCCAAGCAGGACAATGTTTTATCTACGTTCGAGTGGAGTCACGAAAGTTGTAAAAGAGAAAGAAAAATAACTGTGTTACAAGAAGATAAAGTGTATGAAGCCGATTTAATAGACCAAACTATTTTAGTTTATGAGCCTGGAAATATTGTAAAGAATTTATATGTTAATAAGGGGCAGTCTTTAGAGAAAGTTATGAAATATTTTCTAAAAGGCGGTAAATGTAATGCCAAACTATCTCATGAATTCATGTTTGATGTCATTAGTAAAGGAAAATAAAAATGTCTAAGAAAATTTCTGCGTGCCTATTGACCTTAGATGAGGAATACATCTTAGATTTAGTATTCAAACAAATAGAAGATTATGTAGATGAAATAATAATCTTGGACGGGGGCAGTAAAGATGGCACTGTCAAATTGGCAAGATCACACAATAAAACTAAAGTATTTACTATTTCCCAACCTAAAGGAAGATATGAATCGGGATGGAATGAGGGAGATCGCAGGAATATTATAGAAGACGTTGCTATAGGTGATTGGATTTTGTGTTTAGGGTGCGATGAGTTTATATCGGATGATTTTTATGATAATATAGAAGATTTTTTAAATGTAGGTGAAGAGACTGTAGGGTGGGGATTTTATAGAATTAACTATCTTTATAATTTAGATTATCATCTCCCTGTTCACCAGCCTCCTAATGGGGGCGAGGTTAGACTTTATAGAAATATCTCTAAACTTAAATGGACTACGGAGAATAAACATAATTTTATAAAATATGATAATAAAGAATTAATTAAAGATTGTAAACCACCTTTGGTTTATAATACCAGACTTTTAATACACCATGTTCACAGAGTAGGTATAAGAGGAAGGCCTGCAATGGATAGGCGAGCTCCTAAAGAAAGTAGAAGTATTCCTGAATTTGAGAGAATAGAAAAGTTAGAAGCTAATGTTAAAAATGGAAAAATACACCGTTACAGTGACAAAAAATATAGTGGTAACATGGAGTACCCTAAAATATTTAAGTTATTTAAGTCTTGATTTTGTTTTATAAAACGTATATAGTTAGTTATGGAAGGTTATCTGAGAGGATATTTTGAATGAGTAAAAAAATAGATCTTACAGGACAAGAATTTGGAGAATGGCTGGTTTTAAAAGAAGCCGAGAGAGATAAATGGGGTGGTGATTTATGGTTTTGTAGATGTAGTTGCGGAACGGAAAGAATTGTTAATGGAAGTAGCTTGAGACAAAAACGTTCAAAAAGTTGCGGTTGTTTTAAAATAAAAAGACTGAAAGAAAAGATGTCCGGTAAGAATAATCATAGGTACAAACATGGTAATTCTGGAACAAAAGATTACTATAAAAAAACACAACAGAAATTACAATTAGAGGATAACCCACGATTTATATTTTATCGTCTTAAAGACAGATCAAAGTCAAAAAATTGGTTACTTAAATGGTCTAAAAAAGATTTTTGTAGGTGGTATTCTGCACAGCCAAGATTTTGCTGTTATTGTGATAGACCAATATATAGATTTCTTGGGAGAGGTATTGTTTCAAACAACATAAGTATAGACCGTAAAGACTCTAAAGGGCCATATTCAGAAGAAAATTGTGTTTTATGCTGTATGGATTGTAATAGAGTAAAAAGTAATATATTAACTTATGATGAAATGTTAGAAATTGGAGAGAAATATATTAAACCTAAATGGCAGAAATAATTTTTAAGAGGTTATTATGAACACTTTATTTGACATTGACAATGATGGATTGCTTCCTTTGAATGTAAACAGAGAGTTTATAACAGAAAATTTTCGCGCGGAAAAAATTGCTAAAGAGTTAAAGGAAAAGAAAATAATATCTCTGGATACCGAAACTACGGCACTAGATCCGTATATTGCTCGTTTGTTAATGCTACAACTTTCTGATGGAAAGAATGCCTATGTATTTGATGCAAGGAAAGTAGATATAAATATTTTCAAAGATATCTTGGAAGATCCTAAAATATTAAAGATCATACAGAATGCTTGTTTTGATTTAAAAATATTAAAAGTTCGCAGAGATATAACAATACAAAATATGTACGATACCATGTTGGCCGAACAAATTATTAACGCTGGTATAACCAAGAGGTCCAATCTTAAACTCTTAGTTAATAATTATCTAGGGTATTCTTTAGATAAAGAGATACGAGATACCTTTGCTGACTTTAATATCAATCAAGAATTTAACAAACAACAAATCCACTATGCGTCTGACGATGTAGCTGTGTTATCTGAGATTTATAAGAAGCAAGTAGCTATACTTAAAAGAGAGAACTTAGTTAGTACAGCAAAGTTAGAGTTTGATGCTGTTCCTGCTATCGCTGAAATGGAAATGTATGGTGTTAAAATAGATGAAGATAAGTGGCGGGAAATATTAAAGGAAACAAGGGTTTCTAGAGATTGTAAGTTGGCAGAGATACGCGATATTTTAGAACCTTTAGTAGAACAACCTGATATGTTTGGTTATGTTCCAGTAAACACTAATAGTCCTAAGCAAATGGTTGATTATTTTAATAAGTTGAGAATTGATATAGCTGATACTTCTGAAGAAACACTTAAAAACATAGAGCATCCTTTAGCTGGTATGTTATTGGAATATCGAGAGTATGAAAAGATTTTAACTTCTTACGGAGAGGAATTGTTAGCAAAAGCTAATCCTATAACAGGCCGTATTCACCCCCATTATCAACAGCTTGGAGCATCTAGCGGCAGGTTTAGTTGTTCTAAACCTAATCTTCAACAGATTCCAGCTGATAATATTTACCGCAATTGTTTTATTTCCCGCGCCGGTTTTTTGATAAGCACAGCAGATTATTCTCAACAAGAACTCAGGATAGCAGCCTCTGCGTCTAAAGATCCTGTATTTATGGATATGTTTTTTCAGAAGATGGAGGTTCATAGTAGGACTGCCGAGTTTATTCATGGAATCCCTTGGCAAGAAATAAATAAAGCTCGGAAAGATGAAAACCATCCCAAGCACAAAGAGTATAAAAAAATGAGGAACGTTGCTAAGTCAGTTTCTTTTTTAAGCCTTTATGGAGGTCAAGCTTTTGGCCTTAGTAGACGGTTAGGAATAAGTGATAGAGAAGCCCAAAAAGTATTAGATAGTTTTTTCGCCCCTATTCCCAAATTGAAGGCTTTTATGGATAAGGTCGCTAACCAAGCAGTTCTTAATAAGTATGTTGAAAATTTGGGCGGGAGAAAAAGATACTTTACATTACCACAACCCTCTGATCCTGAGTTTAATAAGATGAAGGGGAGGATCCAGCGTATATCTGTTAACCACATTATTCAAAGTAGTGCTGCTGATATGATGAAGAAAGCCTTAGCGGAGTTTCATAAAATATATAGGGATAATAAGAACGTTAATTTAATGCTTAC
>SDBV01005473.1_pt1 | contig 17919 bp, 17 predicted proteins | sample 2277081 | NCBI WGS metagenome assembly SDBV01 (sample SAMN10402039, study PRJNA504765) | marine sediment metagenome | isolation source: marine sediment core GS10_PC15, 223 cmbsf | place: Arctic Ocean: Southern Knipovich Ridge | collected 2010 | reverse complement strand
GCCCCATCGTCTAGGTAGGCCTAGGACACCGGGTTTTCAACCCGGCAACAGGGGTTCGAATCCCCTTGGGGCTATTGTGTTATGAGCCAGAATTGCGTTTTTTAGCGTGTTCTGGCTCTTTTTCTGTCCATGGTTGGCGAGGAGATTGAATTGACGAAAAAGTTATAGCCAACGTACCTACATTACCTGACATTTCTGACAACGCCGCCACATCGAAGCGGTTGTCGTCACGCTTTTTGCATTGAAACCTCCGGCATTACAGGATATAATGATTTTTTCGGTCGTTTCGACGCTTCTTTTATGAAAGGGCTAATATGCGCAGATCAGAGAGTTTTGTCGCCATTCTCATACCGGCTGCAACGGTGTTTTTCACCAGCGCCTGTATAATGATCATCGAGCTTGTCGCCGGACGCCTCATCGCCCGCGACCTCGGTTCCTCGCTATACACATGGACCTCGATAATAGGCGTCGTTCTCACAGGCATCACAATAGGCAATTACCTCGGCGGCCGCATCGCCGACCGCTTCCCAGCCAGAAAAACTATCGCGATACTCCTTGGCCTTTCTTCCGTTGCCTGCGTAACCATCGTCATATTGAACAATCTCGTAGGCGACTGGATATGGTTGTGGCGTCTCAGTTGGCCGGCAAGAGTATTCAGTCACGTCGCTCTTGTCTTTCTTGTCCCGTCGATCCTCTTAGGCACTGCAAGCCCCGTTGTCGCAAAGATGGCACTCGACAAGGGTTTGCCAAGGGGCAGAACCGTCGGCGACATCTACGCATGGGGAGCAGCCGGCAGCATCGCGGGAACATTCCTTGCAGGTTTTTACCTCATTGCCACTATGGGAACCATCGCGATCATCTGGGCCGTCAGCGGAGCATTGCTCCTGATAGCCATACTCTACTGGTGCAGATTCTGGGCGTTTTATATATGGGCCGCGATCCTTGTCGCCATAATGACAATGGGAATGGCCCCTGCCGAATGGGCCGCAGACAAAGGAGCCGCATTAAAGCTGCGCAAACCGGCCAACCCCAACATACTCTACGAAGACGAAACGCAGTATTGCTATGTAGCCGTACAGCGCGACGACATGTTTCCGGAAAAACTGCTCTTCATGCAGGACAAGCTCAAACACAGCGAGTTCATACCCGGAGACATAAAACACCTCAAGTATTCATACGAGCAGATCCACGCCGCCATAACCCATCGGTACACCAATGATGACGATAAACTTTCCGTACTCGTCATTGGCGGCGGCGGTTACGTTTTCCCGCGGTATGTCGAAGAGCTATGGCCCGGCAGCACAGTTGATGTCGTCGAGATAGACCCCGGCGTAACAAAAGCCGCCACCGAAGCGTTCGGCCTTGACAAAGACACCTCGATCAACACATTCACAATGGACGCCCGCAATTACGTCGACCAGATCATCGAGGCCCGCCGCAACGGCAAAAGCCAAACACGTTACGATTTCATCTATGAAGACGCTATCAACGACTACTCGGTCCCGTTCCAACTTGTCACACGCCAGTTCAATGAAAAGATCCGCCAGATCCTCACCGAAGACGGCATATATATGATAAACCTCATCGACACATACAAAAGCGCTCTGTTCCTCGGAGCCTTCGTCAACACATTGCAGGAAACTTTCCCCAACGTATCCGTCGTAAGCAATGCGTTTTTAGGCAAATCGGAACGAAACACCTTCGTACTCGCCGCCTCAAATCGCAAACTCGACCTCAGCGGCCTTGCCAAAGATTACAAACAGGAAAACCTCGACCTCTGGATATTCGACGCCTCCGACATTGCCGAACTGAAAGTCAGATCCCATGGACTCGTCATGACAGACGATTACGTACCCGTAGAAAACCTCATGGCTCCGGTAGTGCGAAAGGGTGCAGCCGATTTCCTCGGCAGCAAGTTCATGGAACAAGCCAGAGAACTTTCCAAGCAAGGCAGGTTCCAGGAAAGCATCCAAAAATACGAAGAAGCCATAAAGATCGACCCCATGCTCGGAACCCAGGCCTACAAAAACATAGCGATGATCATGAGCCAACAGGGCAGAACAGATGATATGATAAACACATTATACAAAGCGATCGAAGCCGAGAGCAACGCCGAAGTAAAAATTGAAATAGGCGATATTCACATTAGCCTTGGTTTCGTGCTAAAAGGAGTCGGCCGGCTCGACGAAGCCAACATCCAACTCAAACGCGCCGTCGAAAAATACCGCGATGCGATAAAAGATCCCGATTATGCCGACACCTTTGCGATCCATTCCAGATTAGGCGACGCCCTCGCCGAACTCGGCAACCTCAAAGAAGCATCTAAGTCATTCGCAAAAGCTGCCGCCCTGAATCCACAGGACCCCGCCGCCCACATGAAACTCGTCCAGTCACTTCAATACTCCGGACAGATCGACGACGCCATAAACGCATTGCAAAACGCCATAGCCATAATGACCGAAAACAACCGAAACGACGTCGCACAAGATTTCAACGGCTACCTCATCCAGTTGAAACAACAAAGAAAATAATTCAAAATTCAAATGCCCCGCTAGCCCAAAACCGCACATTCTCAGATTTTTTTTGCCAAAATCAGATTCAATGGCCGGATGAAAGTAAAATTGACTTGCACATAATCTGTTGATATGATATACTTTTATCTTTCACGAAATCAAGCTAATCAAAGTCGATATTGCTATGGCAAATCCAACAGAAAAACCGGTATCTCCGACAAAAACCCAAATCTACCGTCGCGACTTCATGGCCTGCATGACCGCAATGGGACTATCGACAAGTTTGCTACCGAAAGTTCTCTGGGCAAAGATACAGGAAAACAAAACTGTCGATATCACAAAAGAAATGCTCATCGATGCCGAAAAATTAGCTTCCCTGCAGTTTACAGACGTCCAGCGTGATTTAATGCTCGAAGGATTAAACGACCAACTCAAAAGTTTTGAAAAACTGCGCACCGTACCTATCGATAACAGCACAGCGCCGGCCCTTCAGTTCAACCCGATTCCGTCCGGCATGACATTCGACAAACAGCGCAAGCCCATAAAAACAAGCAAAACTCCGAACCGAAAACTCCCTGCCGACCTTGAAGAGTTGGCATTTTGGCCCGTAACAGACTTGGCACAACTTATCAGAACACGAAAAATCACGTCAACACAATTGACAAATATGTATATCGGCCGTCTCAAACGCTACGACAGCGAACTTCACTGCGTAGTAACAATGACCGAAGATCTGGCTCGCCAGCAGGCCGAACGCGCAGATTCCGAAATCGTGTCAGGACATTACCGCGGACCTCTCCACGGAATACCATGGGGCGCAAAGGACCTGCTCGCGACAAAAGGATACAAGACCACATGGGGAGCGACGCCATACAAAGACCAGGTACTCGATTACGATGCTGCCGTAGTCAAACGTCTCGACCGCGCAGGTGCTGTACTCATTGCCAAGCTCACTCTCGGAGCGCTGGCATGGGGAGATGTCTGGTTCGGCGGGAAAACCAGAAATCCATGGAACACCGAGCAGGGCTCCAGCGGCTCATCAGCAGGACCGGCTTCGGCAACCGCTGCGGGACTCGTGGCCTTGGCAATCGGCTCTGAAACATGGGGCTCGATCGTCTCGCCATCGACAGTCTGCGGTACAACAGGGCTTCGACCGACATTCGGTGCAGTCAGCCGCTACGGGGCGATGGCCCTTAGCTGGAGTATGGACAAAATCGGGCCAATCTGCCGAACCGTAGAAGATTGCGCCATTGTCTTCGACGCAATCTATGGACCCGATGGAAAAGACGCTACCGTAGCCGATATCACTTTCAACTTCGACGCCGACCTTGACCTGCGAAAGCTTAAAGTCGGCTACCTCAAAACCGATTTCGAACGAGACCGCAGCGACAAACAATGGCAAAAAAACGATATGGCAACACTTGACACTATTCGCAGTCTTGGCATAAACCTGGTCGAGATCAAGCTGCCCGATTATCCTATCTCTGCCATGAACTTCATTCTAAACGCAGAAGCCGCCGCCGCTTTTTCCCAACTCACTCTCTCCGGGCAAGACGACACACTCGTTCGCCAGGTCAAAGACGCCTGGCCCAACGTCTTCCGAAAGGCGCGCATGATACCCGCGGTTGAATACATCCAGGCAAACCGCTTGCGAACATTGACCATGCAGGCAATGCACAAGATTATGGCTGACATCGACGTCTATCTCGCCCCGTCATGGGAAGGAGATAATCTGCTGCTGACAAATCTGACCGGACACCCCGCCGTAGTCCTGCCGAACGGTTTCAAAGAAGACGCCACACCAACCAGCATAACATTTAACGGCAGACTCTACGGCGAAGCGCAAACACTCGCTCTGGCAAAGGCATACCAGGACGCGACCGATTTTCATTTGAAGCACCCTAAACTCAAAGGATAGTGCAACAAATGACTTCTTTTTTTATAATCCGGGCAAAAAGGTCGACCAAAAGTGCGAAAGGGCAAGTGGCTTTGGCACTCGCTGTAGTTGTCAAGCCTTTGTAGGACCGTCGTGAAATGGCTGAATAATCGGCCAAGAAAATCGCTTGGCTTTTTAACACCAAATGAAGTATTCTATGAATGGAAAAAATTAACAGGTTAACAAAACAGGGTTTAACTCAGTTGCACTTGGGAGTTGAATCCGCCAATAAATGAGTTCGGTCATTTTACACATATCTTTTTGATCAGCCAGACAAGCCGCTTCGGTGTATGCGGAAAGAAACCCTCGAAAGGCTGGATATCGTCAACATCCGGCCTCCCATCCCTGTCATACATCACACCAGGACATCCTCGGTCATAATATAATCTGCCATCAATATTATACCATGGATACTCCCGGCAGCCTTTCGGTCTTACCGGATGGATCGAGCAAAGCCCACCGGCAAGAAGGCTGCACACACATCTTTCGGACCGGATGAACTTAGCGTTTTTATTTTCCATGACCGATCCGGCACCGATCTCCGCTGCCTCTGCTTCTGTTATCAGCGGCGTACCTATCACATTGCAGCACACGGCACAAGCGTCCTTTAAGCATTTCAGCCTTGCCGGCTCGCTTGCCGGAACCAGACGATAGAGTTTATTTTTTCTCGCTGCCCAAACGCTCCTTATAAGTATCCAGTTGACGCTGCCAGCCATAACTTTTTTGCTTTGTGCCACCGCTATGCCAACAGCAAGTAAGAAAGACGAAGCGACCAAACTGCAAACTGGCGCCATAAATACAAGGCTGTCTCTGCCGGTCAATTTCGCAAATATCGCCGTGCCCCACCCCGCCATAAAACCTATCGACAATGCCGCCACCGCCCATTTGGACAGAACCTTGAGTTTATCCTTACCGACCACCAAAGCCATTATCACAAGCGGACACAAACCAAGCTGGGCACCGAATATCGCAAAGACCAGATCGGCTACGGAAAACCCGGCTTGCGACAACAACTGAACAAGTACTGTGGATATTATCGCCGCAAACACAAGGATCAATCTGGAAATATTTAACTGGCTCCGTGACTCGAAGCTCTCTTTGAGAGGGCGTCTGGCAAAGTACGAAAAGACATCGACGTAAAGCGTATGCGAAACGGCGATCAGTTGCGTCGATGCAGTTGACAGCATGGCACCGTAAAGGCCCAGCACCGTTATGAACATAACGCAAACCGCAAAAAATCCGCCCGTTCCACCGATCACATTGATAAGTGATATCAGCGGGTTCACGCCCTCTGCGGGACGAACGATCATGAAAACAAAGCAAGCCAGCAGAACCAGCACTGTCCATGTAACCGCCGCATTGGAAACTCCGCTCCATAACCCTACGGTTACAGTCTTCCTTTCCTCTGCGCCGGCGATACGCTGCCATACGCTCATGTCCGAGATAAAAGACGGGACATTGATAACAAAAATGCCCACCATAAAACTGAACAAACCGGCCCTGCCCGCAACGGAAAATCGCAATGTTGATTCGGGTATATTGCTGAAACTGATCGACCAGCCGCCATGGGTAAGAGCATAATAAACATAGAATACCGACAGGGAAACCAACAGCAGCCAGATCGAGAGCATCTGCACACGGTCGGTAACGATCACCGCCCGAAACCCGCCGAAAGCGGTATATAGAAACGCAACCGTCGACAGAACAATAACTATTGTCCAGGGATGAACCGTCGGGATAAGTCCGGCAAAGAACCTTGACCCGACCGTAAGTTCAGTTGCAAAGGCTCCAAGAAAACCCAGACTCGTGCAAATCGCCCCCACACGCGCCAAAGCCGGTGAGTTGAACTGATCGCCCAGAAACTCATGCAGTGTGGGCCGCCGCTCGTATGTTGACATCCGCTGCCATATCCTTTTCGCAAATACCCGCACCACAAACAGACCGCCCACAGTCGTAACCACCGTCCACAACAGCCATATCCCAAAATAACCAGCAAGCTCGAAAAACGCCATTATAACCGTCGCAAATGAAATGCTTGTCGCAACGGTACTCGAAGAAAACTCCGCCGAGTTCTTCACACAAGCCTGCCTCCTCTGGCCCAATGGCAGCAGATCGGCTACGCCCGTGGTCCGCCGCCCGATACTCAGACCGATACCCAGATAAACAACCAATACAAACAGCAATGAGAATATGATGGTAGTAGTCACTTTTGACCAACTTTAAGTTCAACATTGATCCGGTCCGCCAAACCTCTCGGGACATCGGCGAATTTCCCCCTTGCTACGTCCACCAGGGCATGCAGTTCAGAGCCGGGATAAAGTTCCACACGCCACTTACGCTCCGACAACGCGCTGAAAACCGCTATTTCCTCCAGAAGATATTGACAACACAGCTCTATCGCCTCGTCCATTTCCACAGCCATCTTACCCCCCCGCTGCCTTTGTCTCTCTGCAAATGCGACGGCATCCTTTTCGATCGCGGCCCTGAACTTGGCATCCGCCGCAAAGAGTCTGTCAAGAACCGCCCTCGATTGCCGGTAAGCATCGCTCTGCAAATGTTCGTCCCATCGCGTCAGCTTCACATTACCCCTTGCAATTGACTCGATAAACCCGCCGGCTTGTGCAATAAAATCATCCCCCTGCAGGTGTGCAGCTTCCAGCGCCTCATCCGCCCCCAAACCGTTGATGATACGCTGATTGAAACGGCACAGATCATCGCCTACCACAATAAGACACTCCTCAAATCTCTCCGATGCCCAGCCAAGCAAAGCCTTTAGCGAATCGCCTTCGAAAATGGGATTCTCGAGGCTAATACCAAGATAGCACCTCTTCTGAGCGAACAACTCCGCCTCTGACATCCGTGGAAGGATCTTAACGACCTTTACAGAAGGCAAACCGGTGTCTCTAAAGTCCGAATCCGATCTCACTGCATAATCTCCGTATACTGATCAATTTCTGACATGTCTCATCGTAACCCAGGCTCGTCCCGTAAACGTCCACAGTACTCGCCTCAACCGTTGCGTTATCGATAAACGGTACGACATAGCCGCTGCTTAAAATATAAACCCACAGATTATTCATAGCGATATCCGAGTGCTGCAAAATTTCGTCTATTTCACTGACTCTGTCTTTGCACGACTCGATCTGCAATTTTTCGGCAAGGACCTGATCGAATGTTTCAAGTTCCCGCTCATACCTTATGCGTTCGGATTCGAATCTCTTTTTCAGCAATTCGCATATCCTCTGATGTATCGGCGCAGCGCCTGCTTGCGGCTGATCCCGATAGATCATCAATATCTTCTGAAAATTCTCCTCCCACAGATAACTGTAATCGAAAGTACTAAAGTCCAGCATTACTTCCGGCTGACGAACAATGCCTATTATATGCGATATCCTCTTTTTGCGCGTCGACTCCCACTTTGCCAGTTCCGCTGCGGTAACACGGGGCGTTACATCCTTGAGATTATCGATAAGCTGCAACACCGCATCTAAGTAGAATGGCGCAACACCCTGCAGAATGTTTCCGATCTTGCTGTAGAGCTGGCCCGATATAGGGTACTGATACGTCGGCGACATAAAGTTATCCATCTGGTCGGCGGTAAATATTACCGGCGCCGTAGTCAGAAAAATGCTGAGCTCATCCTTTAAGCCGCACGAGCTGATCGCACGCCCCACCTCACTGGGTGAACTGCTCTCGACAATATCCAGCAGCCCGTCGAGTTTTCCAAGTACACCCGAAAGCAAAGGCGTAGCTTCGGCTAACATCTCGGCACTGGTCCGCATATCGGCAACCGACTGCTTAACCGAGTCCAGTACCTGTATGGAAACCATTACCTGACACAGAGGGACAAACTCGATCGTGTCGAAGGTCTGCACGATCTTGATCGCTCTTGATGGCTGCAGTATTGCAGAGCCGGCCTCGATCATTCGATAGTGCGAGGCGGCTAATCCCATAGTCGAAGCTATCTGCGAAGACGAAATGCCACCCAACTTGTCGCGCATGCCCTGAAACACCAATCCAAGTGCCTGGGCGAGAGGATTTTTGATCTTTTGTGACATTTTACATGCCTCCAATAATCGACGATCTTTAGCTTCCGTTAGTACTCTACGCACAAAGTATACCCTATAATGTAAAAAATTAAAAGCTAAAATGTTAATATTTTTGTCATATCGTACTTTCACCCCCTCATAAAGCCTTATTTCACAGATGTTTAGGTTTTTTAACAAACCTATGATAAAAATATTTAACAAAAAAGAAAAAAGAACTTGACATTTGGCGGCTTATGGTTTATTATTTATGTAGAGAAATAAAAGAAACCTGGAACCGCCTGCCAAAGCGGGCAAAACGAAGGGAGGCACAAATGAAAGCGGCAAAAGCAAACATTATAGCAAGAATCACTCTCCTGACAGTGGCAGCGATGATAATTCTGGCAATTCAACCGGTCCAAGCCAAAAAATCACGCTCGAGCCAAGCCAAGTCACAGCGAAAAAGCACAGAAACCCGGCAGGAACAAAAGGCTCCGCCCGCTCGCAAGGCCCGGCCCGCCTCCAAAGCACGCCCCGCTGCCAAGGCACGCTCCGCACCCGCAAAAAGCTCGCGATCATCAAGCACAAGATCAACTGCAAGAACCTCCGCAAAGAGTTCCCGTCCCCAATCCCGACCTCGATCCCGTTCAACTTCATCACCCAGACGCACCGTCAGGACGAGCTCGCGAGCTGCCCCCACAGTAACAACCTATGTCAAATCCTCTCGGGCTTCCGTTTCCAAACCAAAAGCACAACGCTCCGTCAGGGTTACATCCGCTGCTCCGACCGTTAGCGTCAAAAAACGGTCCGCCCCAACAGTAACAGTCAAGACACGGTCTACCCCAAAAACTGTAAAGGTCAAAAAACGCTCTACCTCAAAAGCAGCTATTCGCAAAACTTCCCGGATCGCCGTAAAGATTGAATCTCCCAGAGCCCCCGCACCCAAATCGACAAGAATCACACGAAGCACACCCAAAGCTGCTACTACGCGCAAGACAGCCGATATCACAGCAAAACGCAGACGGATCGCTAACCGCATCATCCGCAATAGCGTTGCACCAGTCAAACGCAAAGGCTCAAGCGTCAGGATCGCCAATCGCATATCATCTGACCGCACATTATCTGCGGCTGTAACACAACGCTCCGAAGCCATCGTACTGGCATCAGAACCGGCTACCTTTACAAACCGCCAGGCCGATCGCACCTCAAGAGTGAGCACCAGAAACAAAACGCTCATCGTACAAAACGTAAGCGGAACCCGCCGCCACAGTTACGAGGACCGCCGCCATCACTCGAGAAACTTGCAAAGATCCGCACATGTCTTTCGCGACAGGTACCGCAGACTATGCCACCGATTGATCTGGCCACGGTACAGTTTCAATATATCGTACCAATGGGGCTACAGCACCCGGTACCACCGCGTCTACCCCTATTACCATCGCCGATACGCCTTCGTAAGTCTCAATGGCTGCTGGCCATCCGGATACAACTATGTACGATACCATTGGTACCCAAGCCACTTCTATGATTGGTACGGCTATCACCCCATCGCCCGACAGACCGGCAACTCATACAACTACTACACATACAACTACTATAACGATGACGGCGCAACTGTTACCGGATATAGCAGTGATGACGGTACCGTGGATCATGAAACATTTGCCGACATCCGTGAAAAACTCGCCGCCGAAGACAGCACAGAACCCGAACCAGAAAGACTCGCCGACAGGATCTTCGAAGAAGCCGTAAAAAAATTCGAAGAAGGCGATTACGCCACCGCCGCCGAGAAATTCGCCCGGACAATGGAACTGGCGCCAGAAGACAACATCGTCCCCTTTGCCTTCGTCCAGGCCCTCTTTGCTGATGACAAGTATCTCGCATCCGCTGCCGTTTTGCGAGCGATCCTCGAACACACATCACCCGAAACCGACGGCATCTTCTATCCGAGAGGGCTTTACCTTGAAGAGGAGATCCTCCTGGCACAGATCGACAAACTTGCCGTCCAATCCGGCCATCACAATTTTCGCCCTGATGAGCACCTGCTGCTCGGCTATCAATTGCTCGGAATAGGCGAGATGGACAAAGCTATCGAGCATCTGACAAAGGCTGCGCAAAATCCTGAAAATGCCGATGCCGTAACTGTCCTGCTCAAACTCACCGAGCAGATCAACGCAAACGATACCAACAAGGACAGATCATAATCAACATAAAGGACGGCCCCATGAAACTTAAGAATCTGACAATAATAATTATTGCATTAATGATGATCTTCGTCTCTGTCTCCGCACAGGCGGACAAATGGCCGGCCTTTGCCCTCGCCCCTTCTGCCCAGGACCAGCAAAGCCCTGACATTCACGACAATACCATAGTATGGCAGCAGCTTGACGCCGGCGACTGGGATATTTATGCCGCCGATATAACCGACCCCTACAACCCCGCGGTTTTCCCCGTAGCTGTCTTCGAAGACGACCAGACCGAACCTGCCGTTTATGCGGACACTATCGTATGGCAGGATTACATCGCCACCGACTGGGCCATCTCCGGAACAAACTTGGCCGATATCGACAATGTTTTCATCGTCGCCGACTATGAACAGGACCAGACGAACCCGGCGATCTACGAAAACACAGTCCTCTGGCAGGACAACTACTACGGCGATTGGGACATCTTCGCTACCGACATAACAATACCCGAAAGCCCCGTCGAAACTCTCATCACACCATTCGAAGACGACCAGACGAACCCTGCGATCTATCAAAATACGGTAATCTGGCAGCACGGCATCGCACCGGACATTGATATCTATGCCGTTGATATTTCCGACACGAGCGACCTTCAGCACTTCCTCGTCGCCGGGTTCAACCTTGACCAACAAACGCCCGCTGTCTTTGGTACCACCGTCGTCTGGGACGATAACTTCTTCGGCGACTCCGATATCTTCACTGCCGACATCTACGAAACCGCAAGACCAATAGAAAACGCCGTCGCTTCGGAAGCTTTATTGCAAACCAACCCTGACATCGACGGTCACATAATCGTCTTCCAGGACGACCGCTACGGCAACTGGGATATATTCGGATTCAACCTGACAACCGGCAAAGAATTTGCCATAACTGATGATCTCTCCGACCAGATCAACCCCGCCATCAGCGGTAATGTCGTAGTCTGGGAAGATAATCGTGACGGCCCGCAGAACATTTACGCCGTAATACTCGACGGGCTTGAGGTCGCTCAGTGCCTTGCCAAACCTCTCGGAGATGTCAATGGCGACTGCATGGTAAACATAACGGATTTCGCCACGATATCGGCCCACTGGCTCGAATGCAATCTCCAGCCGCAGGAAGTGTGCTGGCAATAGTGAGTTAAAAAAATATTATTCAAAAAAGAAAGGTGTGTGCAAAATGTTTAAAAATGCAAAAACAATTACGATGATGTCCGCAGCAATACTTTGTGTAATGACCCTGGCCGGATGCCAGGAAGGCGCCCAGATAGGAACGGTCATCGGTGCGCTGGCAGGAGCCGGGATCGGCCAACTCGCTGGCGGCGACTCCGAGGCAACATTGATCGGTGCCGCTGTAGGCGCAGGTGCCGGCTACATCTTCGGCAACGAAAGCGACAAGGAAAAAACGCAGAACCAGATCTACGCCGTAAATGACCGCGTCAACAGCCAGATCGTAAACGTAACCAACAGCAACGGTTCGATCGTACAGGTCAGGCTCAGACGCCAGAACATCGGCTGGGTTGGAACCAGAGGCGAATACTACCCGACACTTCCGACGGAGGAGCAGCTAAGACCCGTTTATGGATTTTAATTGAAAATGGAAATATCAGAATTGCTCGAGGTGTGTAAACTCGGCATTTTCCAGATAGCATTCGGGCGTGGCGACGAAGTCACAAATACTCTGGAGGAGGGCAAGGTGCTTTTGCTCTTCATTTGCCAGCTTCAGAAATATCGCCTCCTGCCATGTGTTCTCGACCTCTTTTGATCTTTCTATATAAAAATCCAGGCTCCATTTTTCAAAATCCCTGGCTTGGCAGTAGAGATCTATTTCGGCAATATCAAAGTCAAATGTATCTACACTGCCCAGCATTTTTTCGAATATCTTTTTCGCACCTTCCAGCAGCAGCGTCTCGGCTATTTCATGCGGAATGTCCTGCTTCATCAGTTCGATAGCATGGCGATGTTTTAGTTCTTCCTCAGCAAGCATTTTGAATATCTTCGCAAGCCCGGCATTGTCTGTTTTTTCAGCAAGGTCACGATAATACTGCTCAGTGACCTTCTCTTTTCCAATAGCAAATTCAAGTATGTCCATGGAAACCATCCCCGTCATCATGTACCGTTTGCCGTGATCGGAACTATTTCCCGAGAGCCTGACGAAGATCCATCGCGTGCTCCTGTTCCATCGCCAGAATATTTCTCAATTGGCTTGCCAGCGCAAATTCCTTGAGGCACTCGGCTTGGTCTATTCTCAGCTTGTACCTTTCGATGGCATCTTCCTCTCCGTCAAGATCCTGCTGGAGCATCTCGACATTGTCACTGCTGGTTTTTATCGTACCGACATCAATGGTCGGAACGCCGCCGAGAAAATCGATCTGCTCGGCTAATATCATTGCGTGAGCAAATTCCTGCGTTGCATGTATCTTGAGTTCCTTGATGATATCGCCGTATTGGGCTCCGGTCATGACCGCGGCGTGCTGAATATACTGAATACCCGCCGAATACTCCAGCGCCAGATCGCGGTTCAACGACTTTATAAGTTGCTGCATTTCCACCGGCATTTGCATTCCCCTTATCCTACAAGATCAATGGCCCCCATCTTCGAACGTTTAGTACTCCGTTACCTGGATATCCTTATAGCCGCCCCAGTTACCGTGGAGATTGCAATACGCAAACGCACGCAATTTGCCATGTATGTGATCCAGCGACACCCATATCTTAACGGTCGGCTTGGTTGTCCTGGCGGTAAAATGTACCCTGGCCAGATATGTATGGTCCGCATACAGTTCGATAAAGTCGATATGATGGCTAGGCTCGTTCGGGTGCTCCAGATACTTTCCGACCTCGATCGTAACCTCAAAGAATTCGTTCTTCCTAACGCTATCAGGCGCAGTGATAACCGGCAGATGCTTTTTCTCAAGGTCCGTCATATTCGCAGGATCACATACCAGGTTCACACCGCACAAAACATTGTCCGGGCATTTGGTTGTAGTTTTTGTATCAGGCATCGTTTCATCTCCTATGGTTAAATGTAAAAAAAACTTTTATCCGATATGCAAGTATTACCGCCGCTGACCGAAAGCGTCCATCAGGTTTCTCCTTATTTTGCCCATCCCTAAGTCTTATAGATACTCGCTCTGGCAGAGGGGGCAAACCGCCATTGTGAATTGTCCAAAAAATACCTCTATCTTTTTGACATAGGGAATTGAAACACTTCAAATAAGGACTTTCCCGATTTCACCCGCCCCGGCAACGGAGTAAATACATTATAGTGTAGGTTGTAACTAACTATTTGAGAACTCAATAACAGTCAGGGGGTTTTATCATGGAAATGCCGAAAGTTCGCCAATGCGATGTGGTCGAATGTGCCTATAACGCTAATCGGCAATGTCACGCTATTGCCATAACTGTTGGCAATGCCACTCATCCAAGGTGCGATACGATCTGCATCTGCGAAGAGTCGCAAGTCAACCTCAACAACACCGCCGGTGTAGGTGCATGCAAGACTATCGCCTGTAATTTCAACAGGGGCCTCGAATGCAGCCAGTCGGAGATCAGCGTAGGCTATTGCCAAAACGAAGTCGATTGCCTGACATTTCAGCCTCGCTAAGTCTAAGGCCAACTATAATGTTCAATTATAAACCTGCCCTATATCTGGCAGAGAGTAAAGGAGATCTATCATGTTAGTAAAAGAAATAATGACAAGCGGCATAGAAACCATCGACTCCGGCGCCAATTACGACGAAGCTGCAAGGAGAATGAAAACGCTTGATGTCGGTTCATTGCCCGTACAAGAGGAAAGCAATATCGTGGGGATCATAACAAGGAGAGACATCGTCTTTCGCGGCATTGCTGATGGGCTTGACCCGAGGACAACATTGGTAAGCCAGATCATGACATCCGAACTTGCCTGCTGCAGCGAAAATGAAACCATCGACGAAGCCGCACGCATCATGGAGAAACGCCACATCCACAGGCTCGTCGTATTGAACGGTGAAAATCATCCCGTCGGTATCCTGGCTCTGAGCGACCTGGCAGTCAAAGCAAGAAACGAGCACCTGTCATGGGAAGTGCTGGAGCAGCTCTCGGAGCCGTCGTGTCCACATAGATGATCTTCGCCGTGTTTCTCATTGAAGATCGATTATGATTTGCGATGTAAATGCGAATTCCGGATCACCGCGCTGAAGCAAAGTTTCGAGCAGTGTTTCAATATGGAGCTGAACATCTGTTACCGTCACGGTATTGTTGGCTTTGACTGTTACGGGTTTTCCAGGATCCACAAGCCGGTTGTCGAGAAGTATGTGTACCTCTTTTACGTTTTCGCTGTTTAGCACGATCGTGTTATCGCTGCAATTGGCGGTAATTTTTTGTGAACCGCCGGCCCCCGGAACTCGCAGCCAGTAGAAATTGTGAACATTACCAACGGTCATCTGCCATGCAATAGTTTTCGGCAGGGGCGTGCGGCGGTATTTTATCATTTCGGCGATCTTGTCTCTATCCGGCAAGCCGCCATGGCCGAAGCCTTTCTTAAGTTCAAAAACCACAGGATAAATGTCATCCCGCCCGTCTCTTAGCTGCTCTATAGTTTTACTAAAATTCCTGCAGCGGTCCACACGCCCGTAGGCGGTGTCCTTTTCTCCGACCATGTAAGTAAATCGCGTATTCCGCAAATTAAGGGCCGCCGACTGTCCCGTTGGCGCCGCCGCTGAGGCGTGAACCGCGGCGAATCTGTCAGCCATTGTCGGCCCGATCGCGAAAGCGCCGTATCCGCCATGCGAATATCCCATAGCAAACACCTTATTTGGGTTGATATCTTCATAGATCATAAACTGTCGGATCAAATTGTCGATCAAGGGATAAATATACGATGTATAAAAACCGTTCCACGCATCCGTTGGAGCACGCAACGCAACATAAAGATATCCGCCACTGCCCGTTTGGTTGCGATAATAGCCCTTCATGTTGTTCCATTGCCGGTCATTAAATTTCTTAGCAACGCCTCCGCCACCGTGCATAGCGATAAACAAGGGCCAACCGTCAGCGGGTTTCTCTCCGACCTGTTTCACGAAATAGGGACTTACATAGCCGTTGTTTTTTACTTGTGAGTTTTGATAGTCCGATCTCAGAGATCTTGCCAGTCGGCCGTTTCGATAAGCATCCCAGGCCATCTGCCTTATCTCTTGCTCGCAGCCGTTTAAAAGTTCGTCTTCGGCGTCTGTGAACTTGATCTTTACGAGATCCAAATCCGAAGCATCGAACCATAACTGTATTTTTTCGCCAAGTTCTTTACCGGCTTTGGTCTCGGAGAGTTTACGATTTGCAGTTTGTACACCACCTGAAAGCGCACAACCGCTACCCGCCAGCAGTCCGCAAATCAGTATAAGCACCGTTTTCATGAACGATCCCAACAAAAAAAAGAATACCAATGAGTTGATATCTTAGGAGATACGATTTATGGCATTGAAACTTCCAAAGTGGTATCAAGGGATTCTTGAAACTTTTCCAGTTGGGCTCTCAAGTTGTTTTGGAATCTTTCATTGTCGGCGGCCAGATCCACGGCTTTTTGCTGCGTAGCGATGGCTTCTTCGAGTTTGCCGTTCTTCGACAAGGCCAGTGCGTAGGTGTCCAGGATACTCGGATCTTCGCCGTTGGTATTGGTGTTGGCGTTGCTGGCGGCTTTTAGAGCGGTTTCGAAGTCGCGTTTGGCATCGTCAACATCCTTTAGCGTCATGATGTCCCATGCCAGTCTGTTTAAAGCCATCGGGTCGCTCGATTTGATGATCTTTTCAGCGATCGGTCGTGTTTTTTCAATCGATGTTCCACCTGAAAGAGCGGTGAAGTATTCCTTAAACAGCTTTTCTAATGCAAGGTCAGCGGCTTCTTTTTCGGCTTTGGCTTTGATGTGGGACGCCAAGTCAAATGTTCCGGTCACCACCTCTTCCAATACCTGGTCCAATGCACCCATAGGATGCCCGACCCAGACAACATTGCTCTTTTGGTCCACGATAAACGCCGAGGGGATGCCTCGCTGACGGTATGCCTTCATATAGCCATTATTGACTTTGCTATCAGGATCGACCGCGACGGTGTAATCCATTTTTTCGCCCTGCTCGGCAACAAAGCTTTTAACCTCATCAATCTCCGACTCTCCCGAGATACCGATGACAGTGACGCCCTGGTCCTTAAACTCTTTCTGCACCTTGGTTAGATGTGGGATGCTCGTCCGGCACGGACCACACCATGTAGCCCAGAACTCCACAACATAGATCTTGCCCTCTTCGATGGTAACTGGCTTGCCCTTAACAAAGGTCAGTCCCTCCAGCAGAGCAGCCTTATCTCCCAGCTTAGCCCCATCTGCACCAGCCGGTGTTTCCTCAGTTGGCGTCTTAGGGGCAGGCTCTTCTTTTTTGCCGCATCCGACAAATAGAATACACACAATGACAATAAACGCCAGAAGTGTCAGGGCACATCTGTTTGGTGAAACTTTGATTTGAGCATTTTCTTTCATTATCTGAGTTCTCCCATTTACAAGGGCAAAAAGAATCTTTTTCTCCGTATGACACCGATAATTTTACAACAATTTACTTGAATTGTCAAAGGTAAATGGGGGACAGTCACCTATTTATTTGAACATTAGTATTTTGGATTTGACCAAGCGGCAGGGGGGGCAAAAAGGAAGGGCCGATCAGCGTTAACTAACCGGCCCTATAATTCCTGGCAATCACCTACTTTCGCCCGTAAAGACTATCATCGGCCGGACGGGCTTAGCTTCTGAGTTCGGGATGGGATCAGGCGTTTCACCGTCCGTATAGTCACCAGGAAATTCATATTCGCGAGGGATGCTCTCCCCGCGCTCTATTTAATTTTAAGTATATAGCAGATCATTTGGGATGAGCGCCATTGGACAAACCAATGGCACGCATGGTTATATCAATCAATGATTGATATGGTCAAGTATTCGGGCGTTAGTACTGGTTAGCTAAACGTATTTCGACGCTTACACACCCAGCCTATCAACCTGGTAGTCTTCCAGGGCCCTACATGACCGAAGTCAATGGAATCCTTATCTTGAAGTAGGCTTCCCGCTTAGATGCTTTCAGCGGTTATCCTTTCCCGACTTAGCTACCCGGCGGTGCACTTAGCAGTACAACCGGTACACCAGAGGTCAGTGCTTCCCAATCCTCTCGTACTAAGGAAACATCTTCTCAAGATTCCTGCGCCCAC
>SDBV01005472.1_pt1 | contig 17922 bp, 11 predicted proteins | sample 2277081 | NCBI WGS metagenome assembly SDBV01 (sample SAMN10402039, study PRJNA504765) | marine sediment metagenome | isolation source: marine sediment core GS10_PC15, 223 cmbsf | place: Arctic Ocean: Southern Knipovich Ridge | collected 2010 | reverse complement strand
CAGCCTGAAAGGCTGAAAGTGCAACAGCCCAGGGCAACGCCCTGGGAAAGATTTGAAATAGATCCAGCAGCCTGTAGGGCTGCCAGGTTTAAACCAGAATAAGGAAGGTTTTTATGACGCTCTTGTTGACTATGGGTTTATATAGAACGCTTTTTCCTTCTGGCAGCCCTACAGGCTGCTGTGTTTCTTATCGACTTCTCCCAGGGCGTTGCCCTGGGCTGTTGCAATACCAGCCCTTCAGGCTGAATTTAAATGTTGAAAATCGAGTCAATGGACTGTGGTGATAAACGCAGTAACTCAAAATGAAACAACACCCGGACGGCTATGACCTTAAAACTCTTAGACTGGAATCAAGCTGGACTCGTTCCAGGACCCGAAGAAAGCGAAGAAGACTATAGAAAACGAGCAGAATACTGCCTACAGCTCAAAACAAAGCTCGAGGATGAACTTGCGCCCTTCGGCTCCGAAGCACCTGCCAACAACAATACCCTCAAAGGGGCGTTCCAGAAAACGGAACAACTCTTCGACATTGTTCCCGAGTGGATCCCTTTGTATTTTAGCAACTACAGGCTAACTCCCTGGCATGGAGGGTGTGTATGGATTTTTCAAATTGCAAAAGATACCCCCACCGCCGCTTTCCTGCAGCTACGAAATGCGTTTAGCACCTCCTCAAGCTACTTCAACATGTATGATCGTGATGAGCTAGCCGCCCATGAGCTTGCACACGTTGGAAGAATGACCTTTCAAGAACCCAAATTCGAAGAGGTTCTTGCCTATCGCACTTCACCCTCCCAATTTAGAAGATGGTTCGGTCCCATCGTGAAATCCTCATGGGAAAGTCTGCTTTTCGTCCTAACACTTTTCATGGTCTTTCTCATAGACCTCTCGTATGTCTACACAGGAGAGTATAGCACCTACCGCTCTGCTATGTGGTTCAAGGCCCTTCCCTTAGGCTTACTCGCCCTCGCCTTGGGCCGGCTATGGTGGAGGCAGTGGCAATTTTCCAGGTGTTTCCAGAAGCTGAGGGGTCTTCTCCCTGACGAAAAAACCGCAAATGCCGTCATCTACAGGTTGACTGATCAAGAAATCATCGCCTTCAGCAAAATGGTTCCCGTAGCCATTCAGCAGTTTGTGGATGACCACAAAGAGGAATCACTTCGATGGAACCTGATCGCGAACGCGTACTTTTCGTCCAAAGGAAATTAAACACAAAGGCGCAAAGACGCAAAGGTTAAAAAAATCTTTGCGCCTTTGCGTTTAATGCCGGAAAAGGGAAAAATCAGGTTAAACGGCCCATAAGGATTCGAAAATGATCATTTTATGTGGATTTCTCCTCTTTCCTCTACTTGCGCGAGTCATCATCTTCTGGAGTAAACGGAAAGAGCAACGATTCTGGCTCATAGGATGGGGGATTGGATTTGCTCAAGACCTCTTTATCGCAACACTACAGCTCCATCTTCTCTGCTTTTTTAATGGGTTCCATTTGACGGCATACCTCCCATTTTTTCTTCTGTTTTCCTTGTTTCTGGGACTCATACAAGTCTATCATCTGATCGATGCACTTCTTCTGTACGTTGTGAATTTTCGGATGAAGTTCACCTTTTTCCGGTACCTTCTCGAGTTCAAAGATTTTAAGAGTTCGGCAATAGAATATGGAATACGGCCTACAGTAGGATTTATTGTTATTTTCCTGGGGCTCTTTGTGGCAATTATGTGGTCTGTTCGGGACTTGATTGTCTCTCAACATTTTTCCTATCAAGTGCTTCTATTAAGCGTATTATCTTTTGGTGTGGGTCTGGTCGGATTTTGGGGAAGGTGGAAAAATAGAATGTACCTGTATCACAACTGCCTCTTCAAAGAAGGGATGGACTCCTTTCTTTCGACGTTTGCTCCGAAATATCACGCCAAAACAGAGTTGGAAGGGGGAGACTCCTGGATCCTTAAAGCGCAGTGTGAAGAATATCGCACAATTTCTCCCCACTACCCTCTTCTTAAGATGACCACAGGCTTCACAGGAGAGAAAAACTTCCACATCAAAATCAACAAAGAGGAACGTCCCCATGTCATCATCATCTCTCTAGAATCGTTTGGAGCAAAACACCTTGGATGTTTGGGGAATCCCTACGGTGCTAGCCCACAGTTTGACCGCCTCGCAAAAGAAGGGATTTTGTTTTCCAACTTCCACGCAGCAGGAATTCCAACATCACGCTCCCTGTTGGGAACGTTATTTGGAATCTCTCCCGATTTAAATCCTCTCTCTCTCCAGGAAGTCAACCCTCTCTACCCCCTCATTGGCATTCAAAACATCTTGAAAACCTATGGATACCGATCCATTTATCACAAAGGGGGCTCCCTCGTTTTCCTCAACGCCAGCAACTACCTCAAGGAGCATGGTTTCGATGAACTCGCCGGCGATGAAGAGATGGAAGCATATTTCTCTCATTCCCACAGAACAAGCTGGGGGGTTCATGATGAGCAGCTTTTCGACTACTCCCTCCAGCGCATCAAAGCTCAAGATCAGCAGGGAATTCCCACGTTTATGACGCTATGTACCATATCGAATCATCATCCCTGGCAAGTTCCTTCCGAGTTCGAAGCTCCCAAGTTTCACATTCCAAAAGCGCCTCTCTCTGAACGATACCTGCAAACATTCTTCTACACCGACGCCATGCTCGGCCGCTTTATCGACAAACTCCGACAGGAAGGAATTTCTCGGAAAAGCATCATTTTTGTTACCGCAGATAACGGACAACCCCTTGGAGAACACGGCGAAAATTTCATGCCGCTCCGCTATGTATATGAAGAGAACCACCACATACCCCTTCTCATTCTTGCAGATGGCCGCATCGACACCCCTCGCGTGATCCACGAGCCTGGAAGTCAAATCGACCTGCTACCCACAATCATGGACCTCTTAAACCTAAAAGGACTCAATCATTCGATAGGAACATCCCTCGTCAGGCAAGCACCAGAGAGGCATGTCTTTTGTGTGAATCCCCCCATTCTCCCCTATGTCTCCCATCAGCAAGGGAAATATAAGTATTGCCTAGAGTTGGAAAGTGAACAAAAAGAACTGTTCGACCTCGAAGAAGACCCCGAGGAGAAAAACAACCTACTTTACAACCATCCAGAAATTGCCAAACAGCTCCACTCTCAACTCATTGACCATTTTGCCGCACTGCAAAGACTCTACACGGAAAATCGGATTACCCCTTCGACGAATAAATCTCTCGTCTTGATTGGAGAACGCGAACTCTCCGACGAGGAGCTGTATTCCCGGATTGAAAAACTGCAAGAACTCCGTTCGATCCTCATCTTAGACTGCCCCAACATTACGGATGCGGGGATCATCAATATTTCAAAGAAAGTGCAACAGCTCGAGTTCCTTTATCTTGATAAGCTGCCAATTACAGACAAAAGCCTCGAAGCCTTTCAGGGGAAAACCGTGCAGCTGAAAGAACTCACCCTCTCCCATTGCTTAAGTATCTCTTCGGAGTCGGTCGTAAAGCTTCTCTCGGATGCTCCTGAGCTGCTAGAACTCACACTAACAGGTTCTTTGCAGCTAGGTGACGATGTTCTCAGCACCCTAGCGAAAAAATGTCCAAAAATCAACAATCTCGAACTGCCGGAATGCTTCAGTCTAACAGACGAAGGGTTTCGAGCGCTCGCAACTTCACTGCCACAATTGCGCCGTTTGAACCTCCAAAATCTCACCCAAATCACTGACGATACCCTGGAAATTCTTTCCCATGGAAAATATGACCTCCACGCTTTGCACCTCTTAGAATGCTCAGCGATCTCTGAGGAGGGGATTTTGCAAATCATCGAAGCCAACCCCAACCTTCGAAGACTTTCCTTTTCCGCAACACATGTGAGCGATCTTGGAATTCAGAAAATCGTAAACCACTGCCCCAACCTGATGAAACTCTGTATCTACGATTGTCAACAGTTTGCTGAAGAGGGTTTTCGAGCTATTGCGAAAAAGTGTCGCCATCTGATCATGCTCGAATTAGCAGGATGCCCCCACCTGACCGATGACTTTTTCCGTATTCTCTCCGACAAGCCGATAGACCACCTTCTCATCGCAGCAGCACCACAGATTACTGACGAAGCATTATCCTACATCAAGACCATTTCGACTCTGAGAGACCTATTCATGACCTATTGTCCACAGGTTCATCCAGAAAAAGTGTGGGAAGTTGGAGAGGAAATGCATCGAACCGGTCTGCTCCATGAAATCACCTTCAATCAAACAAAAAAGGTGTACACCTACTCCCCAAAATTCTCCCCCTTAATTGCGGCCAGTCCTTAGGGATCGCTATGCGAACCAGCCTCGATTTCCATCTCACCCACGAGACTTTTACTACTGTTCGGCCGGCCTCTTTTTCGAGTCCTGCCACGCTCGTAATTTCTCGAATGGCACTAATTCTTTTAGTTCATCGCAATCACTCCTGAATTTCTTACATCCAGCTTTATAATAGTTGCTTTTTTTAACTGCTTGAAATAACTGTCCCTGTAGCTCGATTACCTGAGTAGCGTCAGACACCAATTCATCTATTCTTGATAAACCGTCATCAAGATCATTTGCAGTCTTTTCCAATTGATCGGTCTCCTTGTCAAGCTTACTCACCCCTTCTCTCAGGCCTTTATTAATCACTTCCATGATTCCTACTAAATCATCGAGGTCTTGAATTTGTTCGGAAAGTTGTTCGATCGAAGCTTTAAACTTATTTGTCTGAGCTCCCATGCTTGCAATCCCTCCTGCAAACGTTTCATTTTGCTCGTTGAGTCCTGAAACTTGTTTTTTAAGTTCCTGCATGTCTCCTTCAAGTCTAGAACTCCGGCTGCTTGCCCTTTCAAGTAATTTGGAAAGTCTATCCCCTTCCTCACCCATTCCTTCTATCGCTGATTCCCCAAGAGTGGAGAGCCTTTTCTGTATAGCACCCAACTTCCCGCTAACAGCTTCGATATCTTTAATCTTCTCTCCAAGCTTCTCTTCTCCTTCCTTAACCACTTTTCCGAGCCGACCTGGAACCTTACCGATTCCTTTGCTGGTCTTCTCTAATCTCGAATTCTCATTCCATAAGCTTCCCACTACTGCCTTTAGCACCCGGCTATACTCTTCCATATTCTTTAGGAATCCAAATCTTTTTGCATAAAACGCTGCAACGGCACTAGTAACGCAAAGAAGCGCACAAGCCCCACCTGCTATATACAGTCCTTCTGCCAGTGCAGGACCTGCGAAATATAACCCTAAAGCAAAGAAAGCAGCTGCCGCTACAGCTGCAACGACAGACACCACAATGTTGGGCCAAAAGGTCCAATGGGCGACTTTTCTTCCTTTAAGATTTCCCGATGCACCTTTAGGGATTTTCCCTTTGCTCTCCAAAGCAACTGCGGCAGTTTGAATGAGTGCAATTGGAATTGCCATTATTACCTCCCTTTTCTATATAAATATGAAAACACTTACTGATACATATAACCTTGAATAAATGGTGTCAAGAACAGAATCCAGCAGCCCTACATAATAACCGCGAAGCACACGAAGAAAGCGAAGGACACGCGAAGAATTTAACTATTTCATAAAAAACTTCGCGTATTCTTCGTTTCCTTCGCGATCTTCGCGGTTATAAACCAAGGGTCTGAACGCTTGCGAATATTCATCATTCAATGACAATTTCAAGCTCGTTTTCTTCTCTTTTTGATCCTTTTTTTCTTTTCAATGTTCGTTGTTGTAGTTCCTCAACAGTCTTTGCGGTTTCACCTCCTTCGCCGATCCACGTTCCGCCAAATTCAAGGCCGTGAATATCAGTAGTTTGAAGTTCCTTTTCTAGCTCCCTCCAATAGGTCTGGTACGCAGCTTCCAAAGCTTCCGGTGAAAGATTCCTCTCTCTACGTAGTGTTTTCACCACCTTTCTCAATGTTGATGATGATTGTAGTTCACCCTCACTACTACTAATGGAAAAATCTGAACCAAAATCTTTACGTCTAGAACCTTGACCTTCTGATTCAGAGCTTGAAGAGATCAATATTGAATCATCCTCAGAGTCGAGATCTCCTTCCCGAATTTTTGAGGGGAGGGTTGGCACTCTAGGGATGGGGTCTTCGGTTTCAGAGTCAGAGTCACTAGAGATGGGGTCTTCGGTTTCAGAGTCAGAGTCACTAGAGATGGGGTCTTCGCTTTCAGAGCCAAGAAGCCCTTTTTCCTCTCTGACATGCTCAGGTGTTGGTAGGGGAAGTGAGAACATCGACCCTAACTCTGAGGGCCCTTTGGTGGGTTTTAATTTATGTCTCAAAGTAGCAACATCATGTAAATCGCGTACTCGCTCCCTGAGGGGATGATTTTCGGGAAGCATTTGTAGCAATAGTGAAATCCACCGTTCTTTGGGGGCTATTTTTGCCCGATAAGATTGAGGTGTAGCGTCAAAACGTTGAATGCAATCGGTCATTAGTTCTTTCTGTTTCTGGGGATCCGTTTCCTCTCCCTTGTTTGCCAAGAACCGACCAAAGCTTTCAATGAGTCGATTAAATTTTTCTGCTTCTAATTGATTCTGTTTAATTCCTTCTTGATTTTGTTTAAATCCTTCGAGGACCTCATCTCGATATTGATCGTCATCAATTTCCCCTATTGCTAGTTGGACGACATTCAAAAGCACTGTCCCTAAAATTGTCGCCGCAAAAACCGTAATGTAATAGGCAGTGTTTTCGTTGCTACGGAGTGCGAACTCGATATTTGATATACTTCCCCATCCTATGAGTGCTGAACCCAATATCGCTACGATAATTTTAATTGCCGTCACTTTTTTTATTTTCCTACAACACAAACAACATTTTTTGCTTTGTTGTGGTCTACCGATTTGACTTTCTATATCCCCTGCTAGCTCACGTGTTCCCTTGTAGACTTTTTGAATGGGCCTATCTTTGACTTCCTCTTTGGGTCTGTCGAAAGCTTGAATAGCAGCTCCACCCATTTCTGCAGTGCTGGGGACAAACATGATATACCTCCCGAATAATTCTCTTATCGCTTATTACCTAAACGTAAAGGAATTATCTAATAATGTGCAATAAATAATGAGAACATAAAAGCTGGTTCATCACAAAAACGCCAGTCATTCCCGCTGAAGCAACTTTCTTATTGTTAATGATTTATTTACCACCGAGAACACAGAGAACACAGAGAATGGAAAAATTTCGAGGTTTATTAAAAATAGACCCTCTCATAAAACCTCAAATTTCTCTCTGTGTTCTCTGTGAACTCTGTGGTGAAATTTCCAGCGGGAATTGCTGCAAAAACGCGTGCCTTTCCCACTAGAAATCAATTAAGAGCTTGAAAATTTTCAGTCCCTAATTTTTAGATACTTATGAAGTTCGTTTTGAGTATAGCGATGCTGCGGGAACTTACTAACCATAAGTCAGGGTACGCGTTTTTGTGATGAACCTAAGAGTCCTCAATTCATTCATTTTGTGATAATGAGTTATATTTTTTCTATTGTAATTCTCCTCTTTTCGATAAAATGATTTTTTTACAATTAAGGAGAAAGAGATGCCTTTATCCGTATCCATGGAAAAGTTTTTTGCAAAAGAAAAATACACACGAGAAGACATTGAGAAATTCAGCTCCACACCTGAGGAATTGGAATCCGCTAAATTATTACCGGAAGTTTCTTATGAGGTTTCAAAACCAACAAAGCAACGGAGACGTGAAATCATTCACAACATCTTTTCAGCCATTCTTTTTCCCTACGGCCTCCTCCGCCTCATAGCACGCATCGCTAGGATAGTTGCTGGCTTTTTCGTCTCTGGACCGACAAAAAAAAAGAATAAATTAAACCACTACCGCAAAAAGTATGGAGAAAGACTGAAAAAAGAGGATTTTCTCGTTAAAAGGCTAACGCTTAAAATAGGGGGCGAAAAATATGATGGCATCCTCATCGCGCATCGCGATACCTTAGCATCAAAAAAATGGGACATCCGTTGTTTAGGAAGGACACGCAGCTATGAACGAACCATGAAAAAAGAAATATCGGTCTTCCCAACGAGAAAAAGAAATATCCTGATGGTGAACCGCCCCTCCGTTGGATGTAGTGAAGGATATCCCCTACCTGAGGAAATGGGAAACAGCCAACGCGTAGGCATCCGACTCCTTGAGGAAATAGGATCACAAAAAATCGCTATTGATATGCATAGTCTAGGCGGTGCAACTGGCGGCGAAGCGATCCTTCAGCATGATTTTAAGGGCAAGACTAAAAAGGACAAGCCCACATACGTAGCTATATTTGATCGAACATTCGGAACACTCTCCCAAACAGTCAGTGCCATGACTAACCCCATTTTAGGTTTTTTACTCCGATTAATTAATTACAACTTTAGCGTTATAAAAGCATCGAAAAGGCTTGAGGAACACAACATTCAACAGATCATTATTCAAGCGACGAATCCCACTAAATATTTAAATAAAGAGAAACGCATATTGAATCCGCAAACATCGGTATTTTCTAGCGATGGTACAATTCCAGAAAGAGCTACTCTCGCAGGAGCACTCAAAAAGGAGAATCTGAATCTGCTTGAAAACAGAATATTTATGGCTGCAAAAAAGAAAATGCCTCACAGTGAAAACAAAAACCCCGAATTCGATAAAATTCTTTACGCAAAAGTCGATCGGCTATTGAAACCGCAACGAACACCCGACTTTTTTTGCCTGTAAGCAAAAAAAGTCGTGACTTTTTTTGCTTATAGGTAAAAAATGTAGATATGTTGAAGAAGAGATATCTGACCGCTTATATCTACGAAGATCTCAAAGAGAAGATGGTCTTCATCGGTGGAGCTCGGCAAGTGGGCAAGACAACACTTTCTAAGGAGCTCCTGACCGATTATTTTGAGAGGCCGGCCTATTTTAACTGGGACTACAAAAAAGATCGTCAGGACATACTGGCATCTCGGTGGCCCGGCGATGCCGATTTGGTGATTCTCGATGAGATTCACAAGTATTCGAAGTGGAAAACGCTCATAAAAGGGAACTACGATAAATGGAAAGATCGTTACCGGTTTGTAATTACCGGAAGCGCACGGTTGAATCTTTTTCGGCGTGGCGGTGATTCGCTACAAGGTCGTTATCATTATTACCGTTTGCATCCCTTTTCGTTGGCAGAATGCCTTCAAAAAAAGAATAAGATCCAAGTTTTTGAGGAGATACCCATAGCTGATCAGCAGGGTATATCGGAGCTTGAGGCGTTGTTTGGATTTGGTGGGTTTCCCGAACCCCTGCTCAAGCAAACAGAACGACATCTAAGGAGATGGCATCGAGAGAAGGTCGAGCGTCTATTTCGTGAGGATATACGTGAACTAGAGATGATCCGTGAGTTAGGACAGATGCAGCTGCTTTGTGATCTCCTTCCTCGTAGGGTGAGTTCACTTTTATCGCTGAACGCTCTTCGTGAGGATTTGGAGGTGAGCCATAGAGCCGTTTCCCATTGGGTGAAGGTATTGGAATCATTTTACTACTGTTATCGCATTTATCCCTTTTCACATCGGGTGGTTCGATCCTTAAAAAAAGAGCCTAAGTTGTACTTGTGGGACTGGTCGGAGGTTGAGGATGAGGGGGCTCGGTTTGAAAATATGGTGGCTTCTCATTTACTCAAATTGGTCCATTTTCTTCACGACTATGAAGGTTATGATGCACAGTTACACTATCTTCGTGATCGTGAAAAGCGAGAGGTGGATTTTCTCGTCACTGTTGATGGAAAACCTTGGTTTCTTTGTGAGGCAAAATTGACAAATCATCAAATTTCGTCTCATCTCAAGTATTTCCAATCTAGGTTAAAGATTCCTTATGCGTATCAGATTGTGATGCACGGTGAGTATGACTATTTGGATGGGGATATCCGCGTTGTTTCGGCAACAAAATTTCTCTCTTCGCTATTCTAAAATACCCCATCAATCTTCACCGATGAGAGAATAGATATAGCTGTAGGGGCCTTGGTAGTCGCGAGTCCACCACTGACCTGTTTGTCGTTTGGTTTTTAAACCTGAGAAGCGATACCGATACTCCAAGGCACGGATGAACCTGGGTGGATGATCTGGAAATGGATTGGTTTTCAGAAGATGCAATACGTCTTGCGACCCTTCCAGCACTCGAAACAGAAACTGCGTAAACCAAGGATTCTGCTCCTGGTTACTTAACGCGGCAAACCACATCTGCCAATCGAGGCGGGGCTGGTGTGGAGCAACGATTCGAGGTGGTTGCGACAGATCTCCCGGCTTCCATTTGAATTCATAAGCTTTCCAGTTTTCACCGTCCTCACTGCCTTCAATAATAATTTCATTTCGAATCGTTGTCATTTGGACAAACAATCCATAAGGGTTGATGATTTTGTAAAGGTGAAAGGGAAAAAGGATATTGTAGATCAGCCGAGAATGAATGAAATTGGTGCATAGCTCGACTGCATTCAAGACGATCAGAAACCCAGCAATAGCAGCAATGATAGCCGCCACCACCACATTCGCTCCTACCAAAGGATCGAAAGAAGCTACAGCCTCGAAATCGAAAAGGTAACTATCAGGGAGCAGGGAAAGGCATAATGCAATCGTCAGCAAATTAAAAAAGGCGAAATTCCCTGTTACAATAATAAGAACTTGGAAGAAGATGAGAAGAAAAAATGCTGCAAATCGTAGGCTGGGAGGACCAAAAATAAAAAACGGCACGACCAATTCGAAAAAGTAGACTCCAATCACGGAGAGTCTTGAAAGGAGTTTGGGCTGTTTGTGAGCAAAGTACGCGAGTCGTGTTGGCAAAGGCTGGGTTTCGTAGTGAAAATCCAAAGCTGTAAGGTTATGCCATTCCCGACTTCCCGAGATCAGTTTGGTAAGTCCCGATGAGAGCATTAACCTAAACAACAGGAACCACAATAGATAAACCACCCACAATGGGGGTGGTGACTGAATGGCGAAAAAGATCGAAATAAAGCCCACTTCTAAAAGAAGCGCATCCCATTGGAAATGGAGAAAGGGAAATCCTGGAGCGCAAAATGAGAGATAGAGAAACCACAGCAAGAGAAGAATTGGAGCGGGATAGATTCCAAAGATGACGAGGAGGGAACCCGCCATACCCATCCAAGCTGCCAGCAGTAAAGTCGAATCTGAGGCATTCAACCAGAAAAGTGTTGGCATTTTCAGATAAGGTTTTTGTTTATAGTATTTTGCTAGATTTCCAAGATATTCCTGGATCGACTGAATACCTTGAGCTCCATACAGCCCTTTCATTTGGACTAATAAGGAGCCAAAAGCAAAAAAATATATAAGCGCCAACGATTTTAGGAAAAGCCCTTGCGAAATAACATATGAGCTGTGGCTGTCCATACCAACCTGTTTTTATCCATCTTCCTTCTAAGTGCACCATAGAGAAAAACAGATTTTTTTGGAGGGGTAATTTAATCACTCCCTCCGAGGCTGTGATTTATGCAACAAGAAACTGTGGATGCTCTAGCCCTTTATCCATCCAAACGTGGTTATGATGGTGTCTGGCAAGAGCCACAAGTGTTTTCACTATCGCAACAATAGGAATCACTATTGCTGAGATCGGAAAGATACACGATACCGCCAACGCAACACTAAAAGCGAGATTCACTAACGAATTTAAACTTCCAAAAACGATCTTTCTCACCGTCAACCTACTCATGTCCCTCAAGCCTTTATTCGCAATTTCAAAATCCACGGTTTCACTATCCAAATGCCTTTTAAGGTTTTGCATGATGGTAACAATTTTCTTGTCCGTGTGACGGGAAAGGATATTTATTTTTCGGTCTTTCAATAGCGTAACCTCTCGGTCTATGCCTTCTTGCCTTTCTTCTCCCTCTATCGTTGGATTTTTATCTTTGAAAACCTTCTCAATATTTGCTTTTTCGTCGTCTGTAACATCGATCTTCTTTCGAAGAAATCCTTTGACAATTTCCACATTTTTCGAATCAACTGATTTCGGCAACTCATGCAGATTCATGCCACAACGAACCGTGTTGTACCCCTCTTTAATTGCCATGTAGCCATTAATTCCAACCGCTAGAGGAAGCCCAATTAGACTGAAAAAGCTAATCACCGGAATAACATTCAACTCGGAAAGATAGCCTGTGAAAGTGATCAACGCGTCTAAAGTCTCGAACGGGTTAACTGCCAGGGAAATCGCATTGTGAACTATCCCCTCCGTATCATGAATTTGACTGTTTTTGATTAAGCTAAGAATATTCGAATGAACAGTCTTAACCATAAGTAGACAGGAAACGCCGGCAAGAAGTCCAATTTTTACTATAATATGGCCTAGCTTTCGTTCAAGTTCAGGGCATTTCAAAACAACAATTTTAAGGCTTTTCCCGATGATATTCCCCACATTATTGATATATGGCCATACTGTCTCCGTCATTATATCAAATATTTTTTGAGCGACTTTCTTCACTTTTTCCCATGGTGAATCAAAATGATCCTGAACGGGGGAAGACTGAACAGGGGAAAGCCCATTTATTGGCCCAGCAGAGCAAGATGAAGGTACAGCTGTCATTATTAAACCTTTATTTTTATAACAAATATTTTATAAAAAAATTATTTTATTATGCCTTACGGAATTATAAGGATATATAAAGAGAGATTAAATGTAAACCAAAATTATTGACTAATCAAAACAATAAATATTAAAAGAAAAACTTTTGGTTAAATTTATTTGTTTACGGTTAGATGGTAGGTTTTGCGATAAAACTGTTGCATGGTTTCTAAAAGCTGAGACCCCTCGGTCATGACCTGCTTGCATGGGGGAAGGCTATTAAGAAACAGGTGTCCATACCCTTTCTTGACAATCCGTGGATCCAAACAGACAATACAACCCCGATCTGCTTTATTGCGAATCAATCTCCCAAATCCCTGCTTGAATTTGACAATGGCGTTGGGTACGGAGTAATCATAAAATGGATCTCCTCCATTAGCGGCAATCGCTTCGGTGCGGGCTTGGATAATGGGTTCCGTAGGTACCTTGAAAGGGAGTTTGACGATAATCACACAGCGAAGCGCTTCTCCAGCAACATCTACTCCCTGCCAGAAGGAATCTGTTCCAAAAAGAACAGAGTAGTTCGTATCTTTAAATTTTTCTAAGAGGTTCTTACGATTGGCATCTCCCTGTTTAAATACAGGATAACGGTTCTCCTCCAATCGTAAAGCAAGCTGATCAAAGCACTTTTGCATCATGGAATAAGAAGTAAAGAGAACAAAAGCATTCCCTTTGCTAGCCGAAACGGCATTCCATACTTGTTCGCAGACAGCTTCAGTAAAATCGCTGCTTGTTGGATTCGGCATATCCTGAGGCACAACAAACAATGCTTGCTTCTGGTAGTCAAAGGGGGAAAAATATATTTTTTCTATAATCTCTTTGTCAGGCAGCAGCTCGGGAAGGAGCCCTAACCGCTTCTTGATGAAATGAAAGGTGTTATTTGTCGTCATCGTTGCACTACAAAGAACAATCGTTGGATACTTTGCAAAGAGAAAGTCAACAAGAACCTTTGAGATATCAAGCTTTGCTTCAATAAGCTGTATATTTGTAAGAGTTTTCAAAGGACGCGCTTCGATCCAACGAACCGACTCTTGAGAGTATTCTTGAGAAATAAACTGTGTGAGGTTTTCTGAAGTCTCCCTCAATCGATTTGCTAGAGCATTCACATCATATCGTACTCCTTCCGTTTGCTCATCAAGTTTTGGATCCTGAAGGGCGTGGATATCCGACTCCAAATGATGGATGGTTTGAGCATATCTCTTACATGTTTCGATCAAATGATTGGAAATGGTTTGAATTTCCCTTTCCCAACGTTCCTGCGACACATGCCCTGGAAGAATACGAAGTTTCGTCTCGCCCTGTGGTCGGTTTTCACTGTTTCGATGTCCTGCACCAGTGAAGCTCTGAACGAAAAGATGAAAAGCATCGAAAGTGTCGGCAATTTGTTGAAGTAAGTCTCGACGCATGGCTGGTAAATCGATGTTTAATCTGGAGTGGATAGAGGAAACTTCCGCCGGGAGTTTGTTACGAAATCTTTGTTGAAGCTTTTCGCTTAGAAGTGCTAGCTTCCCCTGTTTTTCTGACCCCAATCTACTCATAAGACGAAGCATCTGCAGATAGGAAACTCGATCAGCAAAAAAATCTGTTGCGACACTTTCAATGTCATGAGCTTCATCGAGAATAATTCTGGCATAGGAAGGGAGAAGGCCTATCTTCTTGGTGTCATCACTTTCCATGCTGAACACAAGGTCAGCAAACAGCATGCTGTGATTAACGATGAGGATCTGTGCGTCTTCCGCTTCTTTTCTTGCTTTAAAAAAATGACATCGTTTGAAAAAAGGGCACTTCCGCTGATTGCAGGTGTCCCCCTCAGCACAAACCCTTTCCCAAGTTTGATGAGATGGAACAAAAGAAAGATCCGATAAAGATCCATCCCGTGTTATTTCACCCCAGTCCTCTATCTGTTCCAACTCTTCAGCTTCTTTATCGGACAAAAGCCTCTTCTCTATCGCCGCGTCTCCAAGCTTGCGCAAGCAGACATAATTCCTCATTCCCTTGACTAAAACCGCTTTAAGATCTACACCCAAAGCCTTGGTCGCCAATGGGATATCTTTTTGCAGCAACTGTTCTTGCAGGGTGATGGTGTTTGTAGAAATAAGGGTCCGTTCTTGGTTTTGAACACTCCACAATATAGCGGGAATAAGATACGCCATACTTTTTCCAATACCGGTACCCGCTTCGATAAGAGCAATGGCATCGTTGTTATAAGCATCGATAACATCGCAAAGCATGCCCTGCTGCTGTTCACGAGACTCATACCCCCGAATGTGATGGCTTAGGGGCCCGTCAGGTTGTAAAATGGATTTTGCCTTCTCTGTTTCAATTTCTCGAAATCTATGATTACTCTTCATGGATTTCTACTCGGATTCTAGAAGGTCAAGGAATGCTTTAAGCTGCCGAGAACGAGTAGGATGGCGCATCTTTCGCAACGCCTTCGCTTCAATCTGCCGGATTCGCTCACGTGTTACACTGAACTCAACGCCCACTTCCTCTAATGTCTTAGGTTTGCCGTCAAGAAGACCGAAACGTTGAATCAATACTTTACGCTCGCGATCTGTTAGCGTCTCAAGCACCTCATTCATTTTATCTTTGAGGATCGAATACCCCGTAGCCTCCGCTGGGGAGTCTGCTCCGGTGTCCTCCAGGAAATCGCCAAATTGACTCTCACCGCCGTCACCGACTTCGGCCTGAAGGGAGATCGGATGCTGAGCAATCTTATAAATCTCCCGAATGCGATCCGGAGAGAGGCCTAACTCATTGGCAAGTTCTTCGGGTGTTGGCTCGCGACCCGTTTCCATCATCAGCTTTTTGGCCCCCCGTAGTACTTTGTTGATCGTTTCGATCATATGTACAGGGATCCGAATGGTTCGAGCCTGGTCCGCAATGGCACGTGTCACAGCTTGTCGTATCCACCAGGTCGCATACGTCGAGAACTTGTACCCCCGACGGTATTCGAACTTCTCAACAGCTTTCATCAACCCCATGTTCCCTTCCTGAATGAGATCGAGGAAGGACAAGCCACGGTTGGTATACTTTTTAGCGATAGAAATTACAAGCCGCAGGTTAGATTCTACCATTTCCCGCTTTGCTTCATGACTCTTATCCGTCCACCGCTGCAACATCCGAACATCTTTCTTGAATTCTGCGAGGGTGCGACCAGCGGCAAGCTCTTTTTTTTGTAGCTTCCGTGATGCAGCAGAAAGTTTAGCCGCAGCATATTTATTTCTCTCTGCTCGGGGGGTCAATTCGATAATCTGCTTCTCTAGGTCGAGAAAGCGATCATAAGCCTCCATAATCACTTCGCCAAAATCTTCGATAATATTTGGGCGGCAGTGAAGCCTACGCAAATAGGCCTGGGTACGAATTCTACATTTTCCGATCCCTTCTAGAATTTTTGTGTGTTCTGCCTTTTTGAGCTTTGGGTTCTCTAACGCCACAAAATACTTTTCAAGGATGCTATCTTCCTGCTGTAGGAGTTCACACATTTTCGGAAGAAGAGCAATAAACTCTGTTTTATTTTCGATCTCCTTTTCCGTAATCGACTTATCAAAGCGTTCTTTTCCCGTAATAAGAAATTGTGCTATAGAGATCGCCTCATGGGTCGAATACCGAAAGCGCATAATAATTCTTTCGACTTGCGCCTGCGCTTTTTCGATTCGCTTTGAGATTTCCACCTCCTCTTCACGAGTAAGAAGGGGAACAGATCCCATCTCTTTCAGATACATCCGCACAGGATCATCAGGAGCGCCTTCAACCCTTCGGGGCAGTCCCTCGAGTTCTTTTGCTTCTTTTTTCCGCTCCCGTTGCCGCTCAACTTCGGATTGGTTTAAGATTTGGACATCCATGCCGCTAAGAAAAATCAACACCTGATCGATCTGGTCAGCAGTATCGATAGTCATGGGGAGGATTTCGTTGATCTCCTCGTAAGTGATATACCCCTGCTCTTTGGCAACTGCAACCAGCTCATCAACTTTTTGTTGATGCTGCTGGGAAAAGGTTTTTTTTTCGTTATTTTTCATTCTTTCCTATTTAAAGATTAATCCTATCTTTCTGTTGGAGTTATTCGGGCAAATACATTTGAACATGCTGTGAGCATCGCCTACACGATTAGGTTTTAAGAACATATGACACGCCGAAAAAAGATACAGCAATTTTCTAATAGGAACATAGTTTTTGTCAAGAACCGCGTTTTTTAGGTTTAATCGTCTGTCCCTTTAAATTCAAGAATATTATATGATTAGGTACTCATTTTTTAAAGTTTCTCCGATTATGCAACTTTTCGCTCTCGACACCAAGAAGCAACTAGTCTCGGCAAATCATGCGCAAAAGCAGAACGATTACCTCTGCACCGAGTGTGGAAGTATCGTTCGTCTCCGAGGGGGAGAACATCGGCAAAAACACTTTTATCACCTGAAACCCGACAGGCAGTGCCGCCAAAGTCAAAAGAGCCTCAACCACATTCAAGTTCAAAAATATCTGCAAAAGATTCTCCCCACCGGAGAATGTTCTTTGGAACAGAGGTTCCCGGAAATCCAACGTATCGCTGATGTCGTTTGGGAGCCAAAGAAGATCATCTTCGAGGTCCAATGTTCTGGAATCACCGCCGAAGAAATCAGAAGTCGGAATAAAGACTATCTCTCTGTTGGATACAATGTCATCTGGATTCTGCATGATAACCGCTTTAATAAGTGGAAAGTGACAGCCGCTGAGAGATTCTTGAAGGGGTCGCCGCATTATTTTACTAATATCGATCCCAAGGGGAGGGGTTTTGTCTATGATCAGGTGGACACCATTGGTGAAGGGGTACGAAAACCTGTCAAACTAAGGTGCCGCGTGAATCTATCCCTGCCAAAAGCATTAGAAGATCGAGAAAGTGTTTCTACAAAAGAGATCCCCAATCTATTAGAAAAGAGGTTGGAACTATGGCCTATCTTTTTCGGCGATGATGTGATGGACAGATGGATACAGTCGGACCAAAAGACCGTCACCGCACTGCAAGAAATCTACCATGCCGAAAGAATCTTGTCACAGCACCAACAGCTACCTCTAGCAGCAAAAGTTAAGCGTTTCCTCTATCGGTATTTTGTGCGACCCTATCTGCTCCTTTTCCAAATCTTCCTAGAAAAAGCCTGCCGGTAACCGTTCAGACCCCGACTCAATAACCGCGAAGAACGCGAAGAAAACGAAGGACACGCGAAGATTTTTTTATGAAATAGTTAAACACTGATCTTCATGGTGAAATAAAACCCTAATTTTCAAATCGCTTTTAGAGGAAGTTGCGGATAAAAATTAGGGTTGGCCTCATAGAGGGAAAGGTCAAATACCAGAGCGCCACAAAA
>SDBV01005470.1_pt1 | contig 17924 bp, 24 predicted proteins | sample 2277081 | NCBI WGS metagenome assembly SDBV01 (sample SAMN10402039, study PRJNA504765) | marine sediment metagenome | isolation source: marine sediment core GS10_PC15, 223 cmbsf | place: Arctic Ocean: Southern Knipovich Ridge | collected 2010 | reverse complement strand
GGGCATAATACTCTCAACAGCATCTACTAAAACAATTGCGCCATCTGATGCTCTCATTGCTCTTGTAACGTCACCGCCAAAATCAACATGGCCAGGAGTATCTAATAAATTGATTAAATATTCCTTATTTTCTAAAGTATGAACCATGCTGACAGCTGCTGTATCGATTGTGATTCCTCTTTCCTGCTCATCCTCATGAAAGTCCAGTTTTAGGGCTTTTCCAGCGTCTTCTTTTGACATCATTCCAGCTCCTGCAAGAAGATTATCAGAAAAAGTTGTTTTACCATGGTCAATATGGGCGCAGATGGCAATATTTCTAATACTCTGAGGCTTCTTCATAATTCCCATAACCCTGTCAACCATCTTTTCAGCCATAGTCTTTAACCTCCATAAACCAATTTAAAAATAATTTTATTTTGCACAAAAAAGGCTTTGCCTTTTTTGGCATCCAGAAAATCTTTGATTTTCATGATTTCCAGAAGTATTCTGTCTTCTTGACTTCTTTAGAGTCAATAGGATAAATTGTATGTGCAAGCTCTTCCGGCCTGAACCATAATTTTATTTCTCTTTCTGCTTCTTTTTCATTTTCAGAAGCATGCACTACATTTTCAAAAACGCCTTCTCTTGTGATTCTTCCATATTTCCCCCTTATAGAAGTAGGTTCAGCTTTTTCCGGGTCGGTTATACCAATAACCTTTCTTACTTTTTCTATTGCATTCTCCCCGTGGTACACCAAAGCTAAAACTCTTTTAACATGGAATTCTCCCATTATATATTTTATCAGCTCGTCAAAGAATTTTTCTTCCCTCAAATGCTGATAATGCTCTTCAGCTAATTCGCGAGTAACCTGGACAATTTTAGCGCCTGCAATAGTTAATCCTGTGTCAGAGAGTTCTGTAATTATATTGCCAGTCAATGATTTTGCTATTCCGTCAGGTTTTATTAAAACCAATGTTTGTCGTGCTTTCATTTTTTATTCTTCTCGTATCTCCCACTCCATCTTGTTGTGATGGCTTTTCTTCTTAGCTTTAGCATGTTTTTCTCACACTTTGACGAGCAAAAATATAATATTTTCGCATCTTTCTGCACAAACATCTTTCCAGTCCCTCTTGGCATAACAATACCGCAAAAAGTGCATTTTGGCATTTTAACCCAAACCTCTTCCGGATTTCCTTAATCTCCTTGCCTCAATTTCTGTTTCTCTAAGCATTAAAATATCGTTAACCTGGATTGGACCGCGGACATTTCTCCTCAAAATTTTGTTTTTATCCCGGCCATCTAAAATCCTGCATCTTACCTGTATTGCTTCTCCTCTTGTTCCTGTTCTTTCTATGATTTCCTCTACCTTAGCGGGAGTTGCAAATGAAAAATTAACTGTGCCTTTTTTCTCCTGCTCAGGTCTTGGCCTTCTTTGTCTATCTGGCTTTCTTTCTTCTGCTGGTTTTTTCTCTTTGTCCATCTTACTGTTTTACTTTGGTTAATAGCTGTTTTATTAAGTTTTTAGCTTCTCCGTCTTCAACTACAGCAACACTCCCGGTTCCTACCTGGATTCCGGCTGCTGCTCCTAATTCTTCCTTGCTTGGCACTGTAAAACAAGGAACATTTTTCTCTTCTGCAATTATAGGTATGTGCATTGTTATCTCTGGGGGATTTACATCCTTAGCTATAGCAACAAGCTTTGCTTTTCCTCTTTCAATTGCTTTTGTTGTTTCATTAGTGCCTTTCATTACCTTACCAGTAGTCTTTGCTGTCTCTATAATTTCATAAACCTTATCTACCAATTCTTTTGGAACTTCTATAGATGCCATATTAATCCTCCTCCATGTGTTTAATATTTGAGGTATTAAATAGAATTTAAACCTCACTCAGATTTGCTATTGCAAATCCTCATCATTCATAGGTAATTATTGGGATAGGTAAGTGGTTTAAAAATGTTATGGTTTTATAAAGTAAATTGTATTTCTCCTTATTAAAACAATTGAAGTATGATGTCCATTTAGAATATGGTTTATTACAAATGAAATTATTAGCAGGAGATGATTTAGACACGTTTTTTAAAGTATATAAACATGATACTGTGGGTTCTTCAGTAGCTGCTGAAGGTTTGCTTGATGATTTTTTAGAAACTGGAAATCAAGATTATGCTAAAAAAGCCAAATTTATGGTGGCTCATGGAAGATGGATGTTAGAAGCTTTAAATTGTTTAAGAACCAAGGATACTGATGAGGATAGTTGGTTGACCTGGGATGACGGAGTAGACATCAGCGAAATAGCTGATACAGCTTTATCTGTAGCTCAGTATCATTTTGGCATATACGGCCAAGTGGAAGTATCTCAAAGTTTAGATAATCTGGGGATTAACTCAAACCATTTATTTTATAAGTATTTTTTTAACTGCATATCAAATGCATTTGAATCATTGGAGCAAAAAGCATTAGGAGATAAAAAATATCCTAATTATGATTTTTCATTTGGACCTAGATTGGATATAATTTGTGAAAAAGTTAATGGAGAAGCAAGAATTGTATTAAGAGATAATGGAATAGGTATGACTGAAGAGCAAATTAAAAGAATTGGTGAAAAAGGTGAATCAGGTTGGGAAGGTTCAGGTTTAGGGCTTGCTTTTATGGATATCGCATTACCCAAGGTAGGGGTTAGATATACTGTAGAAAGTAAACCCTTAGAATATGCTCAATTTACTTTCCATGCAGCAATTAAGGAGTAATTAATCTAAATGAAAACATTATTCATTCCTGCGAAATACACTGGAAAAGTTGAATTAAGTAAAATTAATGCAGATAAACTGCCAAAAAAAATTGGTTTAGTTACAACTGTCCAATTTTTAGATATCCTTGATGATATTAAAGAACACTTAAAAAAGAATGGTAAGGAAGTCTTTATAGGCAAAGGTAAGCAGAAAAGAGAAGGACAAGTTTTAGGTTGTGATGTAAGTTCGGCTGAGGAAATCAAAAATAAGGCTGACGCATTTCTTTACATTGGCTCTGGTCATTTTCATCCTTTAGGTGTTGCATTAAAAACCAATAAAGAAGTTTTTACTTTTAATCCAATAACGAATATTTTCAATAAAATCAATGAAAACGAAATTAATAATTATAAAAAAAATAGAAAAGCAAAATATGTCAGATTTCTTCATGCAGACAGTATAGGGATTTTGGTTTCAACAAAACCCGGGCAGTGCAGCTATAAGAAAGCTGTTGAGATAAAGGAAAAGTTAGAAGAAAAAAACAAAAAATGCTTTATTTTTGTTTTTGACACTCTGGATGCAAATGAGATGGAAAACTTCCCGTTCATAGATTTCTGGGTTAATACAGCCTGTCCCAGAATAGCGGATGATGAAGACAAAAAGAATGTTATTGGTATGGGTGACTTGTATTTAAGCATATAACAGCAAAGTATATAAATTTGTAAATCTCAGCAATCCAGAAATTTTATAAGAAGTGACCTGAAACGACAAAAACAGTTATTTTTACAGAAAATAAAGGATTGGTAGTTCTTAATACACAAAGTTATAGTAGGTATTTGGGGGAATAAAATGGACCAGCAACCCTATCACTCACAATTCCCAGATAAGAATACATTAAAAGAATGTAAAGAACACGGTATGCAGTACCAAGCACAAGACGATGGTTTGGTTTATTGTGTGTTAACACACCATACATGCAGATACCAAAGCGACGGAAAGGAAATACACCTACGTAATAACGTCAGCAAAGATGTAATAAGAATTGGGGGGTACTATGCCTGTAACTATGAAGCATTAGAAGAAAAAGTAGATGACAAATGGTAATGTTATTGCATAAAAGACCCTACCTCTCAACAACCTTCTCTTCATCTGTCAAATCAATAATTTTGCTTGGACTGGCTTTTTTAGGGCCTTCATTTATGATAAAATCTACTTTGCTTTTTATTTCTGCATCCAAGTCATCTAAAGATGTCATAAAATCAGTTCCACTCTTATTAACAGATGTTGATATTATAGGCATATCTATTTCATTAACAAAATTAGTGAACCAGTGATCCGGAATCCTTATACCTAAAGTATTTAATCCAGGTGCGACATTTTCTGCAACGCATTGTTTTTTTATCTTCAATATTAATGTATAAGGTCCAGGTAATCTTTTTATCCAGTCTTTTGCATTTTCATTTATGATGAAGTTTTCATCAATCCATTCCTTTGACGGTGCAATTACAGAAAAAGGGTTTGATTTTCTTTGTTTTATCTCTCTTATTTTTTCTACAGCTTCTTTATTTGTTGCATTGCATCCGATACCATAAATTGTATCAGTTGGATAAATAAAAACAGGAGAATTTTCAATTAAGTTTGTCCTTATTGCATCTTTTTCCTTCTCAAATTCTTCTTTGCTCAGAACCCTCATAAAAAGCTGGAAATTTGAGGTGTTTTTATATTTTGTGTTAAAAGAAATATATTAGCTCTGGAAATTATAATGGGATAAATAGATTTAAATACTAATTCTGTAATTCAGATATAATGCGCGGGGTTGGTTTTGATACAGATAGGTATTTGAAAGAACAAACAAAGAAAATTCTAGAAAGAGTTGGCAAGTTTGAAAAGCTATATCTTGAGTTTGGGGGAAAACTTTGCTATGATTTGCATGCAGTGAGGGTATTGCCAGGTTATAGGGCAACGACAAAAATAAACTTATTGAAAAAATTAGGGGATATTGAAATAATTTACTGCATAAGTGCAAAAGACATTGCAAAAGGCCGTGTAAGACGCGATTTTGGCCTTACTTATGACAACCAAACTTTGAAGGATATTAGTGATATGGAAGATTTTGGATTAAAAGTGGCATGTGTTGTTATAACCCGGTATGATAACGAGTATTCAGTCGGAATTTTTAAGAAAAAGCTGGAAAATTTTGGAATAAAGGTTTATGTCCATAATGAAATTAAAGGTTATCCTAATGATATCAAAAAAGTTTTACAAGGTTATACCAAACAGCTATTCATAAAAACAAGCAAAAAGCTGATAATTGTAACAGGAGTTGGCGGAAATTCTGGAAAGATGGCTACTTGCTTAAGCCAAATATGTCATGAAAGGAAAAAAGGATTGAAAACAGGATTTGCAAAATTTGAAACATTCCCAATCTGGAATTTAGAATTGAATCATCCCATTAATGTTGCTTATGAGGCTGCAACAGCTGATTTAAAAGATGTCAATATGGTTGATCCTTTCCATAAGAAAGCGTATAAAGCTACTGCTATAAATTACAACAGAGATATTGAAAATTTCAATATACTAATCAGCCTTATGAAAAAAATAACTGGTGAAAAGAATCCTTTTGGGTATAAATCCCCAACAGATATGGGTGTTAATATGGCTGCAGTTGGGATAATAAATGACAAACTATGCAGAGAGGCTGCAAAACAGGAAATAATAAGAAGATACTTCAGGTATTATAGGGAAAAAGTTGAGGGTATAGAAACCCAAGAAACATTGGACCAGATGGAAAAGATAATGAAGAAAGTCAATGTTAAGCCTGAAGACAGAAAAGTCGTTAAAGCAGCAAGAAAAGCTGCTGGAGATGCAAAGAAACAGGGAAAAGGTTATGGGGGCATATTTTGCGGCGCTGCTATTGAACTAAAAAATGATAAAATCATAACTGGAAAAAACTCCAATATGCTCCATGCTGAATCTGCTGCAGTATTAAATGCTGTAAAAGAGCTGTCTAATATTCCTGATGAAATTGATTTGCTAAGCCCGGATGTCATTAAGACAATATCAAATATGAAAAAAGGGCTGTTAGGCAAAAAATCATGCTCTTTAAATGTTGATGAAACCTTAATTTCTCTTGCAATGAGCTCTACAACAAATCCAATGGCAAAAACAGCTTTAAAGAAATTAGAAGATTTGGCAGATTGTGAAATGCATATAACTCACCTGCCTAAACAAGGAGATGAAGCAGGTTTGATGAGATTAAATATGAACATAACAACAGATGCTAAATTATCATTACTGCCTTATTTCCAATGAATTCATTTGAGTTTGTCTTGCAATACTATTTTTATATAAAATAGATTTGAATATTAAACAAACATATCTATACCTGCACCTTTTGTAGATTGAAAACTACATGAATAAACTTCTTGTTGACCAATATTTTTCATTTTTGCATCCCAAAGATAACCTGATAAACTTCCTTCGTTATTGAGTCCCGCTATGGTCATTATAGTAGCTTTAACGGCAGAACCATAAGCAAAAACAAAAAATAGACGTTCATCTTTTTTCAAATAAGATACACATGATTCTTTAATTGAACCGATAGAATCCCCAGATTTAACAAAGAGGGTTATTTCCTCCCACCTTTCAATAATTTTATCAAAAATAGCACCCATTTCAGTAAAACTATAATTTTTGTCTGTCTTTATATCGCTAAGAAATTCTATTACATGGTCTATAACTCCCGTACTGCCCATAGCTAATATTTTTAAGCCTTTTGCTTGGTATTTGTGGTGTACCTCACTCTTTACCCTTTTAGCAATTTCCCCCCGATCCAATTCGTTTAATTTTGAAATATAGATTCCTAAAGAAATTAAGTTCATTGACCAATGACTAACTAAACATCGTTCTAATCTTTTATATAATTCCTGTTTAGATATTTTATAAAGTTCTGTTGTATCTTCCTCAGAAAGAGAGACAAAATAGTGTTTAGATTTGATTACTTGTCTTATTCGTTTCTTTATAATTTCTCCTAACTTTCCTTTAGATGTTTTAAATAAATTTATTAACTCCTGTAGGCCTAATTTCCATATTTCCGGAGGAATTTCTGAAGGTGAATCAATCATCAGGATATTGGTAGAAATATTCAGATAAAGTAACCGGAGTGGTATTCATAACTATTAAAGAACCAGGCATTAATGATGCATCATCTAATTTCACGGGTTTATTAGTAAATGGGCATATTGTCGGGGTTTTATCAGTAGATAACACAAATCCTTGTTCATCAACGTCATAATCCAAGATTCCTAAAAGGATTTTTTTATCCTCCCTTGATAGAACTAGTACTTCTTTATCCATTTGTTATCACCTTTAATTAATATTTAACAGATTCAATCAGACATATTTAAACCTTTTGCTATTTCTTCTATAGGGCTAAATAATCTACAAATTTCTTATACTTTGTTTTCTGACAGATTGCTGCCAGTAAAAGTCTTCAATGAATTCAATTCTTGCTTTATAGTCTTCCCATTCCATAAATTTCCTTTTGAAAAAGTTAAACATTTTTATGCACCTAAGTAGCCAAGCATAAACCCTTCTTCTGATGCGCTTATGCTATCATCATCAACATAATTTTCTATGCCTTCTTCAGTGTAAATGTCAGGTTCTTCCTGAATTTCAAATTCTTCTTCCACTTAAACCACCTTTTCTTCAAGCAGCTTTCCACTAAACTGAAAATCAAAACTGTCTTGGCTTTTTAATGTTAATTCCCTAATCTGCCTATAAAACAAATCCTTTATTGTTTTGTTGCTTAAATCCATTTTTATCACCTTTTTTTATTGTACCATAGTGTCATAAAAAAGGGTGAGGCAGGAAATTTTTATGTAGACTTTTTCCTGCCTGCCTCATAAACAACACGGGGTGTTTATGGAATATAGTGTAGAGTTGATTTATATACATCACGCGAGAATGTCCAGTGCAGTATAGGCAATGTCCAGTGGTTATTTTCAATAGTGAAAGAAATAAGCTTTATATATAGAAAACGTTCTTTATTCTGTATGCAAAGGGTACATATAGTAGTTTATGGTTCTGTACAGGGTGTTTTCTTTAGATCTAATACTAGGAAGATGGCATTAGGTTTAGATTTGAAGGGTTATGTAAGGAATATGGCAGATGGCAGTGTAGAAGTTGTTGCAGAAGGCTCTGAAGATAAATTAAAAGAATTAATTGTGTTTTGTAAAAAAGGTCCTGAAGCTGCTGATGTGGAAAAAGTAGATGTAAAGTTTGAGAAAGCTAGTAATGAGTTTGAGGGGTTTGAGGTAAGGTATTGAAAATAAAACAAAAACTTTATTAAACAGTTTATAAAAGAATATTCAAGAGACGATATTCCATGAAAAAATTAATTGTAATAATATTTATTTTGTTAATTGGTTTATTTGTAGTAAATGGTTGTGCTTCACCGAGTGAACCAGAAACCAGCGAACAGGACACAAGGTCTCAAGTACCTGAAACACAACAACAAGCTGAAAGTGGACAACTACCACGACCACCTGCATTGCCAAAGGAATGAAAAAATGGAAAAGACAATATTAGTAAGCTTTGTTTTATTTATGATTCTGGCATCTCTTGTTTTTGCTGCCTACGACTTTAATACGAATGAGATAGAAATTTCTATTTCTAAAGGGTGGAATCTGATAGCTCTTGAAAGTCAGAAATACACTCAAAAATCTGACATAAAATTTTCTGATTTTAAATATGTCTATGTTTATGATTTTAAGAATAAAGAATATGTGTTATTGCTTTATGAGGGAAAAGAGTTAGACGAGTTAGAAAATCCCACAGGAGATTTAAAAGAAGCAAAAAACAGAGCAATTGATTTTATTACTATGGTCCAAACTGAAAACCTGGCTGATTATTTCGAGAACGCTGCAGCATGGGTATATTCTAATGAAGAGGGAAAAATTAACTTTAAAGTATCTAGTAAAGACCAGATTACCTTATTTGCTGCCTGGAATTTAATCGCAATAGCCCCTGAAATGGAAGGGAAAAACTTAGAAGAATTAAAAGGAGATTGCGATGTTATAATTGCTTATGTTTGGTGGGATGAAGGTCAAAAATGGGATAATGTTCCCCTTAATGGAGACTTCCCATCAGATTTAATAGGGAAAGGTCTTCTCGTTAAAGTTTCAGAAAATTGTGAATTGAGTTTAGATGAAGAACCAGCTATTACTTCTCCACCATCAATACCGGGAATTCCCAGCGAACCATCTCCTGAAGTGAAATGCACTGATAGTGACGGCGGCAAGAGTTATTATGTGAAAGGATATGGCCGTGATAATTCTGATTTTAATTACAACGTATATGATAGTTGTCATCCAACTATACCAAACATGCTGGCGGAGCAGTATTGTAAAAATGATGGCCATTTAGGTTTAGAATGGTACACATGTCCATACGGCTGCAAAGATGGTGCTTGTGTAAAGGATGTAACTTGTACTGATTCTGATAATGGCAGGAATTATTATGTAAAAAGTAGTTGTACTGACAATAGTGGCACTATGAGTGATGGTTGTATAATTGGAGGAGAACATGATGGTTGGTTAAGAGAAATAATCTGCCAAAACAATGCTTGTTATATGGCAGACTATAGTTGTCCATCTGGCTGTAAAGAGGGTGTTTGTGTAAAATAGAATTTATCATTAATACCCACTTAATTTTTATTTTTTAAATTCAAAACTCAGTCAGTTTCTTTGTTTCTGTTGCGTACTTGACTATTGAAGTATTACCTTCTGGTCCACCAGCAGTTTTTTTAACACTAATGAATTTGTTTTTCTGCAGCTTTTCAATTTTTCTCTGGAAGGACTTGTAAACTAATTTTCCGCCTTGTTCTTTGTAGACATTGTATAAATCACCAATCTTTTTTTCTGAGTTTTTCTTGATTATATCGAGTATTGTTCTTTCATCTTCTGTTAAATCTGTAGATTTTTTTATTGTAAATTGATCTATTTTTCCTATTGCTTCTTTTGCATGCTCTAAAGTTATTTTTCTTGATGAGCTGTTTTCTGCAATGTTGCAGGATTCTCTCATTAAATGCAATCCTACCCTTATATCCTGCGCCTCAGCAGTTTTTTTTACTATCAGCTCAAAAGCATCATTATCCCAGACATTGGGGACAAATGCGTATCCCATTCTTTGTTTTAGCACGTCTTTTGTTTCTGACAGGTTATAAGGTTTGAACTCCAGAGTTTCTGACATCAACCTTGATTTAACCCTGTCATCCAGATCTTCCATCCAATCATGGTAATTTGTAATCAATAAAACAGATTTTTTGTATATTTCTTCCAGAATGGCGTACAGGAAATCAATCTCTTCTAATTTGTCTACTTCATCAAAAGCAAAAACAGCAGCTTTTTTATTCAGCATGTTTTTTACAACCTGGAACAGCTCTTCTGTCCTTTTGTTGTGAGTTAATTTATATCCTAATTGTTCACAGATGTCTGCAACTATTTTGAAAGTGGTGTTTTTCTGCCAGCAGTTTATGTAAATAGTAACAACTTCTTCTGTTTCTTCTTCTACTTCATTAATAACAAAGCGCATTGCAGCTGTTTTTCCAATACCCGGAGCACCGTAAATGAAAAGGTTTTTTCCGTTCTTTCCTTCTAACAATGGTTTTATAATTGCTGCTATGTATCTTTGCTGCTGCTCGCGATGAGGCAGAATCTTAGGCAGAAAGCTGTAATCTAACGCTAGTTCGTTTTTGAACAAAGATTCATTCGAATGAAGCATATCCTTGAATAATGCCATTAAACACCCCTTAAATTATGATAAAGGTCCATTTAATATTTATTTGTTTTGTTTTTCTATATAAGAAACAGGTTTATTCTGCTACACAATCTCTATTGCTGCAAACTTCTCCCCTATCACAGCCGCAGAGCTCGCAATAATCTGTAAGAGTTCCGTATAAACAGAATTTTGGCTTTATTAAGCTGGAGCATTCGCCATTAAGGCTTCCATCTGCGCAGGTTCTTGGGTCGTTTTCAATGATTTTAACATCAAAAAAAGAATCCCCTTCCTGTTTTATTTCTTCAACTACCAAACCAGTTATTGCTGGTTCTGCTGTAAACAAACCTATTACAGTAACAAACATAAGCACTAGAAGCAATACCCCATAATAATTTGCATTTTGCTCAGCCATATTGCATACCTAATAAAAAGAGTTTAAATAAGTTTCGTTTGATTTACTTCTTCCCCAAAACCTTTATTCCGTTCATGTAAGGAACCAAAACAGCAGGTACCTTAACAGTTCCGTCTTTTTGCTGGTAGTTTTCCAGTATGGCCCTTAATGTCCTTGAGGTTGCTATTGCAGTGCTGTTTAAGGTATGAACATATTCTTTTTCTTTTCCTTTTTGGTATTTTATATTAAGCCTTGCTGCCTGGTAAGATGTGCAGTTTGAGCAGGAAACAACTTCCTTGTATGCTTTCTCGCGAGGCATGTAAACGTCTAAATCATATTTTTTCGCTGCAACTGTTCCTATGTCTCCAGTGCAGATATTAACAACCCTGTAGGGCAATTTTAATTTTTTACACAGCTCTTCTGCATTTTTTATCAATTCCTCATGGAATTTCAAGGAATCTTCCGGCTTGCAGAAAATAAACTGCTCAACCTTGTTGAATTGGTGAACCCTGAATAACCCTTTTTCATCTAAACCATGAGAGCCTATCTCTTTCCTGAAGCAAGGGCTTACACCAGCAAATTTTTTTGGCAGCTCTGATTCATTAAAAATCTTATTTTGGCATAATGCACCGATTGCGTGCTCTGATGTAGCAATTAAATATAAGTCTTCATTGTCAATTTTGTACATCATTGTTTCAAAATCACCCAAATCAGTAACTCCTTCGTAGGGTTTTCTTCTGAGCATTAATGGCGGTTCTGTCAGTGTGTAGCCTTTCTTCATTAAGTTGTCAATTGCAAACCTTTGCAAAGCTAAATCCATCAGAACTAATTCATTGAATAAGTAATAAAATCCGCGGCCAGAAACTTTAGCAGCAACGTCAAAATCACCAAGCTTTAGGTTTTCAATTATTTCTCCATGTGATTTTAATTTGAAACTGGGTTTTTTTATTTCCCCCCATTTTCTTAGGGTTTTGTTTTCAGTTTCATCTTTTCCAACTGGAACAGATTTATGGAGAATGTTAGGAATTCGCATTAAGTAATATCTGATTTCATTTCTTAATTTTTCTACTTCTGCAGTAAGCTTGTTAACTTTCTCAGGAAGCTCTTTTGCTTCCTTTATTTTTTCCTTGATGTCTTTGCCCTGCTTTTTTAACTGGTTGATTTCATCTGTGATTAAATTTCTTTTGTGCCTTAGTTCCTGCTCTTTTTTTAATAATCTAAGATATTCATCATGTTTTTTTACTACTGAATCTACCCATTTTACTTTTTCAAGGTCGTTTCTTTTTTTCAGGTCTTTTTTTACAATATCCTGATTTTCTTTTATGAATTTTATAGTAAGCATAGTTTTATGCTAATAAGAAGTATATAAAAATGTTTTGGAAGTATTTTAATCTTTAACAGTGTAATAAACCCTTCTGTTGTTTTTTCCCTTGTTATCTACCTTAAGAATCTCAATTTCACCTATTTCTTTTATGCTTTTGACATGAGGACCACCATCTGGCTGTTTGTCAATGCCGTCTAATTCAACAATTCTTAATTTATCAACTTCTGGGGGCATTTTGTTTGCTAATTTAACCATATCAGGAATTTTCAAAGCTTCTTCCCTGTCCATGTAATAAATTTTAACTGGAGTATCTTTTTGTATCAATTCATTTGCAAGCTTGAATGTGTCATCAATCATCTGCCTGTCAAAATTTTCCAGGCTAAAATCAGTTCTTGCTCTTTCAGTGTCTATGTTTCCACCTGTTATGAGGGCTTTTGTCTTGTTATGGAAAATGCCGGAAATCAAATGCGCAGCAGAATGAAGTCTCATTAACTTATATCTTCTATCCCAGTCTATTTTTCCTTTTATTTTATCGCCTTGCTTTAAACCTGGCTTGGAAACTTCATGGCTTATTTTTCCTTCAAATTTACCAACATAAACAACAGGAAATTCTTCATTGTCTTTTGTTAATATGCCTGTATCGTAAGCAACTCCTCCACTTAGAGGATAGAACGCAGTTTGATTTAGAATAATGTATTTATTGTCTTTAACACTTTCAACTTCTGCTTCAAATTCTTTTAGATAGCAATCATCCATGTACAATGCTTTTGACATTTTTCAGAATTATTTCTTCTTCAATATCTTCTTCAATATATTCTGCTTTCCTTTCCAGTCCAATGCTTCTTTCAGGACTTCTCCTATTGTATCTACTGGTATGATTTTTACTTTATTTAATTTTTGTTTTGAGAGTATTATATCTTTGAAGTTTGATTTTGGCACTATTACAGTTTTAATTCCTGCTTCTATTGCTGCTTCTACTTTTGATGTTACTCCACCTATCGGCAATACTTCTCCACGTACAGATAATGAGCCGGTCATTGCAGTATCCTGCTTAACAGGGACTTTCTTGAATGCTGATATGATAGCTGTTGCAACTGCTATGGATGCTGAATCACCTTCAACACCTTCATGTGTCTGTAAAAACTGCACGTATAAATCATAAGTTTCCTTTATATCTGTTCCGAAGTATTTTTTTATTATTGCAGAAACATTTTTTATTGCTTCTTTAGCTATATCTCCTAGTTTGCCAGTAGCTATTATTTCACTTTCCTGGCCGCCTGGAGTTACTTCTGCTTCTATTGGGAGGATGATGCCAGAATATGGGGGGCTTACACCGATAACAGCTAGGCCATTTACCCTTCCTATTCTTTTTCCAGAGGTTACAATAATATCATATTCCTTTTTCTGCTCAATGTATTTGTCAGCAATCTGCTGCTCTAAAGTTCTTGCAAGGTTCTTTGCATCTTTTACGTGTTTTTCAGTAACTAAACTTGCTTTTTGTTCTTTAGCTAAATCACCTGCAGCGCGTATTAATCCTCCTAAGTCTCTTAGGCGTAAAGTAAGATGACCTTTTCTGTTAGCACGCCTTTTTGCTTCTTCTATGATCTCATCAACTGCTTCTTTAGAGAAATGAGGTATTTTTCCGTCTTTGATGATTTCCTGGGCTGTAAAAACTATAATCTTGTTTCTGTTTTCTTCATTGTCTGGGAATGTCTCCTCCATGTATACTTCATAGCCATAACCCCTGATTCTGGACCTTAATGCCGGATGCATGTGCTTTACTGTTTCATAGTTTCCAGCTGCTATAAGAATAAAATCACATGGAACTGGCTCTGTTCTTACCATTGCTCCTGCTGATCTTTCGCTTTGACCTGTAATTGCAAACTTTTTTTCCTGCATTGCTGATAAAAGCTCTTGTTGTGTTGCCGGGTTAAGAGTTGCAATTTCATCTACGAATAAAACTCCTAGATGGCATTTGTGTATCATTCCACTAACAACACGTTCGTGTGCAGGTGTTCCTAAACCACCTGACTGGAAAGGATCATGCAAAACATCTCCTAATAAAGCTCCTGCGTGCGCTCCGGTTGCATCAAAAAATGGTGCTTGTTTCTTCTTGAAGTTATCAACAATAACCTTTGGTATTTTGACCTTACCGTCAACTCTTTTGCCTAAGTTAAGAAAAATGACAAAAGCTGCTAAAAATATCATTCCTCCAAGGAAAAATGCCGCAAACATTATATCTGATTTGTAATAAGAACGAACCCACCATGGAGCAAACATTGCCAGTAAAACAAGAATAAAAAGGATAATGTTCTGGTTTTTGAATATATTCATACCTTGAACTTTAGCTCTTGCAACTAAATTTCTTCCCTGACCAGCTGGAAGTGTCCTTATCATAGGTGTATTTTCATCATTAGGGTTTGGAAAAGAAATTATATCCATAAGTTTTTCTTTTGGCAGAAGTTCAGCTAGGGCTAATCCCAGCATGCTTTTTCCTGTACCTGGCTCTCCAATTAACAGAACGTTTCTTCTTTGTCCTGCTGATTTTCTTATTATCTCAACTGCCTTTTCCTGGCCTAGAATCTGGTCAACAAGGCCTTTTGAAATCTTTATTTCTGAAGTTGATTTGAAGTTTTTTGGTATTTTGGCTGCAACTGCTGCTGTAGAAATGACTTTTTCTTCTTTTTTGGATTTTTTGGGCATAGTTTCAGGGGTGTATGAGGGATATAAAAAGGTTGTGGTTGGATTTAGAGCACAAAAAACAAAATAACGGGCAGCATTAGACATCCCATGCTGTGACTTCTTTTGACATTTACAATATTGGGGATAATGCCAAGGGCTGTTGATACGATTAAGATTAACAAACCAAGCCATGAGGAGAAATAAAATACCAGTATTGTGATTAATAATATTACAAAGGTGCAGAGCATTGAATAATTTACTTTTTCTACTAACTTAATGAAGAATTTTGTCAGGTATAATGTTAAGAATGTTGCTATTCCTCCTACAAATAATGCTGCGGCAACAAATAAAATCAATGTGTTCAAGTTTATTGTTGTCAGGATTTCCCTTATTGCCAATACTGCTCCATTTCTTGCTTTATCTATTGCATACAAGGAAACTAAGCTTACTGCCATGTTAACAGTATCAATGCCTCCTATTAGAATCAAAAAAGAATAAGTGCTTAATCTTCCCATTATTTGAGAACCAATAATTGCTGCCTGTGCCGGGCCTAAACCAGGAAAAAAGCTTACAAAACTTCCTGAAAATGTTCCGGCAACTAATGCCCTGAAATTCTCAAGTTTTGGGATTTTTATTGTATCTGTTATGCGTTGTTTTGGAATTTCAACCTTGTTTGACAAACTTACAATTAACATGCTTAAGCCGAACAGACCAGAAAGCATTGGAAACAAAGGCTGCTTTAGGTTAGGCATTGTTAAAACCAATATTCCCAGGATTCCAGCCATCAGAAAAACAGTAAATGCCCAGAATTTTTTATCCATGCCTTTTTCTGCCAAGATCATATAAACAACAACAGCAAGCAGAATATATCCAATAAATGGCTGTAAGGTTTTATAAACATTTGGAACTATTTTTATTAAGAATGGAATTAATAAAATTGCAAGTATCAAGCTAAGCAAACTTCCTAATACAGTCAATTTTACTGCCTCATAACCCATTCCTTGCAACAGCAACTTATGGCCTGGCAGAACTCCCATGGCTGTGTCTGCATCTGGCGCTCCAAGAAAAATTGCCGGGAGAACATTCAGGAATGTATGCGCTATTGCCATTGAAATTATAAAGACTCCAAGAGCAGGCAAAGAAACAAAATTCATCAAGTAACCAGATACGCTTACCAATAAAATAGATACAAGGTTTATATGAACTCCAGGTATTAAGCCTGTAAAGAACCCGCAATCCAAATTAGCTTCTTACAGCTTATATGGTTTAAATTTTAATGTTTTAGCCATTTTATACATCTTTGGGAATGCAACTTAAACGCTTTCCTAAGGTGTACTTACCTTTTTGGCATATTAGTACATCAGTTTATAATTAGTATTTAAACATTTCTTAGTTAATGTGTATTCCGAGTTTTATTTATAACCCTAAATACATCTTAGGCATATTTTAAATTAAAGCAAAGTTTTTATATGGTTGTGTATAGAATAGGTTAATTAAAGGGGATCTTTATGAAGAGGAAAACCACAATAATTCCTAAAGCACCTTTCAGAGGAATTTTAATGAAAGCAGGTATTAAAAGAGTTTCAACAGGTGCTGTTGATGCTTTTACAGAAGTAATAACTGAAATGACGGAAAAGATAGCTACACAAGCAATTAAAATATCAAAACATTCAGGAAGAAAAACTGTTAAAGAAGGGGATATTAAATTAGCTGCTAGACAATAAATTTATTAATTTAATCAATAATACTTCCACCAGACAAACCAAGAGGCAAAAATCAGCCCTAGACCTATCCATTTGAGGTAAAATCTCCAGTTTTCTTTGAATGATAGTGGTTTTAAATTCATTTAAGCATTAGACAATAATACTCTTTGCTAATAAATCTAATTCTGTTAATTTGAATTTAATCTTATTTTCCTCTTGTAAATCTTTGTAAAACTTTTCTATGTGCCCATATAATAAATATTTTACTTTCTTCTCTAGATATAGGGGCATACCAATAAAAGCAGGATTTCCTAACTCATTCTTAACTTTATTTTCACGTTCTTTTGGAGCAATCACATAAAGTTTAGAAGATATTTCTGGCTCTTTTTTTATTAAATTCACAAATCTTAAAATCCCTCTTTGAACATTAGTTGTATTTTCAATTTCAAATGCAGCTATTGGTTTATCGTTTTCAAACCATATAATATCTATTTGTTGAATTATTTTTTTAACATCGTCATTTATACTTAATAAAGGCAATTCGTCATAATTACACAAATCATACAATTTTGTATTATTAAATTTCTGGCTTTGTTCTTTTTTACCTATCCAGACTTTATAACCATTTAACTTAGCTAGATTTGCTAAAGCATAAATATACAAGTTATGGGTTTTTTTCTCATCCTTCTCTTTAAAATTTATATGAGATAAGCTAGATGTATGGTCTAATAAAGTTGCTTGTTTATGTTTAATCATTTTTTCTTTTAATTTCCAATATTTCTCTTTTTCAGGTTCTGCTATCTCTTCTAGAGTTTCAAGTATATCTTTATTTTCTGGTCTATGTCCATTTGATAGTAAGGGTAATAATGTTGTAATAATATCTTCTGTTGTCGCTTTTTTTTCTCTTTTTAGATAACTAGTTGCATAGAATCTTATCCTATCTTTTTGAGGTATCCAAGAACCTAGTTTAGTTCCTTTCTTAATCTGCCATTTTCCATTCTCGTCTAATTCAAATTCTTTTTCCAAAATTGGTGTTATATCATTTACTTCTTTTACTGCTTTATCTAATAAATTTGCATCCAATAATTCTGGAACAACTACATGATATACATCATCTGTAGTAGCTCCTTCTTTTTGCACAATAACTCTTTCAGCAACATTAAGTACAACATTTTTTATTGTAGAAGGGGCAGATATTTTAGTGTGATTTTTTATTTTTGACTTTTTGAAATTTAATATTAATTCACCTGCCATAGTCCTTAAAGGTGATTGTATTTTATGTAAAGTAGGCATTTTAGTTATTGTTTGTGAGACTGCATTTATATATTCAAATCATGCATC
>SDBV01005469.1_pt1 | contig 17927 bp, 27 predicted proteins | sample 2277081 | NCBI WGS metagenome assembly SDBV01 (sample SAMN10402039, study PRJNA504765) | marine sediment metagenome | isolation source: marine sediment core GS10_PC15, 223 cmbsf | place: Arctic Ocean: Southern Knipovich Ridge | collected 2010 | reverse complement strand
CAAGACCTACTTCGGATTGTGGTACTGCATGCACCTGGACATGACCAAGCCGACCAACGACATCACCGCCCTGCGCGGGACTGGTGATGGCCGCGAGGCAGACAACTCGATGGTGGTCGTGGAGGTTGCCGCCACCGTGCTGAACGACGGCTGGTTCCCGTGTGGTCGAGAAGGATCAATTTCGGAAACTGCCAGTACGCCGCAGGGCATTGCCGAATGGGAGTGCCATGGCCGCCTGGTCGTGCCGCCCCGGCATGGTATCAGCGTGCAGGTTGTAGCCAGCTTGGCTGCTGACACGTTCACCTCGGGATTGTCCTGGTGGCGGACCAAACTGTAACGGGCCGAAACCATGGCCAAGCAAACGCGGGTTACCGGACCGGTCGGGCGCGTGATAAGCCCGGCTGATCTGCGTACGCACTGCCGGATTACTGCGACTCTTGAGGACGCCTATCTGGACAAACTCTCGGACGCCGCCCAGGACGAGGCCGAGGCGTATACCTGGCGGAAGCTGTTGAAACAGACGTGGGACCAGTATTTCGATGGGTTCGCCGACCCGCTGTACTTGCGGTATCCGCCGCTGCACAGCGACGGGGTGACCAGCGTCACCTATACCGACACCGGCGGCGATAGCCAGACATTGGCCACCAGCGTGTACGAGGTTGCCGAGGAGGATGGGATCACGGTGGTGCGGCGGAAATACAACCAGACCTGGCCTAGTACCCGCAGCCACGAGGACGTGGTCACGGTGAGGTTCGTCTGCGGTTGGGACACGGTCGGTGATGTGCCGGAGCGTTTCAAGCAGGCCATCCGGATTCACGTCGCCCACTATTATGATCCCGGCCGAGCGGGCGAGCAGATGCCCGAGATGTTCTGGCGGCTGCTCTCGCCGTTGCGAATGGTCAAATATCAACCAATAGGAGCGGCCTGATCCGACACGCTGATGCTGGTGGTACTGACTGAACTACACCGTTTGGGAGCGGGGCCGAATGACTTTCGACGGCAGCGGGTCGCGGTGGACCCCGAGACTATCCATCGACTGGTGCCGAGTGGCACGATCGGCAACGGACGCAAGACTACCCTCGCGACGCTGACCGACGGCGCCACGCTTACGCTGGTGGGCTCCGTCGAGAAGTTGGCCGGGACGATCAACGAACTTTACCAACTACCGGGCGAATGAGAGCCGGGGCATTAAAACACCGGGTGCGGATACAAGAGGCCACCGAGGGGTCGGCCGACGTGCTGAACGAGAAGGCGGTGACGTGGTCGGATCTGGTAACGGTCTGGGGAGCCGTGCTGCCGCAGAGCGGGCGGGAGTTTTACCGGGCTATGCAGGTCAACGCCGAGGTCACACACCTGGTGTCGATTCGCTACCGCAGTGACGTCGACGAGACCAACCGGCTGGTGGTGGGCGGCCGCACGCTGGACATCACGTCGGTCGTGAACGTGGACGAGGCCGACGAAGAGCTGCTGATAACGTGCGTGGAGGACAAGTGATGGCAGGCATGGGGGCGATGGACCTGTTGGGCGAGAAGGAAGTGCGGCGGATGCTCAACGAGTTGGGGCCGCGGATCGAGCGCAAGGTCACCCGTGGCGCCATGGTCAAGGCGGCCCGGCCGATCATCAAAGCGGCCCAGGCCAACGCCAAGCGAGTATTGGGCCATCGTTCTGAATCGCGACTGACCACTCTCTATGAGCGCAAGGCAACCAAGCCCAAGCGGCAGTTATTGCACCCGCGGCCGAAGGGACGCGTAAGCCGTGAACGAACGCGGAAACAGAGCACACAGAAACACCAATTGGCCCGGTCGATTGGCCACCGTGTGAAAACCTACACCTCCGTGGGCGTGGTGTTCGTGGCGGTGGGCCCGAAGTGGCCGCAAGGTGCGCATGGGTTTCTGGTCGAGTTTGGTCACAAGCCCAGCGGATGGTACGCAAAACAAGAGGGCGCCAAGTACGTGCCGCCGAAGCCGTTTCTACGGCCAGCCTTTGACGCCAACAAACAGGCGGCCTTGACCCTGGTGATCCAGGAACATCGAGCACGAGTGGAGCGTGAGGCACAGAAGGCGAGTTACCAGGCCCGGGCCGCCGCGTCTCGCTTCGGAGGCCAGGGCTACTCAACGGGTGTTACGTGGGAACAGATCAGGGCGTCGGAGGGAGGCGGATGACCAATGCCCGAGACCCGGATCGTGGTCAAGCTGCTGACGACATCGGCCGTGACCACCCTGATCGGCGCGCGGCTGCGGCAGATCCAACGCAAGACGGATTGGGGGACCAGCGATTCGATCACCTATCAGCGGATCTCGACCGATTGGAGCAACCATTCGACCGGCACCTCCACCCTGGGGTTCGCACGCATCCAGATCGACTGCTGGTCGAGCACGCCGTTGGGGGCGCGGACGTTGGCCGCGGCCGTGCGGGCGGCCCTGAGCGGCTGGTCGGACACCAGCGGCACGCCGGACGTGACGATGTGCCACCTCCAAAACGAACAGGATATGCCCCCGGGGCCGGACGGCGGAGAAGAGGCCACGGAGTATCGGATCTCGCAGGACTATTTTGTGCAGTTTAGCAGTTGAGCATTTGAGTCAGGAGACGTGGGGGCGCCGCAAGGCAACCGTGACAGGCACCAGCCCCCACGCCTCCGTTTGCAACGGGAGAGAGCATCATGGCGGACGACGCGTTTAATGGGGCACAAGTCTACTTTCCCGCATCGGCCAACAGCTCGGACTTGTTGGGGCCGCTACGGTCGGTCGGCTACCGGGCGAGTGGCGCGCGGGCCAACATGACCGGCTCGGGCGACTCGGCCACCAGCTACGTGATCGGCATTGAGGACCCCGAGGTGACCGTAACGGTGGTGGGCGGGATTACCAACGACCTGGATATTGGCGACAGCGGCGCGCTGTTCGTCATCTGGGGTGATGGCGGCGTCAGTACGGACGGCACGCTGGCCAACGCCACAGTGAGCGACGTCCAGACGGACGGGGCCATGGACGGCGAGATCATCTCGCAGGTCACGTTCGTGCCCGATCCTGCCTGAGCGGGAGGTATTGTAGTGTTCGACGCCTCGGTGGTCATCAATCTGGACAAACGGCCTGAGCGGTTCCAACGCTTCATGGCCGCGGTACGGCGGGTGGACTGGCCGTTCCCCGAGCCCGTTCGGTTCGCGGCCATCGACGGCACGCAGCACCCGCCGCCGGCGTGGTGGCGATGTTCGCCCGGGTCGTGGGGCAACCTGCAATCGTTTCTGCTGATCTTCGAGGCAGCCGAGCGGGACGGCCTGGAGTCGCTGGTGATCTTCGAGGACGACGCCATGTTTCCCCACGATGACTTGGCGGCCCGGGTGCGGAAGTTCGTCGAGGCGGTGCCGGAGGATTGGGACCAGATATATCTCGGCGGCGGCCACCACTTCCGGGCAGTGCGCCAGGACGAGGCGACGGCCGTGGAGGGGCCGTGCCTGCCGGTCACCATAGACGGCGAGGTGCAGTTGCACTTCGGCCTGCCCGTGCCGGTCAACGACCGGGTGTTGCGGGCGACGTGTCTGTTTGGTGCATGGGCCACCGTTTGGCGGCGGTCGGCCTTTAGCGCCATGATCGACACCATCAACCGCTTTCCGGACTGCGTGCGGGAGAAGTTTTTCTTCCCCGACCGACTCACCGGTACGTTGCATTTACAGGGGGTCTTGACCGCTTACGCACCCTGGAAGTGGATCGTCCACCATCGCGGCGGCGTGTCGGACTCGTCGGGCAGCGTGTACGAGGATGGGAGTTTTGATCTGCCCGACGCGGTACACGATGCGTTGTGGCAAGAGTTTCACAAACACAAGGAGGTGTCTGTCAGATGAATCGAGACGAGATATTGGCGGCCAAGGAGCCGGTGTTCGCGGTCGACGTGCCTGAGTGGGGCGAGGGGGAGGTAGTCCACGTGCGCACATTGAGTGTGCAGGAGGTTATGCGGGTTTCGGAGAAGGAGTTCACCGAGGCGCCAAACTTCATCGGCCGCTTCGCTGTGATAGTGATAGGCGACGAGAACGGCGAGAGGCTGTTTGCGGATGAGTCTGCCGAGGCGATCGCCGGAAAAGGTCACGGGACCGTCCTGCGGATATGCGAAGAGGCCCAGGCGTTCAATGGAATGATGGCGGGCGCACAAGAGGAAGCTAAAAAAAACTAGGAGACGATCCGGACCGGCAGTTCCACTACTTCCTGGCGGAGAAGTTGGGCTTTTGTCACCCAGATCGGATGCTGGCCTGCTTGGCGAACACGGAACTGCAAGGCTGGGTGGCGTATTACACCGTCTCCCCACTCAGCAGGCAGTGGGCGGATATGTCACTTGCCAGCGGCGGCACGCCAGCCAGACAGAGCATCGAAGAACAGAAGGCCGTGTTTGCACGGGCCCAAAGGGCATTTGCCAAGAAGCGGAAGGCGAGATAGATGGCGGCAACGGTAGGCGAACTGGTGGTGAACCTGAAGGCCCGCACGGGTGCGTTCAGCAAGGGGATGCAGACCAGCGGCCGGCAGGTAACGACGTTCGGCAGCAAGGTTGCTGCGGCCGGCCAGCGGCTGGCGGCCTTCGGTAGCACGATGATAGGTGTGGCCGGTGTGGCCGGCATCGTCGCTATGGTCAAGAAAAACATGGACTTGATGGACTCCACGGCCAAGCTGGCCGATCGGATCGGGATCACGACCGAGGCGCTGCAGGGCCTTCGCCACGCAGCCGAACTGACCGGTGCGGGCGCCGATACGTTGGACGCCGGACTCACGACCATGGCCAAGCGGTTGGGCGAAGCGGCCCGAGGCGCAGGGGCGGCCGTGCCGGCCCTGAAGCTGCTGGGCTTGTCGATTGACGATCTGATCCAGAAGAGCCCGGATCAGCAGTTCATCGCGATCGGCGAGGCCATCAGCAAACTATCCACCCACACCGAACGGGCCGCTGCCGCTGCGAACATCTTCAGTAAGGGCAACATGGCCCTTATCAATACACTGGCCGAAGGACGTGAAGGTATCGAAAGGATGCAGGCCGACGCAGCTCGGTTGGGCAAGACGTTCAGTCGCGAGACTGCGAAGAGTGCCGAGGATGCCAACGATGCCATCGCGCGATTGGTGACAACGCTTAACGGCCAGTCGCTAAAGAAGTCGGGCGGGTTAATGTCATCCATTGAGGGTTTTGCAAACACACTGCGGGGAATGATTGATCTGTTTAATCGCATGGACAAGCATCCTGTCTGGAAGGTGATAGTTAATCCAGGCGGGAAACTGTTAGAGGACCGGGCCAAAATAGAAGAGTGGTTTTTGGGTCCGACGTTCGACTTTGGCGAGCGGGGCATGCGCGACACTCTGGCGAGAGGACGGCGTGGGGCTGGTGGTGGAGGTGGTATGCCATCGTTGCCCGAAGCTGGTGGTGGAATGGGTGCGGGTGTATTTGATCGTACATCGGCCATCAGCGACCGAATCGACAACCTCATCCAGCGTATTGCCCAGGCCCGCCTCGACAAGATTGGTCGGATACGCGATGCAATCTCAGGGGCAATGGGCGGCGATGGTGCCTCGCTTCAGTTGAGCGGTGCCGCTGCTTTCGGTTCCGCCGCCGCCTATAGTGCAATCGTCCGCCGTGGTCTCCAGGGCACGGCGAAGAGAACCGACGAGCAAATCCTCCAGATTGCCAAGCAGCAGTTGGAAGAGGAACGGAAAACGAATCAGAAGATTGACGAGCTGATCAAGAAGTTTGAAGCCGAGGGCGAGGTGGAGATCCGCTAATGGCAGTTGTGGGTAAAGCAGTCCGAAAGCCCGGCAGCCGGCGGGGACCGGTGCGCGATAAGAAGGGTGGTTACACCTATCACGAAACGTATGTCGTGCGGACCAACAACGTCAATGACGATGGCCAGGTGGTCGAGAAGGCCAGCGGACTGCCCACGCCCAACAGTGGCTACTCCGAGGACGCGGCGGCGGTCGTCACGCTGATCAGTCCGCAGCAGAGTTCCGAGCACGATACGGTCTGGTACGTAGAGGTCACGTGGACCTACGTCCCACCAGGCACAGGCGATCCGGGAAGCACGCCCGGCTCGAACACATTTCTACTCACAACGCGGAACTGGTCCACCGTGGCGTACCAGGAGACGATCCAAAAGGATCTGGACGGCAAGAAGTTTGTCAATAGTGCCGGCGACCCGTTTGACCCACCACCGCTGCTGCTGAAGTATAACCAGATCCTCACCATGACGATGAATCGCTTGTCGTACAATGCGACCGAGGCCGCTAAGTACATCAATGCCATCAACACCGACGCGATCGGCGTGGACGGTGCAACGTTTCCGCCGTTCTCCGGCTTGATAATCGACTACAACGGGCAGATGGATTTTCTGTCCCCCGAGGTTCCGTACTTTCGGATGGTGATTGCGATCGAATTTAACGAGGATCTGTGGCACCCGCTGAGAGTTTTGGATCGGGGCGCGCGACACAAGGTGCTAGGACAACAAGGACTCGTATTGGCGAAGGACAGCAGCGAAGTGACGTTCATGGGCAACATCCTCTTGAATGGGAACGGCTTTCCGCTGGAAGAGTCGTTTGATGAACCGGAGTGGCGGGACTTCAAGGTCTACAAACAACTTGCTTTCGCCCCGCTAAACTTACCACTGGGATAGACAATCATGGCAGACACACACACTTGGGTTGGCGATATGCTGGCGGTGGCGCAGGTCGATACACTCACGCCGGGCGGTACGATCGAGGCCGATGACGTGTTCATTGCCACGATCAACGGCCAGACGATCAGCGCCGCGGCCGGGGGCACGACCGTGGCCGACGTGACGGCGGCAATCACGGCCGCTTGGAACGCCTCCACCCAGGCCGAGTTCGCCGAGATCACGGCCACCGATAGCACGACCCATATTACCCTGACGGCCGACACGGCGGGCGAGTCGTTCGAGGTCACGGTCTCGACGACCGAGGCGGGCGGCGGGGCGGCGGATGCCCAGACGTTCGTCCAGGCCACCACCACGGCCAACGAGGGGCCGAACGTGTATAGCCTGGGCAACTTCACGGTCGCGGGCGTGCGGGCCACGGCACTGCCTGCAAACACCGATACGGTGGTGTACGAGAATTCCAACGTGGACTGTCTCGATAACCTCGACCAAAGCGGCGTGACGTTGGCGCTGCTGGTCAGGCGGCAGAGCTTCACCGGCAAGGTCGGCAGGCCGAGAATCAACGCCAACGGCTACGCCGAGTACCGTGACCCGTACCTCAAGATTTCGGCCACGATCGCTGATCTCGGCGAAGGCGAGGGCAACGGCAGCCCTCGCTTCAAACTCAACACGGGGAGTGTCCAGGCCGCACTGACCGTCTACAACTCGGGCACCACCCGGGCGGAGAGCGGTATCCCCAGTGACCTCTGGATCGGCACGCATGCCAGCAACACCGTGACCGTGCTGAAGGGCGACCTGGGCGTGTGCTTCTTCGGCGACGAGGTGGCCACGATCGCCACGCTCAAGACGGCTTACGTCGCCAACCAGGCCAACGATGCGAGCGTGATCTGCGGCGCTGGCACCGCGACGTTGACTACCGTGACTATCAACGGCGGGGTGGTGGTCCTGACCGGCAACGTGACCACGTTGAGCCAGACGGCCGGGACCGTGATGCTGACGGGGTCGGCGACCGTGACGACCTGGATCGTAGACGGGGGGGCGGCCCGCTATAACAGCAGCGGCACGGCCACCACGATCCTCGTGGGAGGCGGCGGCGTGCTGGACTTCCGCCAGAACCAGGCGGCCCGGACCGTGACGAATTGCAGCGTCTACCAGGGGGCGGCGATCCACGACCCGTTCAAGACTGTGGCCTGGACCAACGGGATCGACCTTCAGCGGTGCGGCCCGACCGACGTGACGCTGAACCTCGGCGAACACCAGACCCTCACCCCGTCGAGCATCTGATGGGCAAGACGTTTACCGACCGTTCCCAGCGGCGTATCTCGGATTCGGTCCGCTACACCGAGGCCGAGCAACGGAACCTTGCGGGACCGGGCCGGCCGCCCGCATTGGTGCCGCATGATATTTGCCGATTCGAGATGGTGGCGGCCTTGAGTCTGCCGCAGAACGGGCCGGGGACTTCGGTGGCCTACAAGCTACGATGGGAGCCTACGCAGACGCACGTGGGAATGAGTTACGATACGCTGGCCCGCATTGGCAGCCTGCCTACGGACTCGAATTTTGACCGCAACGCCATCCCGGCCGAGCAGTGGAGCGGCGACTATTCCGGCGGGTATCCGCCCGACGATCACCTGGAAAGGATATTGCTCCTGGATGGATTGCGGAACCACTCGAAGATGTTGACCGAGGGCGATGACGTGGGGGCGTACGGCGTGGCGTGGAAACCGCACGATAGTCTGGCCCGCAGGCTATACGCCACCGGTGAACCGTTTTGGGAAATTCTCACCATGCAGACGCCGGGGCGGTTTGTGGGGCACCTGCAATCGGCCCTGACCGTCGACACTGCGAGCGTAACGGCGCGAGCGTTTCGCCAAGACGGCACCAGCGCCACGGCTGGGCACGTCACACTTGACGGCTACGATCCGTTTGGTCCCGGTTGGATCGCCAAGAACGGCAACGTGGACATTACCGTCTACAACCCGCCGGGGATAGCAACACAATATGTCTTCAAGGGAGACAACGGCGGCGTGGTGTGGTGTGCGTGGAACATGCGACTGGGGCAATACTACATCTATCAGGCGGAATGCCCGGCGGTGACGGACGGAGAATCTTACCTTGGACGTGAGTACTATTCGACGGGGTGACGTGTGGCTATTGCGGGAAAACAACTCGGCCAGGCTCGACCGGGCGACACGAATGCGGCGAGCATCTATAGCCCGCCGGCCTCGACGACGGCGAGGCTCACCACGATGATGATTTGCAACACGACGGCCGGCGGCGAAACGTTCCGAGTGTTTCTGGATGACAACGGTACCACCTACGACCAAACCACTGCCTTATTCTACGATGAGACGATCGCAGCCAACACGACCAGACAGCTAGACCTGGCCGTGTACATGAACGACCCTGACGGCAACCTGGCGGTTCGCACTAGCGCCAATAGCGCCCTGACCTTTACGGTATTTGGGATAGAAACTTCATGATGACGCCCGCCTATGGTTGTTGTCCAGAACCAGCACCACCACTAGAACCGTGTTCCGTGTGCAACTTTGGCACCACGCCAAGGGAGATGCAAGTGGTCATCGCGGGAATCACGCTCTGGGGCGGGCCGGCGCCGCAAGCGTGTGCAGATTGCGTCACGCTGAACGCTACCTACACCTTGGCACACCTTCACACGTGCGTTTGGCTCTACAACTTTCCGAGCCCAGTGTGCGGTATTGATAGCATTATGGTTGCGATTACCGATGTGGGCGGCATTGGGGTGTTGCTTCGCGTGACAATGTCCTCCGGGGCCGCTGGCCGGACGATCGGCTATGAGGTGAACGTAGGGCCGTCCCCTGTTGACTGCGGAGTCTCAGGTCTGGACGTGCCATTGGATGAAGTGGTAGGACCTTTCTGGTGTCAGGCGGGGGCGTCGACCTGTACCGTAACGGCCTTATGACCGATTGCCCATTTGAGTTGAACACCGACGATCTCTGGCAATGTCCGCAATGTGGCTGGGTCTACAAGCTGAAGTCCGTCAAGCCGCCCCGCCGCAACTGCCCCAAGGCACCAGACCGGGAGGAAGCGGAGAAGCAACGACTTGACCGCGAACTGCAAGAGCTGGTTGATTCGGGTGCAGCCAAGAGGACCATGGAAGAAATCCAGGCGACACTCAGAGAATGTCGCGGCGGTTGCGTCCATCACGTCAACCACCTTTGCGTGAGACGAGGCCACGACTGCACGCGGCGGAAACGGTGGATTGAGTGCCTCATCTTCAACGGGTGCGAGAAGGTTATGGCGACGGGGCGGATCCAAAAGAGACAGAAGAAACTCTGCGAATTGGTCTCGTACAAATGATGCCATGATGACGAGTTATTATAGTCCCCTGGAAGTGTTCCATCACCGTGATCAGATTGACGCGATCCGCGGCGGGCAGCGACCGGCCCTGCTCCACGTTCATCTGGTCCTGACGAACCGCTGCAATCAGAATTGCCGCTTCTGCGCCTACCGGTCCGCAGGGTATTCGTCGAGTGCAGACTTCCATGCCGGCGACGAGATCCCGCACTCCAAGGCAGTCGAGATCATCACGGACTGCCAGGAGCTGGGCGTTAAGGCGATCGAGATCACGGGCGGCGGAGAGCCGACGGTCCACAAGGGATTTTCCGCCCTCTGTAGGCAGATCCATCACCATGGAATCGACTACAGCGTTGTGACCAACGGCTCCCAGTTGAACGAGGACGCGATGTCTGCCTTGGCAGATGCCCAGTGGGTGAGGTTTTCGATAGACGCCGGCTGTGCCGCTACCTACGCCTTGATTCGCCGTGCCAAGTCCGATGGGTTCGATCGCGTCCGTCGCAACCTTCGCAACCTGATCGCCAACCGCAATGGCCACGATCTCGTGGTGGGAGTTAGTTTTGTTGTGACCGAAGACAATTGGCGAGAGGTAGCCCAGGCAGCGGCCAATGCCCGGGACGACGGGGCAGACAACTTTCGTATTTCTGCGGTATTCCAGAACAAGGGAGCCGAGTACTTTCGGGGGTTCTATGACGCGGCGAGCAACCTGTGCCGCGAAGCGAAGGCGTTGCAAACTGACTGCTTCACCGTGTTCAACCTGTTCGGCGACCGAGTGGGTGATCTAGTACGACAGTCGCCGTCTGAGTCAACCTGTCATTTGCAGCAGCTCGTCACCTTCATCGGTGCGGACCTGGGAGTATATCGCTGCTGCGTCCTGGCCTACAACCCAGCCGGCCGTTTGGGTTCGCTGAAGGATCAGTCGTTCCGCGAGATGTGGCTATCGGGCGAGACGGCCTGCCAGCTACGTGCCCTCGATGCTCGCCAGTGTCCCCGCTGTATGTTCGGCGTAAAGAACCAGACAATTGCCTACGCCATCGAAGAGCGGCCAGTCCACGTAAACTTCTTGTAACGGGGCTGCCTATCTCACCAGCCGGCCGCCCACGAACCAGACGATCGCCACGATGCCTGCCAGGGGGACCGCCACGGCGAGTATGCGGAACGCCCCGCCCAGGGCCGCGATGATGATGGAGTTCTCCTCGCCCACGGCCCGGGCTATGCCGGCATCGACTCATCCCCTCGGGCTCCGCTGCCCTCGGGGCCGGTAATCGCTACACTTCAGACAGGCACGACCAACAGGGCGTGCGTACGGCAATACTCCTGACACTCGGCGCGCGTGCCTTGAAACATCACCTCATTGGATGGCTTGACCACACGGCAGTCAGCAGCACCTAAATAGGATATGATTTCGATCCCATTGATTAACCTACGTCTATCGACAGTCTGGATCTGGTACATCATCTCACCTCTCAGGTTAGGGTTTGGTTTACTGCCCTCGGGGCGGGGCGGCTACTGGATCTCTGCCAGGGCTTCGCAGTATGCCGCCTTGGCGACGGCCTCTGCCTCCGCCCACTCAATCGAGTCCGCCATGATGCCGGCGGCTGTCAACTCGTCACCATCCTGGGCGTCAAGTCCAGTCCAGTCGCGCGGCATGTTTTCGGCGAGCACGTCGCGTGCGATGGCCCGACCAATTTTTGCTCCGATTCGTGTTTGGGTAGACATCGTCTCACCTTTCAGTTGTGCCCGGCGAAGCGGGCGAGGTAGCTAAACTCCCTTGGTCAGTTTCGACACCGTGGTGCCCAGCAGTTCGGCGATCCGTTGGAGCTGCGGCATGGCAGGTACGGCCTGATCGCACTCCCAGCGGCTCCACGTCGTCACCGCCACGTCTGCCTGATTGGCCGCCGTCTGCTGCGACCAGTTCAGGGCCATCCGTGCCTCGTAGATGTTTTGGCCTAGTTGGCTCATATCATTTTCCTTAATCAGCCTTGGCGGCAGTCGCTAATACAACATTGATGGGTTGGGGCCCTGCCCCATCATGTCCACCACGGGGCCGTGGCCAATCGGATCTAGCGGTGCCTCTACGTGCCACAGTATGACCCCATCACGCGATGCCCAGTAGATCCGCCTGTAATCGTGGGCATCTCCCTGGTGGGTGCTCTGGTCCTCCAGTGTGGCGTGATTCTGCTTTGTGTCTGTGCATCGGCACGTCTCGCCACTGTGGCCTACACTGTACTTGATAGCCTCATTAGCCGTCTGGTAGGTAGTAGTCATCGTTTCTCCCTTTCGCGTTGTGGTTTTGTGCGTCATTCTTTCCCTCACGTCTATTACTAGTATATACAGTATCGGTATAGAGTCAAGGCGGATACGCAAGGATTCCACGGATTCCCGAAAATAGTTCCCGGAGGGGGGGCTGCCTATCTCACCAGCCGGCCGCCCACGAACCAGACGATCGCCACGATGCCTGCCAGGGGGACCGCCACGGCGAGTATGCGGAACGCCCCGCCCAGGGCCGCGATGATGATGGTGTTCTCCTCGCCCACGGCCCGGGCTATGCCGGCATCGACCCCTCCCCACCACCGGCGCCGTTGCCCGCGGTGGATCTCGCGCAGGTGGTTCCGCCGGATGGTCCGTTCGACGGCGGTCTGGGCTTCGCGGGTTGCCTCGGCGGCCTCCTCTTGAGCGTGGTCGAAGGCGTCTGCTTCTGCCGTCTGGGGTAGCCCATCGATTCGCTGTGCCGCCTCATGTAACAGGACGTGAATACTGCGTAGGTCCTTCTCTACCGCGAGGCCCGACCGGTAGAGCCGGTAGAGGAAGTAGGGGGCCAGCACCGCCAGGACGAAGAGATAGATACAGAGGACGACGACAGCAAGGGCAGCCACGGCGCCAATCACGTCAGGCAGCCCTAGGATCAGCTCCTCTCCCCAGCCGAGGAACACGCCCGCAATCGCGAGGCACAAGATGGCAATCACGATATGCCATGCGTACCTTTTCATCGGAGTTCCTCCGGTCAACTCCCCAGGCCCCGGCCGCTGGGCACAGCGATCTGTTGCCGAGGCCCGGGGGGATTAGTCTGGAGTATGGGCTGGATAGGCGGGGGTGTCAAGCAGATTCGGACCATTTTGCGGGCGGACGCAAAAAGCTCGGCTGAGCGCCGTTGATCGAGACGGAATACTGCCGGCCGCCCAGATGCACTCTGCTGATGCCCAGACTGGCCTACTGCCCACCAGTGCCAAGTCCGCCTGGCAAAAATGGACGCAATGCTGGCCTGGCGCGGCAACGGGATTAGCTTCCAAAGGGAGGTTGACTGCCGGCACGGCCTTGCGAGCCTTGGGGAAATTGCCTGGGGGAATTCTCCATGTGGCGGCCACAGGGACGAGGCCATGGTGATTTACGGTGAGCTTGACGGCCGCGGGCTACTTGGTAAACTTGACGGCAATTGGAAAATGCCGGTCACGGGGCGGCCCCCCTACCGGCTCTCGCAGCGATCTACACGTGCAGGAGTAGAGCCCATGCACGGACGCATTATCACGAGCGTGATTTCTCTCGGCGCACAGTCTGTGCCGATTTTCTTTCCCGTGGTCTGGCCGGCGGAGAGTCCGCGCGGCCGTTCTGGGCACAACCAAGGAGGGCAGAGAGGAGGGTCTATGGATAGATCATCTTGACCCATTGAAAATGGGGAGACCCACCGCCAAATGGAACTCCCCAGTTTCACCCACTATTCGTGGCGACCGGTCAGTGTAACCTGCCGGCCGCCAGTTCACGAGAAGCCACTTGGGCCCCGCGCTCAACGTCTACAAGTATACCGAGGTTCAAGTGGCTGTCAACAGCAAGGACAGCCAAAATGAATACGGAAAACACCCACCCCGACGGAGGGGGTTTGTTTGATCGCTCTCTTTTCAATATCGCCGCACTGGCCCAGCACTTCGGCCGGGAAGAACGCTGGATTCGGGAGAAGCTGATTCGCCCTCAGGATCATGCCGGCCTGCCTTGCCGGGCGGTCGGAGACGACTATTTCACTACCCGGGAAGAACTTTCTCGGTGGATTACACTTGGCCTCGAAAACTACGGAGGGGAACCCGATGCCGAAAATGACGATCCGGGTGGCAATGGCCGCCATGAGGATGAAGACCGTCAAGTGTAGGCGGCGGCGGTGCTACGTCGCCAAGTGGATCGATCCGGCGTCCGGCAAGGAACGGCAGCGAACGACCGGCCAGACTACCAAGCGGGCCGCGGATCGATTCGCGGCGGATTTGGCGGTTGAGGAAAGCGAGGGCCGGACCGGGGAACTGCGTTGGGCCGACTTCTGTGAGGCGTACGAATCCTCCCGGCGGCGATGGTCAGAGAAGTCCCGGGAATCGTGGGGGATCGTCAAGAAGTGGCTGGGGCGGCTCGGCTGCCCCGCCACGCTCCAGGGGTTCGATTCCGGCTTCTGCGCCCGGTGGCAGGCGAAGCTCACGGCCAAGGGCCTCTCGGAGGCGTCGGTCGCCACCTACGGGGCCAGGCTGAAGGCCTCGCTGAACTGGGCATCTGAGCAGGAGATGATCGATCGGGCCCCCAGGATCCACGTCAAGGCTTATGAGGAACCACGGTCGCGGGAAGTGCGGCTGGAGGAGTTCGAACGGATGCTGTTGCTACTGCCGAAGGTTCGGCCGCGGGATCACCCCATCTGGGATCGCCTATTGCGGGGGTTTTGGTATTCCGACTTCCGTCTCAATGAGCTTCGCCGGTTGTCCTGGAATTCGTTGGCCCCGCTGTGGCTGCATGTGCCGGGCGACTATCCGATGGTCAGGATCGCGAGGCGTGGCCAGAAGTCTCGCAAGAGCCAACTCCAGCCGATTGTGCCTGAGTTCTGGGCCGTCTGCTGTGAGACGCCAGAGGATCTACGTCGCGGGCGGGTATTCGAACTGCCTAACGGCAAGGGCGGACAGCTCGCCTACCGGACCGTTCAGGGCGTGATCGCCAAGATCGGCAAACGGGCCGGCATCATCACCAATAGCGAGACAGGCAAGTTTGCCACTGTCCACGACCTGCGCCGTGGCTTCGGCACCCGGATGGCCCAATATCTCACCCTGCCCGAACTGGCAAAGTGGATGCGCCACAAGCACCCCAAGACCACGACCACGTTTTACCACCAGGCGGACGCCGAACAACTGGCTTCGAAGGTTTGGGCGCAACAAAAAGGGGGCGCATTGGGGGGCGCCCCAAAATCGCCGGTCAGCGGCGATACTTAGGGGATTGCCATAAGTCCTAATTGTCAAAGAGCTTGCAGCGGAGGGCACGGGACTCGAACCCGCAACCCCGGTCAAGGGGCACCTCATTTCCAGTGAAACGCGCGAGCCCGAATCAGAACGGATCAGCCCCAATCAGCACGAGGAAAATAGGGTTTTCTCGACAAGCGGCCGAAACCCCATGCGGGCCAAAACCTTGCGCGGATGCACGTAAAGGGGGGCGCATTGGGGGGCGCAACCCGAAAGAGGGGTGGTGACGGCGATTTTTGGGAATCCTTCTCCGGGGCCGGTTTCTGGAAAACCAATCTGCCCATCTTGGCCCATTCTGGGCACCAATTAGCCCCAATCAGCACGAGGGCGAAATCCCCCCAGAACCCCATGGTAATCTCGTCCTCACGCGGAACACAAACCCCGTGACGAGACACCGGCCATGATCTCTGACTTCTTCAGCGATTGCCCCACTCACAGCATCTTGGCCGGTGTTTTGGTTTTGGGCGGTCGCTTTTTCCGCGCCCTGCGACCGGCGGGTTGGTCGCAGGGTGCTCTTTTTTCTGGCCGTACCACTAGGCTCTGAAATGGCGAAGTCCCGAGAGCATCAATACCAACTGTTCGACGCCCTGCGGCCCGAAGAGTACGCCGCGCTGGAAAAGGACATTCTCGCCCGCGGGGTGATGGTGCCGGTAGAGGTGGACGAGAACGGCACGATACTGGACGGCCACAACCGCGTCGAGATAGCCGACAAGCACGGGCTGAAATACAAGACCATCGTCCGTAAGTTCAAGACTGAGCAAGAGAAGCGGGATCACGTACGCAAACTGAACCTCCTCCGCCGGCAACTCACCCCACACGTTTGGGGAAAGCATATCAAGGACATGTTGGAGGAAAGGGGAATTGAGCGGGGCAAGCGGGGCCCTAAATCCACAGACTCTAATTCGCCCACTATGAGCGAAATAGCTGGTGAGCTTGGCATCGGTGCAAGTACCGCCCGCCGCTACATGCACGAGGATGACAAGTTTGAGTCATTGCCTTCGCGATCCCAGGAAGCCGTCAAGGCTGGAGAGGCGACGATCAAGGAAGAGAAGTCCAGACTGCGCAAAGAGGCAACCACAAAGAAAGAGGCTAAGGCTGCCAAGAAGGCCGCGGCGAGCAGGAGCCGCCCCTGGACGCTTACAACATCACAAAAGGTCGTCAAGTGTGCCGCTCTTGTGACTGATCCCCCCTACGGCATTCTGGACGAACCGTGGGAACCCAAAAAGCTCCAGGAGTTCACCGTGGCGTGGGCTGCCAGGTGGGCTAAGTGTGGCGCCGACTTTATCGTTACGTTTTGGAGCCAACGTCACCTCTGGACTGGTAAGCGGTGGTTTGACAAAGCCCTGGTCGGCTACTCGTTTCAGCAGATGCTCGTGTGGTGTTGTCCCAACAACAAATCACCGCAGAGCCGACGAGGGTTTAAGCAAACGTGGGAGCCCATCCTGTTTTACCGACGGGATGACTCCGATAAGCAAATCACTATCGGCGGGGGTGAGTGGGGCAAAGGGCTGACCGATTTTGACCACCACGTTGCCGCCGTTCCGCAGGAGAATTTTAACGATGAGAACATGAAGCAGCACCCTGCACAGAAACCCGTCTCGGTGATGCTCTGGCTGGTCAATACATTGACGGAGCCCGGCGAACTGGTGTGCGACCCGTTCTGCGGTTCGGGTACGACGGGCATTGCCGCGATGCAGTTGGGGCGTCGCTTTCACGGTATAGACACAGGCAAGGATTACTTGGAAATCGCCAAGGGGCGAATTGAGAGTTATGGCGTTCAGCGACCTAAAGACTGAACAGTTTCGCATCAAGATGCGGAATCATGCGGTGGCCATCTATCAGCGGTTGTGGCCTGGGTCCGAGATTCGTGACCTCCGCGAAGAGGGCGTCAAGGTGCACATCCTGGATAAGCATTTTGGTATTGATACTCTTGCGTGTTTTCAGAGTGGGCAATGGATTTCCATTCAAGAAAAATATCGCACCCACAAGTTCCTTGTGGACAAGCGGTATCACGTAAAACCTGGAACGCCAGATTTTACTCAGGAATTTATGAATGCCGCGGGCACCCAACATGAGGCACCCGGTGAGTGGTTTCACCTCGGAGCGCAACTCTATTTCTATGGTTGGGCTAACGAGAACAACACGGGGTTTGCCAAGTGGGTGCTGATTGACATCGCCAAATACAAGTTGCTCGTGGAGAGAAAGGGCGGACTCGGCAAGGTTGGCAAGCTGAATCGCAACAAAACCCATGGGGCTGCGACATTTTACGCGATACCAGTGACGGAACTAAAGGAGGCGTGGATTTGCGACTATCGGATGTTGTTGACTAACGGGCTACCTGCATGATTATCGCCCACACACCCCGCAGCCCACACCACCAACCAATGCACCCCCACCGACACACAGCTCGACTTCCCTCCCCCAGCGTGCCGGGAACGGATGCCCGGCGCGTCTTATTCCAAACTAGTGACCGCCGGGAAAGGCCGGCTGCTACGCCGAGGAAAGGGCTCGGTCCCGGAGCGTCGCGGGCTAAACCAGACGTGCCAGCGTTGGGAGATGCGAACAGCGTGATGCAGGGCGCGGGCCGTGTGGCGCAGGGGTCCTCAGCCGGTGTAGCGGCCCTAGCATTTCCCAACGCTGCTTTTCATTCGTGCGTTTCGATGGTGGCGAGCGGCGGCGTTGACGGTGAAACGCTTTCCAGACAGGCC
>SDBV01005468.1_pt1 | contig 17928 bp, 16 predicted proteins | sample 2277081 | NCBI WGS metagenome assembly SDBV01 (sample SAMN10402039, study PRJNA504765) | marine sediment metagenome | isolation source: marine sediment core GS10_PC15, 223 cmbsf | place: Arctic Ocean: Southern Knipovich Ridge | collected 2010 | reverse complement strand
CGATTGCTGACGTATCGCCCTTTCGACTGCGAGCAAAAGGTCGTCGTCGATGATGGGTTTTGTCAGATAATCGTAAGCTCCGATCTTGATCGCTTCGACGGCACTTTCGATGGTTCCGTAACCGGTGATAACGATCGCAACTGTCCCTTTATATTTCTTTTTTATAAGCTTTAACAACTCAAACCCGTCGCCATCCGGCATGTTGACATCGGTTATGACAAGCGAAAAGGTCTGGGCCTTTAGCTTCTCGGCTGCTTGGGCGAAGGAAGCTGCAGGCGTTGTTTCGTAACCTTCGAGATTCATGAACTCGCAAAGTGAATCGAGTATTATATTGTCATCATCAACTATTAAAACGTTCGCTTTTGCCATTATCGCTCCATTAATCGATCACCGCCATTGGCAGTGTAACTGTAAAAACGCTTCCGCCGTCGGTGGCATTTTTGGCAGTTATGGTTCCGTCGTATTTTTCTATTATGTCTTTGCATATCGCAAGGCCAAGACCGGTTCCTTTTCCGGTACCTTTTGTGGTAAAGAACGGCTCGAATATCTTGTCGGCGTGTTCCGGCTCAAAGCCGTGGCCATTGTCCTTAAACGCGATGGTTGCGTTTTCATTCTCTTTTCCGATGGTTATCTCAAGGGTTCCGGTTCGTCCGCTGGCATCGGATGCGTTCTTTACAAGATTGCAAAATACCTGGAAGAGATTGCCGCCTTTTACCCATGGCGTTTGTCCGGTGTAATCGTCGATGACATTTACGGTCAGATCCTTAACTGCCAAATGCATTGCCTTGATGGCTTCTTCGATGATCTTATCGATCGCTACCGGTTCAAATGAGATGTGCGCGAATCTGCTAAACTCCAGAAGTTCGCTGATGATTGCGACCATCCGCATCAGTCCCTGTCGACAGTGGACGAGGTATTCTTTTGCTTTTGGAATATCGTCGGTATCGATGACTCGGACGGCGAGGTTTAAGTATCTCAGTATTCCGTCGATCGGATTGTTTAGCTCGTGTGCGACTTTTCCTGCGACTTTGCCTACTGATGCCAGGCGTTCTGCCTGGGCGAGCTGGTGCTCGATGTTTATGCGTTCGGTGACGTCAGTGATCATGGCTGTGCCGCCGAGGATGTTCGTGCCGCTATCTTTTAGCGGCGAGCAAACTATCGAAAGCAGGCGAAGATGCCCTTTTCGTGAATACCTGACGAGATCGAATTCGCTTTCTTTGTCGGAAGCAATCGAGGCTTTCAGAAGCGATCTCCAATCGCCCCATATATTGCCGTCTGTTCCTTTTGCGAGGGATGTGTCGAAATACTCGCCGAGGTCTATCAGGGCGGCGGCTTGTGTGTTTGCGTGTATTATCTTCAGGCTTTGGTCGTATGCAACGATGCCTGGGCAAATCGACTCGACGATAGATAGGCCGAGGTCGCGCGAAGGTTGTAAATCGTCAACATTTTTATTATCAGGAACTACCATTTAATTCTTTTAATTTAAGATTACGCAAATGTCAAGCTTTCGTGTTGTAAAAAAACAACGCCGATGTTTCCTTTTCGGAATAAATGATGCCTATATTAAGCAAAATTATAACTGTTTATATCATAAGTATCTACGTGGGCAAAAATCCTACAAGAAATCCGTATATTACCGGACTATTTATTCATTTGATGTATTTCGGGGGCTTAATGTTGTTATTTGTAAACACAAACCTAAGTATTTTGAATAACCAAATCCACTTTCTCGGCTATGCGATGTAAGTGATTATTAAACAAAAGGTTACAATGTGTTAATGTGGGCTATTTGCAATAGTTATCATTGGTACATGGTTTGCTGATAGTAACTATACGTTCCTCACTTAAGCCGGGAAGGCACGGATGCTGAAAGAAGAATATAAGGAAAAACGCATAAACGAACGGCTGAGGTTGAAACTTCCCGTTGTGTGCAATAAGGTGGGGGTTTCTGCGAGCAAGCTGTTTACGGGGACGACGGTTGATGTATCCTCCGGGGGAGCACTTATCGATATTAATAGCGATGGACTGCGCGAGGGCGATCTGGTTAATGTCGAAATGCCGATCCCGCCTACCGAAGGGCTGCTTGAGTACGGGGGCAGGTTTTCAACATACGCACGTGTGCTGCGTTTGCATGCGCCTAAAAGCGGTACGTCTGTCGATAGTGCGGCGGTAGTGCATACGGTCGCCCTGGAGTTCTGCGAGTCACCGAAATTGCAAGTGTGAAGAAAGCACGAAATCCGAATACCTAAACTCTAAACAAATCCTAAATTCAAAAAACTAATGATCAAAACTATTCCCGCCTTCGCTGGAATGACACAAGTAATGCAAGTTGTTACTGTTGAAATGGTTTCGGAACCTTGGCAGGGATGACAAAGGGGAAATGGTTTGGGATTTTTTGGCCAAAATTGTGGTTATAAAAAAAATGTGTTGAAATTGGGCCCTGGGTGGATATTAAAAGCTAAAGCCCTATAATAACGTTGTTTTTATCATGTAATCTGCATCAAGAACATCTGGTTATGGATATTTCTAGTCCGATTATATTTTTAATTGACATAAACCGCCTATTGTGATACAATGTCCGAACAGAAGGGATTTAAATAAATGTGCCGGGAGAACTGCCGGAGGATCCGGTTTAATACCGGTTCTGGGTGTAGTGTCTTTACGGCTACTGTCTATTGAGGTAACAGATATGGTATCGGGTGGTGTCCCAAAAAAATCTGTCACATCTAAGGTTGCTGTGCTGGGCCGCAAAAAGCTTTTTAGCAAAAAAGCCAAAGAGGAAAGGTACGTTGACAGGACGCTTGGGTGCAGATACGAACTTAAGTATCGTATCTCCGAAGCTAAGGCTCTGGCTATCACTGAGTTCATTAAATCTTATCTGCATCTTGACAAGTACAGCCAGCTTGGGCATGGCGGGGAGTATCCGCTGGTGAGCCTTTATCTTGACAGTGACGATCTTAAGCTTTGCAATGAAACACTGAACGGTAAGAAGAACCGGTTTAAGCTTCGGGTCCGATGTTATAGCGACGATACGAGTCAACCGCGTTTTTTGGAGATAAAGCGCAGGGTCAATAACGTGATCCTAAAGAGCCGGACAAGAGTGACGGAAGATTGTGTGCCGCTTATATTTTCCGGGCGTCCGCTGCCGCCCCAGAAGTTCATGACCGACGAAAAGACGATGAGGCAGTTTCGTCTTTATGTGAACTCGCTAAACGCGAAACCGAAGGTTCTTATTCGGTATATACGGAAGGCTTTTGAGAACGATTCTAACAATCGTGTTCGTGTTACGTTCGATCGTAACCTGTGCTATAAGACTACCAGCGAGCCGTCGGTAAGGCTTAGCGGGTTCGGTTGGCAGCGTCATCCGATGAGTCATGTTATTTTGGAAATTAAATTTACGGATCACTACCCTGCGTGGCTTGGCCGGATGGTGAAGTGTTTTAACCTCGGTGTACAGTCGACGTCGAAATATACTACATCGCTACAGCACTCGAGTCGGCTTGGTTTCTGCGGGCCGTTAGTAGGTAGTTATTAGATACTAGATATTAGGTACTAGTTGTGGGATCGCCTTTGGCGATGCTGCTTAATTTAATTGGTGGGATAAAGATGGATGGAATAATGCAAGTTCTTAACGATGCGTCGCTGGTCAAAGGCGAGTTTACAACAGGAGCGGTCCTGTTGTCCCTGCTGCTGGCGTTCGTTCTGGGGCAGGTTCTTGCGTGGGTTTACTACTTTACTCACAGCGGTCTTTCGTACTCACGTTCGTTCGTTCAGTCTCTGATCCTTATCACTATCGTTGTCTCGCTCGTTATGTCCACGATCGCCAACAGCTTTGTAACAGCGGTGGGACTTATGGGTGCACTGAGTATCATCCGTTTCAGGAACATGATCAAGGACACTCGCGATATCGCGTTTATATTCTGCGCGTTGGTTATCGGTATGGCGACGGGATCGCAACGATACGAGATCGCTGTTATCGGTACGCTGTTTCTGTGTCTTGTAATCTTTTATCTTCATGTTACCAGCTTCGGAATGCATCAGCCTCATAACGGTTTTTTGCGGTTTAGCCTTACGAGCCATATCGGTACGGACCATCCTGTTACGGCGACGCTACGACGTTTCTGCGGTAACTTTACTTTGATCTCGGCACAGGACAGCGGATTCGGAAGCCCTGTAGTCGAGTATGCTTACCAGATAATGATCCGCAACGCATCTAAGAATGAAAAGATGCTGGCCGAGCTTGGCAGTGTTGAGGGCATTGAAAATATAAGTTTGATCATGCAGGAACAACTACTGGAGGTTTAATTAGTACATGGCTAAGATCAATTTTAAAACTCAAATAAAGCGTTTGAATCTTCACCTGATGCCGGTAATTGTCTGGGTGGGTGCTATCTTTTGCGTGTTTGGCTTGTTCCGGCAAAAGGCGGAGCGTTTTGTGGTAGTTGGTATCGCCCAGAGCAACTCTATACAAATCGCATCGACTTGCAACGGCAGGCTTAGAAGCATACCTGTGCAGTTGTTCGAAGAAGTAAAACGGGGCCAAATTCTGGCGGTTATCAACACAGTGCTTGACAACGAAAAGCTTGAAAGCGATCTTCAGGCGGAGCAACAGGTGCTTTTCGCCGAGATCGAACAACTAGAGGCACAGTTGAACGATACCCGCAGGGTTACCGACGCGGACATCAAGGACCGCAGGGCCGAGTGGACGGCGGAACGCCGTGCGTTCAGAACTGACATAGCAAAGGCAAGGCTTAACATCCTTACGATAGAAGCGACACTGAAGCCCGATATGATCCGTCTGGAGAACCTGAAACTTAACGATAAGATATACCTGATGCAGGATGGCATCGCCAACAGCAACACCATCTCTTATGACTTAAAGAAGATGCGTCTGGAGTACCAGGAACTTGCCAAGCTAGTAGAGTCTAACCAGGCGTTACTGGACCAGGCCAACGCAGAGCTTGAGCTTGCAGAGGAACGCCGTAAGGAATATTCTGCCAACTATCCCGAGCTGGTTTCTTCTGACGAACAGATCGATGATCTGATCGTCAAATCGATAAATGTTGTGCAGAAGAAGATCGATCTGCTTTGGGTACAGCCTGAACCGCTTGTGCTGAAGGCCCCGTTCGACGGGATCGTCCGTCAGCTTCCGTGTAAGTCTGGGGAGGCAGTATCTGCGGGTTTGCCGATAGTTACAATCGAAGAAGCCAAGCCCAGCCAAGTGCTTGCATATACCGGTGAGGGGCCTACAAATCTTATTCAGGAAGATATGGAAGTAGAGATGGTAACTAATAGCGATCCTCCTCAGATCGGGGCGACTAAGGTTGTCACGCTCGGTCCCGCTATCGAGATGATTCCGGATCGTCTGTGGCGTAACCCGAATGTTCCGCAATGGGGACGTCCTTTCCTTGTGCAGATACCAGAAGGGATGAACCTGATATCGGGCGAGTTGGTGGGGATACGAAAGCTGTGATTAGTGAATAGATATTAGTTGTGGAACCGGCCTGGGAGGCCGGGGCTGATTAAAAACACGGCCAAACAGATTGTAATTGTAAAAGGGTTTTGGGGGAGTATTGGTGATGAAACGGGAACAAAAATTTCGTTGTAATGATTTGTGAATATGACGAAAACAGTCACACCGTCCCATAATATCATCTTGTAAAATTTAAAACATGAGATAATGTTATCGCACATTTTATATCCGTGCAGCAACATGATCCTGTAGGTATGAGGGTTGATTTTCATAGCGATTTTTGGTATAATAATACAAGCGGAGTTCATGTAATTTGTTTTGAAATCCCACTTTAGGAGTGTGATGTATGTATCAAATTAGAAGAGCGAATCCGAATAGATCGAGTATTTTAGTATTGTTGCTTTTGTGCGTTTTTTGGTCTGGTGTTTGTTTTGGACAGTCGACAGATGCCAATGTGCGTTTGCAAACGAAAGTCACTTACAGTTGTGAGAACAAGCCGATGGAGGTTGTGCTTAAAGAGCTTGCCCAGCAGGCTGGGGTGTTCATCGTTAAGAGCCCGCAGGTAACGGGAGATGTTACGATAGAGGTCGTTGACATACCTTTAGAAGAGCTTCTTACGAATGTTCTGGGAGCGTACAATTATACGTATATCGCAACGAAGAATATGGTCCGCGTGGTTCCTCTGTCGGAAGCGGTTGTTATTCGTGAAATACTTGTCACAGAAATCTACAAGATCACGTATGCCGACGCCGGCGAGGTTTCGCTTGCACTGGCAGATTTTCTTTCGCTTAACGGCAAGGTGTCGTATAATAAAGGGACCAGCCATATAATCGTAACTGACACCGAAGATAAGATCAAGGCGATCGGCAAGTTCATCGAAGAGATCGATAAGGCGACACCGCAGGTTATTGTGGAAGTTCGTATATACGATATTACCAGCGAAGAAGAATTCGAGATCGAGGCCGAGTGGAAAGCTATGAGCAACGAGCATACTGTAACGACGGAACGTGAAGAGATCACTTCGCACCGCATAGGTGTCGATCCTAAAGATATGGGTGAAGAAATCCATGGAGATGAGTGGAATGAAGCTGGTCTCTACCTCGATGGCGGGAACGACCCAGATACTCACGATGCTATAAACACCTTGAAACAGTTCCCGGCGACTGATCCTTATGATATTAACAATGATACTACGACCAAGAGTTATACCAAGGAAAGACGAAAACCAAAGATCGGCGCATCTTTTGATAAAAAGAAAGGCGGCACGATCCGTATCAGCCTTCTTGATAATGCGATCGAACTTGACTTTGCACTTAGCATGCTGCACAGCACTGTCGAAGCGAAGCTTCTGGCAAGTCCGCGTGTGATGGTTCTTGACAATGAGACGGCAACATTTGAAACGGTACGCGAAGTTCCTTATACCGAACGAACGACCTCCGGCGGTGAGGTTTTAACTTCTACGCAGTTTAAATCTGTCGGCGTTCAGCTTGAGGTTACACCGCATATCGCAAGAGATGGCATGGTAAGACTGAAAGTGAAGCCGGAGTTCGGGGTTGTTGTCGATATCGACGAGAACGGTGCACCTACTATCGAAACAAGAAGGACCGAGACGACTACTCTGATAAGAAGCGGACAGACGATCGTGCTGGCAGGGCTTCGTAAGAAAGAGATCAAAAAAGGTATCGACAAGATGCCATTGTTTGGCGACTTGCCATTGATTGGCGGATTGTTCAGAGCCGAGAGCGAATCGGAAGTTACAAGCGAGCTGGTAGTTTTCATAACGACCTGGATCATTACGGAGCCGAGGCTGACAGAAGATGAGCGAAGACAATATAGTGCAACAAACTTTGGAATGCCCAAGGTATCGGACAATACGTGGCTGGAAGGCGACCGTCGTCGTTCCAAAGCAGCTATCGCCAGAAACAACGCAGCTATCGCCAGAAACAAAGCGAAAAAAGCCCAAGCCATAGTAAACGCCGAAGTAAAAGCTGCTCTAAAAGCGGCTAAAAAAGCTAACGCTACCACTCGAAAGGCCACGGTTGTTACAAAAACTCAACCGGCGTATGATGTCGATCATTATAGCAAAATGGTATCAGCGGTCGAAGCGCAGAACAAGACCTCAGAGCCCGAGGCACCACGATATGAAAAACGTCTCGAACCTATCGAAGCCAAGCCCGTCAACTCGGCGGATTTCATAAGGCAATGGATGCGGCGGACACAAAAGTAGTACTGAATTCAAATTAGAGATCAAATATAAAAATGAAAAATTGGGAGTCCGGCCGATGGCCGGGCTTTTTTTATGTAGATTCGTTTTTCTGCCCTTTGGCCTTTTGATTGACACACTCCCTTAGTCCGGCTATCATGTTGGTCATGAACCGAACGAGACTTTTTGTATTTCTATTTATCATTGCCGCCGCCTTTGTCGGGTGTGACGAAGTTCAGCGCAAGCCGATGCAGATCGCGACCGAAGGCGTCAAGATATCTGACCTTGAACCTTTAGACAAACCTGAGATGCCTCCGGAGATACACTTTCGCATTTACACTTTTATTCTGAATGAAGAGATGCTTGCTAAATCTGACAATATCTTTGCGATACTTGGCAAAGATCCGCTTACGTTTGTCAGCAGCGAGGCGTTTAAAGCGAACGGTTTTGCGACGGGATTTGCAAAGGGTAATTTGTGGCCCGAGCTTGGCCGCAGACTCAAGCAGGCAGGTGCGGTTGGCGCAAAAGACACTGCGATGACAGTATATGACGATAAGGGCGACGACCTTGTCTTCGGGACCTTGAACAAACGTGTTACGATAGATTATTTCACATCCTCCGATGCGAGTTTTAAGACGAACATTTCTCCGGGCAAGCTGGCGTGGCGCATAATCGCAACACCGATCGACGATAAGCCTGGAACTGCAAAGGTGAGTATCGCAGCAGTAAGCAAACCCGATTTTTCACGCAGTGCCGATCCATTCCTTGAAAGCCGAAAGCCAAAGGCTGTTATCTACGATGCGTCGCAGTTTGAGCTTGAGATGAGCCCGGGCGATTTTTTAGTTCTGGGTCCTGAGAAGTACGATCCTGAAATAAGCCTTGAGACGCTTGGCCTTACGGAATCGGGAGAGTTTGAGCTTTTGGAAAGCGGTCCCAGGGAGATTGCCGATCCGCAGGTGGGGGATCTGACACTCGGCCGATTGTTGTTTAAGGTTGAGAGGCAGCCCCTGGTGCGATTTTTTGTTGTTGTTTGTATAAGGACGGGCAATTGAGCGTAAACGATGCATCCGATGTTTCGAGAGCTAAGGTTGCGGTTACCGCATGCGGTGATTACGAAACGGCTAACGTCGAGCGGGCGATCGAAAGGCAGTTTTCACTGCTATCTGAGAGCATAAATATTTCGCGTGGTGACAGTGTTCTGTTAAAGCCGAACTTTATCACACCTCGCCCTGCCCAGTGTCCTGCGCAGACACACCCTGCGGTAATACTTGCCGTTGCAAAGGCGGTGATAGAGCTTGGGGGCAAGCCGGTTGTGGGAGACTCGCCGGCCTGGGGAGATATCACAGCTTGCATCGAGGCGCTTGAACTCAAAGAGCCTTTGGAAAAACTTGGTGTCAAAGTAGTGCCGCTGGACAAACCCGTTAACCAACAGATCGCAGGCGCAAGGGTGGGAATAAGCAAGGCGGCGCTCGAAGCCGATAAGATAATCAACCTGCCGAAGTTCAAGGCGCATCAGCAGCTTGGGGCGACGTTCGCGGTTAAGAATATGTTCGGGACCGTGGCGGGGAAAGAAAAGGTCTACTGGCACTTTGCGAAAGGTGCGGACTATCACGATTTTTGCAGTATGTTGATCGGGATATATAAACTGCTTGGCCCGATTGTTACTATAATCGACGGGATCGTTGCGATGGAGGGGCAGGGACCGGTTGGCGGCGAGGGCAGAAATCTTGGCCTGCTGGTCGGCGGGGGCGATCCGGTGGCGTGCGAAATGGTGTGCTGTGAGATCGTAAAATTCAAACCGGAGGAGCTGCCGATCGTCTGTAGTGCCAGGGAGCTTGGGTTTGGATGCTCGAATATTAATAATATCGAGATCGTCGGCGATGACTATGAGCCTTTGGTGTGCGAGGACTTTAAGGCTTCTGAGCTTACGGCGCTGCGGTTTTCATTTTTTCGCATCTGTAAGAGCATAAGTAAACAATTGATTATTATGGCGAAATATCTTATAAATAGATCTTAGTAGGTAGTTCGGAGTTCGGAGTTGTGGTATCGCCTACGGCGATGCTGATTTATACTGGATTCCAGCACCTAAGGCATCTACGACTTTCGCTGGAATGACAAAGCAAAGTGGAAATTTAAGATGAAACCATTAAATATTGCGATCTTAATTGTTGTAGTTTTCAGTGCGGGGTGCTCGGCTGGGCAGCAGGAGTTCGGAGCCGGCATTGACCTTGTGTTTCACGGGGCCAGCGACGCGTCGGGTGCGGTGTCTTTGGGCAAGGATATGTTCATCGTAGCTGACGACGAGAATAACACGCTGCGGGTTTACAGGACCAAAAACAGGACCCTTGCGGTGAGCTCATTCGACGTGAGCAAATTTTTGGGGACTACATCGATCTATCCGGAGGCTGACATTGAGGCAGCTACAAAAGTCGGCGACACCGTCTACTGGATAACGTCGCATGGCAGGAACAAGAGCGGCAAGATTCGGCCGAACCGGTACAGGTTCTTTGCGACGACGGTTAAAAGAGACGGTGACAAAGTAACAATAGAGCCGTTTGGGTATGCTTACATAAACCTAATGCATAAATTTCTACAAAGCGGTAAAGTCAACTATCTTGACTGGAGGAAGCAATTCGATCTAAAGCTTAAAAAGAAAGAAAGAAAAAAGCTGGCACCGAAAATAAGCGGGCTTAACATCGAAGGGCTATGCGTATCGCAAGACAAAAAAACGATGTATATAGGACTCAGGAATACGCCATCTTCTCCTATAGGCGGCTCGTTGTTGCCGAGAGCGAATGTAATACCACTGCTAAACTACAAAGAGGTAATCGAGAAAAAGGCTGAGCCTGTTTTCGGTGATATGATGTACTGGCATCTTATGGGGCTTGGAATACGGAGCATGGAGTATTCGGATGCTCATAAGGCGTATTTCATCGTAGCGGGCCCGCACAGCAGCCGACGTGAATTCGTGCTTTATAAATGGTCCGGCAAAGAAGACGAGAGCCCGCGCCCGGTACAACGAATCGAAACCGAGGGCGGGAAGTTTACGCCGGAGGCTCTGATACCGTTTGAAAACTCTAAGAAGCTGCTGCTGCTTAGCGATGACGGAAGCTTCCTTTGTAATGTCACGGGACCGGCAGACTGCATGGAAGATGAGATGGTCGAAGGGGGCAAGTGCCCGAATAAATATCTTACGAACGAAAAACAGAAATTTTTTAAAGGAATATGGATAACGCCATGAATAAAAAAACAGTCACATTAATCATCGTACTAACTATGCTTTTAACGCTGCATACCGGATGCTTTCAGGAGCAGGAGGTTAAGGTTAAGGACTACATGAACGAAACCAAAGCTGCTAAAGACGCTCGCATGGAGTGGTGGCGCGATGCTCAGTTCGGGATGTTTATTCACTGGGGGCTATATGCGGTGCCGGCCGGCGTCTATGGGGACAGGGATAACCACGCCGAATGGATCTTGACAACAGCTCAGATACCCGTCCAAGAGTACGAGAAGTATGCTCAGCAGTTTAACCCGGTAAAGTTCAATGCGGATCAGTGGGTGCGGATGGCCAAGGACGCGGGTATGAAATATATCGTTATCACGTCAAAGCACCATGACGGGTTTGGCCTGTGGGACTCTAAGGTTGGCGATTATGATATTATGATCACGCCGTATAAAAAGGATATACTAAAAGCGTTGTCGAAGGCTTGCAAAAGGCACGGCATAAAGTTTTGCTTCTATCACTCGATCATGGACTGGCACCATCCGGACTATCTGCCCCGTAGAACATGGGAAAAGAGATCGGCAGAGGGAGCCGACTTGCAACGGTACATTACATACATGAAAGCACAGGTAAAAGAACTGATCACCGAATACGACCCGGAAGTTTTGTGGTTTGACGGGGAATGGGAAAATGCCTGGAACAATGAAGAAGGTGTGAAGCTTTACAATTATGTTCGATCGCTAAAGCCTGATATTATTATCAACAACCGTGTCGATAAAGGGCGATCTGGGATGCAGGGTTTGACAAAAGAAGGCAACTTTGCGGGCGACTTTGGCACGCCGGAGCAAGAAGTGCCAGCCGGCGGACTGCCTGGTGTTGACTGGGAGTCGTGTATAACGATGAACGATCACTGGGGGTATTGTGCAGCGGATAAGAATTTCAAATCGACAGAATTTCTTATTCACCAGCTTGTAGAAATCACCTCCAAAGGCGGAAACTATTTGCTGAACATTGGCCCTACGTCGGAAGGACTTTTCCCGCCAGAAAGCGTTGAAAGGCTTGCAGGGATGGGGAAGTGGATGAGAGTTAACGGCGAGGCGATCTATGGGACGACAGCCTGGGACAAGGCTAAGGAAGCCAAGAAAGAGAAAGTTGTAATCGAAAGAACAGAAGAAGCGATCGATCACGACTGGGGACAAGGATCTCCTTTAAAAGGTATCGCCAAAGAGAACTTCGAAGTTACATGGACCGGGACGATCGTTCCGAAATACTCCGAGGAGTATACTTTTGTAACATACTCCGACGACGGGGTTCGGCTGTGGATCGATGGCAAAAAAATTATAGAGAACTGGAGCCAGCACGCTGTCGCAAAGGACATTGCCAAGGTAAAGCTGGAAGCGGGAAAGAAATATTCGGTCAAGATGGATCTTTATGAAAACAGCGGCTATGCGGTTGGGCGCTTGCTGTGGTCGAGCCAATCGCAGCAGCTAAAACCTATAAAGGCTGCCGGCGGTTTTAAGGCATCGTACAAATCGGAAAAACCTGCAAGTGCCGATCTGTTCTATACGATCAAGGGCGAAACGATGTATGTGATAAGCACGAAGCTGCCAAAGAAACTTACGTTCGAGGCACCAACGCCGAAGGACGGGGCAATAGTACGAATGCTTGGGACCAGCAAAAGGCTTGGCTGGGAATATAAAAATGGAAAAATGATCGTCGACCTTTCAAAGATCAACAAGAAGTATCTGCCTTGTGAACATGCCTGGGTGTTCAAGATCAAATAAATAAAAGATGGCAAAAGAAATAAACATATTAGGCATTGAGACAAGCTGTGACGAGACGGCGGCGTCGGTTGTTGCTGACGGTAAGATCGTAAAGTCATCGGTTGTGGCGTCGCAGGTGAAACTTCATGAAAGGTTCGGCGGTGTCGTACCGGAGTTAGCATCGCGGGCGCACATCGAAAAGATATATCCCGTTGTCACCCAGGCGTTGGAAGGGGCGTCCATGAAGATAGAAGATGTCGATGCGATCGCTATTGCGAATCAGCCGGGGCTTACTATCTCGCTTATCGTAGGGGTAACAGCGGCGAAAACACTGGCGCTTGCGACGGACAAACCGCTTATCGCGATCAATCATATCCACGCGCATTTGCAGGCGGCAATGCTCGAAGCCGAAAGCATAGACTTACCGGCGATAGCGCTTGTGGTCTCCGGCGGGCATACGAGCCTGTACGACTGCAAAAGTGCTCTTGAGCTGGAACTTATCGGCTCGACGATAGACGACGCAGCCGGTGAAGCGTTCGATAAAGTGGCGAGTATTCTTGGGCTGCCGTATCCGGGCGGGCCGAGCATTGAAAAGACAGCAAAGAATGGCAACCCAAAGGCGGTTAATTTTCCGCGGTCGATGCTAAAAAAAGACTCGCTTGATTTTTCGTTTAGCGGATTAAAAACAGCGGTGCTCTATCACTGCCAGGGACAGGATATGAAAGGCGAAAGCAAAGTAAGCGAAATGAGCGAGCGCGAGATCGCAGACATCGCAGCATCGTTCCAGCAGGCGGTGGTTGATGTTCTGGTAGCGAAAATAAAACGAGGGATCGAAAAGATAAACGCTAAAACGGTTCTGCTGGGCGGGGGCGTGGCAGCGAACACTGCGCTTAGAGAAGGACTGCAAAGCATGTGCGAGGCAGAGGGTAAGAAGCTATTGATAGCACCGCGATCACTGTGTACGGATAACGCTGTTATGGTCGCCTCGCTGGCATACCATAAATATAAAGCGGGCATATTCGCCGATCTTACGTTGGAAGCGAAGGCCACTTCATAAATAGTATTTAGCATGAGGGAGAGTAAAATGAAAAACAAAGAAGAGAGAATACTGAAACGTGATGACCGCCTTTTGAAAAATGAAAAATCATGGCGGCGAGCTCGCATTGGAGCAACCTTCATTTTTTTTATTATCCTAATAACTATCTTTATTATTCGTGGCGACAATTTCATATCAAAAGACCAGAGGATCGAAGCTTTGGTTAGCATTACGGTCTGGTGCTTCTTCTGGCTACTGATAATCGACTGGCTAAATATGCGTATCCGGCATATTGATTCAATAAAATTCTACAGAAAGAAGTGCTCCATAGCAGACAAAGGAGAAGCCAAGGCAACTTCATAAAAACACCTGTATTATTGATGTTGCCATGACAGAAAAAAGCGGTTAGAATGCCGGCATGAACATTGAAACGATAGAAAACCTGCTAACGGACGTAAAGAACAATGTCATCTCGATCGACGAAGCGACCGAGCAACTGAGACACTTACCATTCGAGGACATCGGTTTTGCAAAGATAGATCATCACCGCCAAATACGATGCGGATTCCCTGAGGCAATATTTTGCCCTGGAAAGACAACAGCACAGATCGCTTGCATCTTCGGCAAGCTCGCCGCCAAGGGCAACAACGTCATCGCAAGCAGAGCCGAATATGAAACATTCGAGGCACTTACGGCAACGGGGAAATACGAGAACATAAAATACGAGGATGCTGCGCGGATGATCGTGCTTAAGCAAAAGGCGCTGGAAGCATCCGACGATTACATCGCTATCGTCACCGCAGGGACGGCGGATATCCCGGTGGCAGAAGAGGGACGCGTAACAGCCGAGGCGATGGGACAAACTGTTAAAATGATCTGCGACGTGGGCGTGGCGGGTATTCATCGGCTATTGGCTAACGAAGATACGCTTGCAACGCTGCGAAATGCCAACGTGGTTATCGTCGTAGCCGGGATGGAAGGGGCGCTTGCAAGCGTTGTCGGCGGACTGGTGGACTGCCCTGTCGTTGCCGTGCCGACCAGCGTCGGCTACGGAGCGAACTTCGAGGGGATCGCGGCGCTGCTTGCGATGCTTAACAGTTGTGCAGCGGGGATAACGGTCGTCAACATCGACAACGGATTCGGGGCCGCGTATGCTGCCAGCATGATAAACCAAAAAATAATTCAACGGGGCTTAAATCATGGAAAAAGTAACACAGGTTCCTAAACTACCTGCCCGGCCAAAGGATGCTCATAAAGGGACGTTCGGAAAAGTGTGCATCATCGGCGGAAGCGTCGGGATGACCGGGGCTGTTGCGCTGGCAGGCAAGGCGGCACTTAGAAGCGGCGCGGGGCTTGTAAAGATCGCCACGCCTGAAAGCGTACTGCCTGTGGTTGCATCGATGGAACCGTGCTACATGACGGTTCCGCTGGGCGAAGACGGGGGCGGACAAATATCTTCGGAAGCGGTATCGGCCTTGATAGATGTGATATCGATAAGTGATGTTGTCGCTTTCGGTCCGGGAACGGGAACGGGCAAAGGGGTTAGGGATTCGCTGCTTGCGGTACTCTCGCAGATGGACGGGACGGTTGTCGTCGATGCCGACGGGCTTAATTGCCTTGCAAAAACACCCCAATGGATTGGCAGGAAGCGGGCGCCTGCGATACTTACTCCGCATCCGGGTGAGATGAAACGGCTATGGGCGTCGCAAATACGCGAGCCACTGCCAACCGACAGGATCGAACAGGCGGTGACGCTTGCTGCAAAAACTTTCAGTACGGTGGTTCTAAAAGGACATGAAACCGTAGTCGCTGATAAAGATAAAGTCTATGTAAACACAACGGGCAATCCGGGTATGGCCACCGGCGGTACCGGCGATGTGCTGACTGGAATCATTACCGCGATGATAGGACAGGGACTAAACGATTTCGACGCGGCGGTGCTGGGCGTATATGTTCACGGGACCGCTGGGGACATCGCTGCCAAAAAGATCGGCGAAATAAGCCTGATCGCAAGCGATATAATCGACTGTCTGGGCGAAGCGTTTATTAAACATTCGAAAAGCTAGTATGATAGAGTTTGTAAAAGATACGGATATCTATAAGAAGGTGATACTCGGTCAGGTCCCGCGGGCTAAGCGATTTGTGTGGATCGGAACGAGCGACCTTAAAGATCTGCATGTCGAAAAGTCGAAAAAGATGGTGCCCTTCCTTGAAGTGCTGAGCGATCTTATCGGTAACAATGTGATGGTGCGTCTTATCCATGCCAAAGAGCCCGGGCCGAACTTCCGCAGGGATTTTGATAAATACCCGAATCTGATCGGCGGGCTTGAACGGCTGTTGTGTCCGAGGACGCATTTTAAGAGCATTGTCGTTGACGGAAAATTTGCGTATACCGGAAGCGCCAACCTTACCGGTGCAGGGGCGGGGGCAAAAAGCGCAAGAAAACGTAATTTCGAGGCGGGAATAATCACAGACGAGCCGAAGCTGGTTGATGCTATCGCAGAGCAGTTTGACGAGGTGTGGACGCAGGCCGGCTGTGGCGATTGCGGGCGGAAAGAGTACTGCGCAGATTATAAATAGTTCATAGTTCGGTGTTCGTAGTTCATAGTTATGGCACCAGCCTTACGGCTGAGCTGTTTTATGATGGATTCCAGCACCTAAGGCATCTACGACTTTCGCTGGAATGACAAATTGGAAATATCGTTTTTGCTCGTAAATATCCTTTATCAACGCTTTTTTTTCATTTCTACCCCCCATCTTCTCCACAAAAAACTTAGATAGCGTTACCAAAAAGTGTGTTATTTTCGGACGTTAAAATTTCCATTAAAAATCCGCATCCGGTTTGCATAGAGGCGTTTTATTAATTAAGTTTTATAAGCAGGGATGTTGAGTTTGACCGTGAACCGATAATTGACAACAAAAGACAATAGCAACCAAAGTATGAGGAATAATGCCATGAAGAAGAAAATTACCGCAGCACACGTAACACACGAAGCCATCGGAAAGATCGGCGGCATCGGTGCGGTACTTGAGGGTCTGTTCACCAGCCCGTCATACCTTGACGAGGTCGACAGATCGATCCTTATAAGCCCCCTTTTCTCGCTCGAAGGCGACGTTTCAAACCGCCTTGGACACAACGGCGAAGTGCTTTACTCCTCACTGGACGGATACAACAACACAAGCTATTATTCAAGCTTCAGGCATATCGAAGACACCTTCAACGTCAACATCGTTTATGGCAGACGCACGTTTACGGATCACCGCCACGGGCACAGCAGTTCGCCCGAAGTAGTACTGATCGACATCTCCCGTATCGAAGAAGAACCTGTCAACAATCTCAAGGCAGGCATGTTCCACGAATTTGGAATCGAAAGCCATAAGTACGAAAACCTTTGGGAGTTCGAGCAGTATGTACGATTGGCCCCCCCTGCTCTTGCAATATTAAAAGTTATCGGCGCTGCCGATCATAACGATTCTACGATAATCGTTTCTCACGAGTTTATGGGCATGCCTACGGCACTGGCTGCTAAGCTCGACCATGAGTACGATTTCAAGACCGTTTTTTATGCACACGAGGTTGCACCCATGCGACCTATCGTCGAAAAGAACCCCGGCCACGATACGATGTTCTATAACGTAATGCACAAGGCCCACGAAAACGGACAGTGCGTCAGCGAAGTGTTCGGCGACCAGAGCCATAACTTTAAATACGCTCTTGTAGGTGCTGCAAAGCATTGCGATAATATTCTTGCAGTCGGCGATCATGTTGTCGACGAGTTGAAATTCATGGCACCTGAGTTCGATATGGCAGACATCGACCTGACATATAACGGTATCCCCGCATACGAGATCGACCTTGCGGAAAAGAAAAGATCGAAAGAAAAACTTCAGGAGTATTGCCAGAACCTGCTTAGATTCGAACCCGACTATGTGTTTACTCATGTTACGCGAATGACACCCAGCAAGGGTCTTTGGAGGGACCTTCGGGTACTTGAACACATGGACGCCGAATACAAGGAACAGGACCTGACCGCGGTGCTGCTGGTGCTAAGCACCGAAGTAGGCAAACGCAGGAACCGTGATATCTATAATATGGAAGCAAAATACTCGTGGCCCGTTGCTCACCGCGAAGGCATGCCCGATCTGTCCGGCGGTGAAGCCGAGTTCCACACCGGCGTTCAGGAATTCAACGCACGCAGCAGCAATATCAAAGTTATATATATAAACCAG
>SDBV01005467.1_pt1 | contig 17928 bp, 19 predicted proteins | sample 2277081 | NCBI WGS metagenome assembly SDBV01 (sample SAMN10402039, study PRJNA504765) | marine sediment metagenome | isolation source: marine sediment core GS10_PC15, 223 cmbsf | place: Arctic Ocean: Southern Knipovich Ridge | collected 2010 | reverse complement strand
CAGTTGACGCCCCGAACCAACTCTGGGTGTCGGACATCACGTACATCCCGACCTGGGCGGGGTTCCCGTATCTCGCTGTCGTGGTCGACGTCTACAGCCGCCGGGTCGTGGGGTGGGTGATGGAAACCCACCTGCGCACCGCACTCGTGCTCCAGGCCCTCAACATGGCGCTGTGGCAACGGCGGCCCGCGGCGGTCATTCATCATTCCTATCAGGGCTGTCAGTACGGGGAGGTATGGGTCGTCCTAAGCCGAAGCGGTCGTGGCGGCTGACCTCCAGCGCCTGGGGGAGCGCGCGAGCGTCGGCGTAGGACGAAACCCCTGTACCGGCATTAGGTGAGGCTGCTCGATGGCAGCACGAAGCCGAATCTGGCGAAGACGGACGAGGCGCCAGACGGGGAAGTCCGGGTGCCTACGCCGCCTTCACCGGCTCGAGACGCATAGTTCGCAACAACCAAAGTGGCTTCAAAAAGCGACGAGGGGCCGCCGGGCCGGCAGCACCCTCTACGGAGAGTCCGATAGCGACTATTCGTCTAGCCCGCCCACACTGCTAGTTCTCGCCGTCCTCCCTACGTGATACTGGCGGCCGGTCGTCGCCGAGGTGGTCGAGAAGTTCCTGGCCTGCGGCATCCTGGAGCATGGGTTCGCCCGAGTGCGCTGCGGGGGCTGTGCGCATGAGTACCTGCTCGCGTTCTCCTGCAAGTGCCGCTACTTCTGTCCCAGCTGCCACGCCAAGCGGCTGGCGCTTTGGGACCTGTGGTTGGAGGAGACGCTGCTCGCTCCGGTGCCGCACCGGCAGGGTGGTGCTCACCGTACCCAAGCGGCTCAGACCTTACTTCCTGTACCAGCGCGCCCTACTCGGTGACCTTGCGCGGGTTGCAGCGCGTACCGTCACATCATTCATCCGGGCCACCGTCGGCGAGCCCGATCTCTCGGTCGGCCTCGTCGCCTCGATCCAAACCCACGGCTCCCTGGCAAACTGGCACCCGCACCTCCATCTGCTGGCAACCGATGGCGGGTTCCGGGCGGACGGTACCTTCGTGCCCCTGCTCGAAATCACAATACGTCCATCTGGAAGTCGTGCGGCGTCCATGACTTGGAACAGTTGTTGGTCGGCATCGCCGTCCACCGCTCCGATGTCCACTGTTGGGTTTCCACTCAGGTGCCACTGGTCACCTGGCTGCCACAAGGGAGCGCTGTTCTCGACGATCCTCACCACCGCCGAATCGCGGACGAGGGCCGAGGTGCCCGGGGCATTGTCGGCGCAAGCGGCGAGGGGGATGGCGAACAAGGCAAGGTAGCGGCGCATGGGGTCCCTCCGGTGAGTGCCCGTGATCTCCAACAGTACACTACGTGGCACACCGGGTTCAAAGGGACGTCAGATGGTGGACACGCCCGGTCGGACGTATCCACCCGCCTGAGACCCGGATACGCCCGGTGTAGGTAGGTGCGTATCCACCGGGCCTCTAGGATTCGCTGAGACGTTCCAGGTACCAGCCCCGCCTCTGGACTATTCGCGCGACCGTACCGTGGTACCAGCGGCCGCCACGCTTCGTCGGCACCCCCTTCTCGTTCAGCTTGCGAACGATCGCGCGGTAGCTCACGCCGGCGCGCCAGAGATCGAGGATCTGCCGGACGATCTCGAGTTCCTCCGGTACCGGTAGCATACGATGCTTGCGACTACCGTTGGGGCGAAAGCCGAGCGGCGGGTGTGAAGTTGGCTGGCCGTTCTCGCGCTTGAAGGCTAAGGCCGTCCGTGTGCGCTCTCCGATCAGCTCGCGTTCCATCTGGGCAAGGCCACCGAATAGCGTCAGCACAAACCGACCGTGCGGGCTCGAGCTATCGAGGGACTCGGAGACGCTGTGTAGCTCGATGTGGCGCGCCAGGAACAGATCATCGACCAGGGCCAGGAGATCGCGGGTCCTTCGGGTGAGCCGGTCGAGCTTCACTACGACCACGTTCCGCACCTCGCCCCGTTCGCATCGCTGCACCAGCTCTTGTAGGGCTGGCCGTTCAAGAGTCTTGCCGGAGATCCCGTCATCAACGAGCACATCCACCAGCTCGAGGTCCTTGGCGATGGCGTAGGCTCGGATGCGCGCCACCTGGGCCTGCAAGCTCACACCCTCTCTCGACTGCTCGTCGGTCGAGACGCGGGCGTAGCCGATAGCCTGCCGGGATTGGAACTCGTTCACCATGAGCGGTACGCGGTTAGTGGATGCATGGGCCAGTCGGTTCACTCTTGCTGGCTACTCTTATGATATACACAAAAGCGTATAGCGTCAACCATACGCTTTTGTGTATATTGAGCGCGTGACTCCTATTCGCTTGAACCTCAAGGCGCTCCGCGAGGAAGCCGGATTGTCCCAGGAAGGATTAGCCGACCTTGTCGGCACTCGGCAGGCAACCATTAGCAGGCTAGAACGCAACCTGACTCAGCGCGTGGATTTGCCTCTCATTGACGCCTTGTGCCGGGCATTGAGGTGCGAGCCGGGCGACATCCTGGTGCGGAAGCGGAGGTGATGCGACCCGGTGGTCTGGACAACCCTTGCGGACCTGTGAACACCCCTTCATTATCGACATTGCAGCGTCATCGGTGGCCCATTACGGACCCGTTGAGGTGCTGCGCCTGCCTGTAGGACGCCCTCCGACGACGAGACCGCTGAGTCACCGGTGAAACGTGCCTCAACCACGAGGAGGGTTCCGATGCCGGTGACCCATTCCCGGTGGTTCCGCTCATCGGCGATGATGTGCGCGGTCGTGTTCATTCTGGGCTGCGGAGGCCCCGCACCCCTCACCGTCGACATGCCGCTCCACCTGGAGGAGCATCTCGACGCCGCCACCATCGTGGGCTCGGAAGTTCCGGAGGACATTCCTGAGCCCGTCGAGTGGCGCTTCGATGAACCGCAGCCGGACTGGCGACCGGTCAAACCGATCCCGGCGCAGTGGGAAGCCGTCGAGCCTGTCCGCGTTGACGATGCCCTCCGACTGCCCTTGACCACAGATAACCGCGCCGACGGTCCTCGCTTGATCGGCCTGATCTACGTCGATCTGCCCGATTGGAAGATCGAGGACTGGGCGTATGTCGAGATTCGCGCCCGCACTCAAGATCCGATGCTCGTTGTGGGTATCCCTTTCAATTACACCAGAGGGGCCCCCCGAGGCGTGTTTCCCTTCTTCAGCGTCGGTCGCACATTCCCCACTTACCGCGAGGGGAGCGACCGGGCTTTCCTCGTGACCGACGGCACGGTCCAGACGTACCGGCTGTCGCTGGCCTGGCCCCGAATGCGAAGCTGGCAGGGGCCGTGGACGCACCTGGCAATCTGGTTTAACAGCCAGGATGACGCGGAGGCAGTGACGCTCGACATCCTGTCGGTGCGGGTGATACCGCGCGAGGCCGAGTTCGCGGCGGATCGCGCCGGGGTGCGAACGGACCGGGGCGGCGCGTCTGCTGTGTCGGGCTCCTACCGCAGGGCTTTATACACGCACGCGCCCGGCAGGATCGCGTACCAGGTGAGGATCCCCGAGGAAGCGAGGCTGGATGTCGGGCTGGGCGTGCTGCGCGACGATGCCCCGGTGACCTTCGCGATAACCGCGACGCAGCAGGACGGTACAGTTGAGACCCTGCTGGAGGAGACCTACGCCGACCAAGAGCACTGGGCGCAGCGCTCGGTGGATCTGGCCCATCTGGCGGGACAAACGGTGACCCTGGCGCTCGAAGCTGATGCTGAGCGGGGTGGCACCGTGGCATTGTGGGAGCACCGACTCTCAGCGGTCCGCGTACCAGCGACATACCCAACATCATCTTCTACGTCATCGACGGCGGTGGCGCCGACTACATGAGCGTTTATGGCTACAACCGTCGCACGACCCCAAACATCGAGCGTCTGGCCGCCGAGGGTGCCGTCTTCGAGCGTGCCTACAGCAATTCCGACTGGACGCGACCCTCCACGGCGTCCTTCATGACCTCGCTGCAACACAGCGTGCTGGGCGGTTTCAAGAACGGGTTCAATGTCGTGCCGGAAAACGCGCCGACCATGGCTCAGCACATGCACGGGGCCGGTTACCAGACTGCCGTGTTCACAACCAACCCGAACGCTGGCCGCATGAGCGGCCTGGAGCGCGGGGTGGACTTTTTTCGGGAGGACAGGAACTACAGAGAATTCTCCAGAAGAGAATCCTCCAGATTCCTGCACGAGGCGTTCTGGGAATGGCGGGAGGCGTACCCCGCCGAGCCTTACTGGGTGCACTTCCAGACCACCGACGTGCATGAGGACTACCCCGCCGTAGCCCCCTTTGGCGGTCTCTTTATCGGTTCCGAACAGGTTAAGAAGTGGTCGGAGTGGAGCGATCGCCTCGGCGAGGAGGAGGGCACCCATAACGTCTACTCGGACGCCTATGATAAGACGGGCCTCAGCCGGGTCGAGTTCTTCATGCTCCAACAGGGCTTGTACGACGAGAACATGGCCCACAACGACTACCAGCTCGGGCGGCTGGTGGAGCGCCTCAAGGCCGAGGGCGAATGGGAAAACACCTTGCTGATCGTCGGGGCCGACCATAGCACCTTTGCGGCGGGGGACGACACTAGTCTCGGCGTGCTCGATTCATTGCCGCCTGAGTGGAGTCGCCCGATGTTCCGGCCCTCGGTCAGCAGGGTTCCGCTCATCTTTATTTGGCCAGGGCACATACCGGCTGGGCAGAGACTCAACCAGACGGTATCGATGATCGATATATTGCCGACGATCTTGGACCTGGTCGACTTGCCCATGCCCGAGGTCATGCAGGGGCAGTCCCTAGCTCCGCTCCTGCTGGGCGAGGAAGGCTGGGAGCCTCGGCCGGTGATCCTCGACCAGTTCGACGCGTCTGGCCACTCGACGGGTAGGTTCAGCGGCATCGAGGTGGTCGATGGGCGTTGGGGTGCGTCGCTCGAGATCAAGCCGGACCCCGACACGCCCGAAGAGCGGAAACGCCCCGTCCCCCTGCTGCTCTACGACCTGTGGAACGATCCGTTCGCCCTGTGGAGCGTGCACGAGGAGCACCCAGACCTGGCGGAGAAGTACACCAAGTTTCTCGGAGCGCAGTGGGAGGCGCACCAGGCACTGGCAAAGCTCTTCACGCCGTCGGAAAGCGTCGCGTTGACACCCGAGCAACTCGAGACGCTGCGGGCGCTGGGCTACATCCAGTAGGGTCAGCAAGGTGGTGCGAAGGAGGGAGGCAACCGAGCAGCTCAATGAATACCGCCTAGCTGGCTAAGCCACTGCAAAGCCCCGAGCGTCCCAGCGGCGTTCGGGGCTTTGGCTATGTGTGAGCCTTGCAGCCGGGTGTACCTCGCCTCATTATCGACATTGCAGCGTCATCGGTGGCCCATTACGGACCCGTCGAGGTGCTGACGCAGCAGGACGCCTGCCTGACGACGGGACTGACCTGTCGGCAACATCATGATCAGTACGATCAATACCTTGCAAGGAGGATTGTATGTTGAACCGTCGATTTATGGTGCCCGCCACCGCGGCACTAGTGGCCCTGACCTTCGTCGCTTGCCAAGATGGCGGCGTGGCGCCCGGCGAGGTGGATGCGCCGGAGGTTCGGAAGTCGTCCGGTGGGTCCTCTGCGGCCGATGCGGCCGATGCGGCCTTGCTTGCGTTGGGTGATGAGATCAACGCGCGTTTGGCCGAGGACGGGGCCGGCTACCGGCTAGGAATGGTCGAATGGCTTGCCGGTCCGGGAAGCGAGGAAGCTGGCCGGACGGTGTTCTTCAGCAACGTGGGGAACAAGCAGCTCCCCTTCCAGTTCGTCCCGGGCGACACACGTCGAGCCTGGTCCGGTCCAGTCGGCCCAGGTGATGATATCACATGGGCAACCGATCTTACGCAGGGCGATGCCGGCCCCGGCCTCGCCCCGACACAAACGGCCATCGGCAACGCGATGGCCACGTGGGACGGCGCGGCCTGCTCGACCTTGCCTCTGACACTCGTTCCGGCGGCGGGTGATATCGGCTTCCTGGAGTTTCTCATCTCGGATGAGGTTGGGGGGTCCCCCGTCATCGCGGCTGACGTAGTGCACGGTGGGTTCGGCACGATCGTGGATCTGATTCTGCCGCCGCCCGCCATCGCGGCCACGTTCACGTTCATCTTTGCGGGTCCGACCGACATTGACAACGACGGCAACCCCGATGCGGCTCTCCGGGAGATCTACTACACGTTCAACTTCCCGTGGGGTATTAATACAAATTTCCCGATTGACGTGGAGACCGTCGCTCTGCACGAGACGGGCCACGGTCTTAGCCAAGGTCACTACGGGAAGCTCTTCGGGACGGACTCGAACGGTAAGTTCCACTTCGCGCCGTTGGCCGTCATGAACGCAGGATACACCGGCATTCAGCAGTCGCTCGCCGGCACTGACGGCGGAGGGCACTGCAGCATGTGGGCGCAGTGGCCGAACAACTAGAAGCCAGCCACAATCCAGACTACAGGGAGCATGAGCCCCGAGCGTCCCAGCGGCGTTCGGGGCTTTCCGCTTCGGTCAGAACGGCCACGGCTCCCTTGGTGGTGGTGGCTTCGGCAGCGGATAGTCGGTGTAAATCCACGTCATGGTACCCATGAGAAAACCCCCTGAAACGAGTGTCCCAGGAGGTTGGGGGGTGGGTTTCAACAGGTTGTCAACGGACGCGTGGTATCCTCAAGGAACCTTCACCAACTCGCCTGTAACCTTTCAGTCCTAGAAAGCATCTTACACAGATACGCGGATGTGGAGCACCACCTGATATCTTGGTCTATGCCGCTTGCAAAACGGAGATGGGAGCTGCTGATCACGACTCTACCAGTGTCTGGTTTCGTGGAATCTGTAAGTCGTTGAGGAGAGTACCAGTGCCAGGTGATCTTTCTGGAAGCGGTTTCGCGACGATCCCAAACTCGAAGCTGAGGAGCACCGGCAGCGCCTTCAGAAGATCTCGGACCTCCCCAACGGCTGGGACCGCGTCCCAGTGCTCCGGCAATTGGGTGAACCTCGGGATAGGCTCTTAGACTTCGTGTAATCCTTGGATCTGAGGACGCGACCAATGAAACGATTTCCATTGCTGCTATTGTTTCTATGTTCTGCATGCCAGAAGCCGGCAGCGGAGCTGATGGGTTTTCGTATCGTCCTTGTTGGAAATGGTGTTCCGAGCGAGACTCAACCACCTCGGAGGTTGTTTCGGCTAGACGAAGCGCAAGGCGTCGGCATGTGGGAAGCGGCCCAACTTGCACTGGACAGCTCTCGTAGGACGTTGACCTTACGGGAACGGGTTCAGTTAGAGGGCTTCGATGACGGTGGAGACACGGTCGAGGCCGAGAAGATCGCAAGCGAGTTGGTTGACCGTCCAGAAGTGCTCGCCATCATCGGACACACCTCGTCTGCGACGACTCGCGCAGCAGCTAATGTCTACCGACTAGCGTCGATACCGTTACTCATGCCGATTGCGACGAGTCCGCGCGCCATGCTTCCTCTGGCTGGTGGGCCACGCGCACGAAACGCTTTCCGATTAATCCCGTCTGATGATCGCGCTCAGGCGCCGGCTGTCGCTCTTATCGCAACCGACAGTCTCAGAGCCCGAAGCATATATCTCGTGGCGGATGTCTCCCCGGCTGCCCGCGAGCATTCGGAACCATTAGCAGATGCGATCGCTTCACTTCTGACAACAGTGCCGACAGTGCCACAACTAGTCGATCGTACTAGGGATGACCTGGGTGCGGTTGCCGAAAAGATCAGGGCACAGCGTGCCGACTTAGTCATCTTCGTTGGATATGTATCAACGGCCCAGGAATTACTCTTTGCTCTGCGCAACGCGTATCCGTCAAGGGATTCAGTTCTCAGACCTCGACTCATCCTCACGGACGGGGCACGCGACAGCAACCTAGATGTTTCTGGGTTTGAAAGCTATTGGTTTTTCCCGCTGCCAGGGACCGAAGCATTCGGGAACGGCTCATCAGATCTCCAGCTATTACGTAAGCTCCGCTTACGGCGCGGTCAGGAAACGTACGAAATGTATTCGTATGACGCAGTTCTGATCCTCGCTGAAGCTGTGGATCGATGCGCTGATAAGGGTATCAGTCGCAGCTGCATAATAGACGAACTCGCTTCGGGGAAGCTTTTCAGGGGTGTAGTCCTCAGCTACTCATTTCGGGAAGGCGAGAACAGCCTGTCAGGGTTCAACGTTTTTCGATCAAGCCCCAACGATCCTACGTTTACGCTGCACTGGCGACTCTCCAGTGAGGTGGTAAACACTACGTTAGCTGCCCGACCTCGGTAAACATGGGTCTGAATCTCGGGCAGTCTGTAACACTTCATTTGCGAGTTGGTCACCGTATCGCCGTTTGGCTTGTAATCGGCCCGTTCTTGGTGCTCGCAGCCATTGACGTAATCCGTTATCGCCAGCTTCATCTTGCCTTCACACCTGCGCTGCAAAGGGGCATTTTCCAGGCGGATCTAACAGATTGGCTTCACGTGCTTACTATCGTGGGCCTCTTCGCGTTGGTGATACCGGTGGGCATCGCAGCAATCCGCATTGCGTCGGGTGCATGGGAGCAGGTCGCTGGGTGGTTGGGGCGAAGGTACGCAGTTCTGACCTACACTTACCTGTTTTCATGTCTTGCCCTCGGAGTCGGATATGTTGTCCTGGCGAGTTTTCAGGTTCAATCGGGTTATCGAGAAATTGGAGGAGTTCGGACGTACAATTTCGTTTCGTTCTATGTGTGGACGATGTCCGTGGGTCCGATCCCGCTATTGCGCATCACGTTGACAGCGATGCTGACACTCCTGCTGATCCCAGTGTGGGAAAGTTGGCTGACAGAACGACCATTACCCAGGCTTCAGCAGTATTGGTCGAACGCCGTCCTCGCCGATCTCGAAGGTCCTTACCACCCACAGCACGGCAGGCATCGGCTCAATCTGAATGCTGGTGCTATTGCTCCTCGTGCTCGCCATGTTGTGACAAAGATCCAACGAGCGACCCGCAACTATGAACAACTGTTGGCTAGCAGCCCAGAGGCGAGGGAGTTCTTGCTTGCTGTATGGGCGCGATGCCGTACCCGGCTTGGTCGAGTCGTCGATCCCGCTTTCTCGAATCCGGACAATAGGGTGATGCTCTTCGACAACACGAGCCGATCTCTTGAGGTCCTGACGCGCCTGTGTGGTGCGAAGATTCGGTTGATCGTGTCGCCGTACGAACATCCAAGCGAACATGCGGTGGCTGAATGGCTGCAGAAGACGGGAGCCGCCGCGGTTCACGTGATCAAGGTCGACGTGGGTTTTTTCGACCTACCAGTGGAGGATCAACGATCAACAACACTGAATGGCGTGATGGAGGGCCTCGCCGTAGGTGAAACGAATGTTCTGCTTATTAGCGAGGTCTGTTATGCCACCGGCCTTCGTACCGATCTCACGGTAGTCGACCGGATCCGATCGAAGCTACCCGAGAACACAACACTATTCGCGCTGGTAGATGGCGCTCACGCGGCGGGTAATGTGGAGCGTATCGACGGTTTGAGGTACGCCGATGCGTACGTCTTTAGCGGACACAAGTGGCTGATGGCACCAGAACCCTGCGCAGTGGCGTTGGTTCGATCGGCCGTCCACCAAGGCATGCGTGTCTATGATGCGATCGATGAGTCGAAACTGCCAGCCGCGACGGTCGGCTCGCAGAAACTGCTTGGCTTTGACGCGGCACTCGAAATGCTCGAGAGACTCGGCCCTCAGCGGCGCTGGAACCGATCACAGCGCCTGCTCGATCGGTTTCGCGCCTCGACATCCAACACACTCATGCAAGTGGGTAGTGGATCGGGTGCAGAAACTACCTGTATGGCGACTTTCCGTCCCATTCACGGAGTGCAGTGGAAATACGAGACCACCACACGGCTTTCCGAATACCTGTGCGGGAGGGGGATACTAGCTCAGATACTGGACCTGGATCCGGATCACCTTTGGGTCCGACTTGTGTTTCCCTATTTCTTGGATGGCACCGACCTCGATCGCGTTGCAAAAACTCTTGTTCGAGCGGTTCGCTCGGTGTAGCGGTCGTCCACCACAGGGGGTGACCAGTCTCTCGACAACTGCTGCGGTCGGCAGCCCTCGCTGAGAGGGTACCAGAGCCCGCACGCGCGCCTACTCCGGTGGAGACAGCGGTGCGGTCAATACCGCCGATTGAGCCTCGTGTCATTCTTCGTCGGGCGGCAGATTCGGCACCACCTGCTCGCCCCCCACCACGGTGACCTGAATCGGAATCACTACCGCCGCCTCCCCAGGCTCCTTCACGGCCGCCATCAACAGCCGCACCACGTCCGCAGCATCCTTCAGTCCCAACTTCGGCACCTTCGGCCCGAAAAGGCCGCACGCACACCGGTACTGCTCGCCTTCAGCCTCCTCCACCAACCGGCCCATGATCTCCGACAACCGCTCGATATGACCGGTCACGGCGTCCCTTATTGCCTCGCTGCGCTCCCGCCGCCGCTGCTGAATCCGTGCGCCCGGATGGCCCGGAATACCGCCCGCCAGTAGGGCTCCACCATGCGCCTGGGGCACCAACGGCGGCCTCGAGCCCCCACCCCCCACCTCCACCTCCGGACTAAAGGAAGTCTTGCTTACAGAAACGTCAGCGATCGCCTATTAGATTTATCACGGAATGGTTGACAGGTATTCTGTCAGGGCACCTTCGGGTGGAGATCCGAGGCGAGTGCGCCGGCCAGTGACGCTCAGGTGACGCCAGCAGACTAGATACTGTCACATAGCACAAGGACCTCGGTGGCCTTTTCGGCGCCCATCCACCGTTGCAGACTCCGCAACCGGCTGGGTACTATGACCTCACGTAGGCATCGAGTTGATCATCGTCCTGTCAGGAAGTTGTGATGTCTGAAAAGTCTGAGAACGAGGCAGAGTCAACCGTCGAGGTGTGCGCTGAATGTGGTGCACAAAGAGATTTCGTGAAGGCCAACGGAGTCTGGCAGTGCGTGGTGTGCGCAACACCACTACCCGAGGACACACCGCGTCAAGAATTTTGGAGCGGAATCGGCAACTCAGTCCAGCGGATCTTCGAAGATGAGCAAAGACGTCAGGAGGCCGAACAGCGCCAGCGCCTACCGTTGGTTCTTACGCTCGCAAGTATCCCCATAAGCATGGCGATCATCGCTGCCATCTACTACCTGCCGGTTGACCTGCAACGGTCATGGGCGGACAAATGGATGGCGAACGTATCCGACAAGCTAGGCATTGAATTGCACGATTTTGCCATGACTTTGTCCGTTCCGGAGGAACTGAGCACGCCTGGCGAATGTGATGTGCCCTGTTCGGATATGTGGATCAAGGTCGCCAACACTGGCTTGAAGCCACTTGGGGGCAATGAGCGCAACTGGGATCTGGCAATCTCGGCCGCGAGTAGTCCTCAGGTAGAACGAGTCTCATTGGTGCGGATTCAGGGACTGCCACAGGACCTGCAGATCACGGAGGTTCCCGGGGAGGCACCGGACCAGCTCAGACTGAGGTTCGGGAAATTTTACCCGGAGGAGTCTTTTAGTCTTCAGGTGCGTTTCTTCGGTTTCGACGCGTATGTCCCTGTCAAGGCGGATGCCGTTATGCCTGTCGAAACGCACATTGCTGTCACGCGGCATTCCATCGAGGCAGGCCCCCTGCTGAAGACTGGAAACCTTTGCCTCCTGATTTCCTTCGTGGTCCTCCTTGGTGTCTTGTTAGTTGTCCACTCCGATTTGATCGTGCCTGACACCGGGTCTGGTTTGTTGGACATCTCGGCATCGCTACTGTTGCTCATGAGCTTTGGCAGTGTGGCGATCATAAATGCAGTCGCTCTCACGAAGCTTGTACTACTGGCTCAGTGGGCGATATCCTGAGCCTCGCCCCCCCCCGTGTCATTCTTCGTCGGGCCTATTCGGCACGACCTGGACCCCCGCCACCACGTTGACCTGAATCGGCGGCAGCCCCTCGTGCTCCTGCTGCGCTGGGGAGAACGGCCCGTAGCTCCCGGATCACCGCCAGGATGTCCCCGAGCTTGAGCTTGGACACACCCGGAATGAAGGACCCGCAAGCCTTGCACCGGAGCCGATCCCCGTCGCTCTCCCGCGCTGTCTCGAGGAGCGCCGACAGGTCCTTCGCGGCCCCCTCCGACTGGCCAATCAACTGGGCCCGGACCTCCTGCGCGCGCTGCCTGGCCGTGTGTTGGTTGTGCCCTGGATTGCCCGGCTTCCCACCCGAAAGCAGGGCACCGCCATGAGCCTGTGGAATTAAGGAAAGGCCCACCGCCGCCTCACCGCCGGCTCGAGCGGGCAAAGTCGTCGGGCACGATCCGACGCCGTCACTGATGACGATGGCCCCTTCAGATGTTCATCAGAGTGCTGATCAAGTCTTCGGATTTGCCAAGCTGGTTGAAGCGTGTGAAGACTTTCGCGGAGAGTTCGGTGACACCGCAGAGGTGGACCCGTTTGGATTGTTGAACAGCTCTGTGGAATCGCGCAGGTGATGGGTGGCTCCGAGCCACCTGGGTGACCGGTGTTATTGCCTATACAGGCAGCCGAACCTGGTAGAGTCTGAGGCGGGAGGTTGGCGGGGGAGATCCGCTTGTCGTGATGCGGGAGCCGGGGCTGCGAGCGGCGCTTCCGGCCGGGACAGAGGAAGGAACGGAGAGCTCGTGACCGAGGACCAGGGCCGGAGCCGTCGCCGCACTCCAAAGGAACTCGGATCGACGATCCACCGTCCAACGACCCCCTCGGGGAGCCCGGGGATTCCGGCACTCCTACGGGACACACTTCTACCATAGCTGTGGCAAGTGTACGTTAACCGCGTAAATCCCGCCATTCTCGACCGAGAGCGTAGTTACGGATCAAGTAGACGAACGGCGTATCCAATACGGCGATCAACCACTTCACAAGCAGTTGTCCGAGGATCGCCGCCGCAATCTGCTGCGCGGTCAGCACATTCAGGAACGCAATCAGTATGAAGATGGAGCTATCTAGAAACTGCGAGATGCCCGTCGAGATCAAATTGCGCTTCCATAGGAAATTCCTGCCGAAGTCACGTTCCTTAAGCGTATGAAATATGAAGACGTCGGAGAACTGACTAACCAGATACGCAAAGATTCCCGCGATGATTATTCTGCCTGAGCCGGCCAGTCCGAGTACGGACTCGTAGGCATCCTGGTTCTCCCAGTATGGGGCAGATGGGATCCAGACCGCAAACGTAAAGAACACGAGCATCAAAACTCGAGCGAGAAGCCCAAGCATGACTGCGTAGCGGGCGTACCGGACTCCCCAAACCTCCGCGATTACATCCGTGGAAAGAAACGTCAGGGCAAAGAGCGAGGTGCCCACCGGCACTCCAATCACGAGGCCGAACAAACGGGCTTCCCACACCTTGGATGCAGTTACGCTACTGATCAGGAGAGCTGAGACGAACACAACAAAGAGCACCAAAAGGACGCGCTCTTTCCTAGCCACCTCAAGCTCCTGAGCTGCCAGCCCCGTCGAGGCGTCCTGCTCACGTTGTAGTGAGGAGTCAACACTCATGATGATCCGTCCTTGCTGGATGGCATGTAGTCCGCCGGCTCGCCAATTGTGACGAATAAGACACTCATGAAGCTCGCCACCACGAGGATCCAGATGAACACCTCAGGCCGCATTATGGGTAGCGCCAGCAACACGCCCAGTCTATCCGCAACCTCGCCCGCGATGTCGGCGAAAGGGGTGATGATGTCGCCTCTATGCAAGTAGAGCACCGCAACGATATAGCAATTCGCCAAGGCGACCGCCAGTGCCCCACCGTAGGTGAGCCCCTGCAAGCATGGCCTACGCTTGTGTTTTGCGTCTCCACCCTCTCGGCTGGCCCACTGGAAGCCACGGTACAGAAGGATCACCAGCACCGCCGTTGTCAATTGAAAAAACGTCAACAAGAGAGTCCACGTGACAGGCGAGGAGAGAATCGAGCGGGTTCGGTCGTCGGAATCCGCTACCACTGCGTGTTGTGACTCGGCGGTGTCTGCAACGACTTCTGCGAGCCTCTGTTCGCCAGACACCGGATCGTGCGCTTGGGCGTCCAAGGCCGCTAGGGAGAACAGGGAGGCAAATAGCAGGCCGATTGCTGCATTGAGAATATCGACAGGAAGAGCCCGGAACTTGGTCGCCCCTAGGCTCACTAGCGCACAAGCGATCATGATGATCACAATCTGTAGGGCGCTCTCTACTACTTCGGGAGTCATGAAGTTACGTCTCCTTCTGGCGCACCCGGTACGATCCAGAGAGCCTGCTCGACCGAGAAACTGCGGTCGATGCCGAGACCGTCAAGAAGGCTCGTGACTTCCTCGGCCCGTACGGCCTCCACCGCACCGTGGCTGTCAAGAAGGAGCCGCAGATGTCTCGCCAGGGCTTCCCTAGATTCGGCCAAGAGTGTCGCCGCTACGGCGAGTCGCCTGTGCGGCGTATCCCGTAGTTCGGCAGCAACCCGTTCATGGGTAGCGTACCACGGGACACCCCTACGACGCGCGAGTTCGTGCCTAAAGCGCCCGTAGTCGCTCTCGGGGCTGTTAGCAACAACGATCAAGCGTCCCGTCGGTAGGCATTGAGCCCGGAGCCTGGCAATGACGTTTCCAGTGCCAGGGATGTAGCAAAGCACGTGTGAAGCGAGGACAACATCGAATCTCTCCCTTGGGGCATCGTCGGGCCAATGACCTTGAAGCAGCCTAATTCGACAGTGAGGAGCCGAGAAAGCAACTGGTTCCTGGTCCATCGCCGTGTAGAGGCCAAAGACATCACACAACCTCTTGGCGAGCTGCCCGTCAGGTCCAGTTCCTATCTCAAGGCATGTCGATGGTCGTAGCTTTACTACCTCCTTGCGAATGGCTGTGGCAACCTCGAGCTTCTCGGTGCTGAAGTTCGTGAACTCACGGTAGGCATCTAGATCGAAGTCTATCGCCATCCTTCTGACCCCTTTGCGTTGAAGGCGAGTTCGCGATGCCTAAACGGGCGGTCCTGCGACAACCCCGGCCCTAGCGTTCATAAGCCACGGAGAATGTAACTCGTCGTTCACAGCGGCACGAGCGTCGGGGAAGCATTGCGCCTGGCATTCCGTCGCTGGAATCTCGGTCTGGACGGCGCGGTCGTATATGACGATGTCGTACGATGGGGGTCAGAGTCTCGGTTGGGGGGTGCCCGCACCCGCGCCCCTTCTGGCGGAGCTAGAGGAGCGGCCAATACCGCCGATTGAGCCTCACCCCCTCCCACCCGAAAGCAGGGCACCGCCACGAGCCTGTGGAATTAAGGAAAGGCCCACCGCCGGCTCAAGCGGGCAAAATCGCTTTAGGCCCCGGTGAACGTCGGTCAAGTCGGATGGCGGTGCCCCTGCCTTTCCACAGAGTGTTCCCTTGGCTGCCCCTCGGATGGCCGGCCTGGTCATCTATTGAGAACAGAGTAAGTTGAGGCGGCCCATCTGACCCGAATCCGTGGTCTCTACGACAGGCTGAACTGAGAATCCCATGGCTGATTGCCTCAGCACTCCCTCGATATCTCTGGTCAACTTGAAAGGTGGAGTGGGCAAAACGGCGCTTACCGTGAATCTCGCTTACGCCCTGGCCGAGTGGCACGACCAGGCGGTGTTGGTGGTGGATATCGACCCCCAGTTCAACGCCACTCAGCACTTTCTCGACGAGCAGATTATTGTCAAAGAACTTTCCGGTTGGACAGTAAAAGACATTCTTGATCCGGCTCCTCCTACGGTGCATGTGGGAAGACCCCAGAAGCAGAAGAAACCCGCGCCTGAGGAGTTTATTTGGGAGGTGCCCGTCGAGGGGGGGGGATCTCTCTCGCTGGTGCCATCGTTGCTAGATCTCAGCTTCGTTAGCAGAAACCCCTCCGGAAAGGAGGGACGCCTCGAGCAGTATTTGCGAAAAGTGGACACCGACTACGACATTATCTTGATCGACTGTCCGCCAACTACCTCGATATTGACGCACGCCGCTTTTAACGCCAGTAGATACTACGTAGTGCCGGTGACCCCCGATTACTTTGCACCGATTGGGATTCCCTTGATCGAGGAAGAGGTGAGCTATTTCCTCGACAACCTCCATGCGGAAACGGGAGAGATGCAGCCGCTCGGGATTGTCTTCACGATCGTTGATGCGAGGTGGCATGCGGGTTGGGAGTCGGTAGCACGGCGGGTGAAGCAGTCAACCCAGATTACACCGTTCGAGACGCACTTTACTAACAGCAAGTATTGGCGAGACTGTGCGTCGTCGCACGAACCTGTGTACCGACGTCACATTAAATCCCCGCCTGCGAAGCAGTTGAAATCCTTTACCGATGAATTTCTCGACAGGCTTAACAACGCAGAAGCGAAACGGGCAACGTGAATAAGAACGAATTGACAGTTGCGATTAAGAACTTGGCGGTGGTCAGCCGGGCTCTTGACCAACTACTGCGGATGTCACCCGATGATGTGGACCGTGTCCTCCACCTGCTGTCTGACCCGAAGGCGGTCGAAGACGTCAGAAGGTTGTTGAAAACCGTCCGCGAGATTCGTCGCGGTCCGACCATTGAACCTGGCCCAAGTGTTCCAGGCGAATACAAGGCCGAGGCGCTTGGGCTTGAGGTAGCACTGGACGATCTCTTTGCTGATAGGGATAGGTTCCCGACGATTGCCTCGATCTCACAGTTCGTCGCCGATGTCTTCAAAGTCAAGGTCACGGCTATGAAGGACAGTAGAGCCCGGTATATCCGCAAAGTGGTGCGTGCTATCAAAGGCAGTCGCAAAGCTCTCTATCACGCCAGAAACGCGCTTGCCCATGGTGAAATGGATCGCAAGGATCGCGCGTACGGGCTCTTGTACGACTTCATTCGCGGTAGGCTGACCGATTAGCCGTGGCATCCAAGAGAAAACTTCGAATAAAAAGTCAGGTCAAAGACATCATCTCTGCCGGGTACGACAACTTCGCAGAGGGTATGGTGAAGACGTTTGGTGTCGATCCGAGACTCGACAAGAAGACAGGAACGCAGCTTCGAAACGCCTATGCGGCCACATACTGTCTATTCGAGTGGGCCCGAGCGATCAAACGACCCGGCCAGGCCAGGTTCCTGCTCCTCGAGATGCGTAGCACGCTGTGTATTGCCATCGCCCTCACGGGGCTTGGCCTATATGAGGTTGCCCATCTGCAGCTTAGGTATGCCTGCGAATGCGTTATCTCTTTTCTTTATTTTCGTGACCATCCGAGAGAGCTGGAACTGGCTCTCGCTGATGCGGATCAGTGGGATCTTACGCGACCCAAGGCCGTGACGAAGTTCCTTCGCAAACTTCCTGAGTTTGCCGCGCCTATTGGGATTTCTCTGATAAACAGCCTGGATTCGGTGTACGGCGAACTTTGCCGATACGCCCACCCCCGACAGCTATTCTACATGGGTCAGACAACATACCTAACCCAGGTTGCCCTCGACGTAGAACGTGCTCGGTCCTTCGAGCGGTTGATCAAGGCTCTGTGCGGGGGGGCGGCAGGAGTCTTCTGGCTGGCTTACAGCTCAGATCTTGCGAAGTCGGGAGAGGTGGAGCAGGAAATCTTGCGTAGGTCCATCAATAGCACGCGACGGAACCAGATCGAATCGCACTTGCGAAAACAACCTGGCTAACCGCATGGGGCGGCGGCCAATAGTGTGCAGTCGGGATGGACAACCTGAGACTTTTAGCTGACGAGACCCGCCGCCAACGCATGGGGCTCGGTAATGTGCCGAACGGTGGCCTCGAAGGCTGTCGTCAATCCCTCCCGTGTCATTCTTCGTCGGGCCGGTAGGGCACCACCGGCGCACCCGCCGCCACGATAACCTGAATCGGCGCCAACCCCTCGTCCTCGAGCTGCGCCGGGAGAATGGTCCGTAACTCTGTGTTCCGGTGTTTCTCGGCCTAAACCTCGCGCGACTGG
>SDBV01005466.1_pt1 | contig 17929 bp, 19 predicted proteins | sample 2277081 | NCBI WGS metagenome assembly SDBV01 (sample SAMN10402039, study PRJNA504765) | marine sediment metagenome | isolation source: marine sediment core GS10_PC15, 223 cmbsf | place: Arctic Ocean: Southern Knipovich Ridge | collected 2010 | reverse complement strand
ACTCAAAGGTGTCTTGAAGTTAATGTTCCCAGTAGAGCATGGTATCATTGAAGATTGGACCGCTATGGAAAAGATCTGGCATTATACGTTTTATACAGATCTTAGAATCGATCCTTCTGAACACCCTGTTCTCTTGACAGAAGCTCCTTTGAATCCGCGACCTAATCGTGAAAAAATGGCTGAGATTATGTTTGAAACCTTTAACACTCCAGCTTTATACGTCGCAATGCAAGCAGTATTATCCTTATATGCTTCTGGGCGTACTACCGGATGCGTTATAGATATTGGTGACGGTGTATCTCACGTAGTCCCAATTTTCGAAGGCTTTGCCTTATCCCACGCAATCCAGAGAATCGATCTTGCTGGTCGAGATATTACGACCTACCTACAACGATTACTCAGACAAAAGGGTTATTCCTTTACCACCTCAGCAGAAAAAGAAATTGTCAGAGACATTAAAGAGAAACTCTGCTACGTAGCTATTGATCCTGAGAAAGAAATGATGCTTTCCAAGAAAGTAGCGGGTATGGAGAAGTCTTACATGTTACCGGATGGTGAAACCATCAATGTAGGTGTAGAGCGCTTCTTAGCTCCTGAATGTTTCTTTAATCCATCTGTAATTGGTAAAGAGTTAGAACCTTTAGACGATGTAATCGTAGGTGCTATCTCAGAGTGCGACGTCGATTTACGAAGAGACCTTTACTCAAACATCGTTCTTTCGGGCGGAAGTACTATGTTCCCTGGTATTAAAGAACGCTTAACTAAAGAAATCAAGGAACAGATTCCCGAAAGTGTTGATGTAAAGATTATTGCCCCACCTGAACGTATGTACTCCGTATGGATCGGTGGTTCAATTTTGAGTTCGTTGAAAACATTTCATCGCATGTGGGTCACTCGTCGAGAGTACAAAGAAATGGGTCCACAAGTAATTCACCGATGTTTCTAAATGGTAAAGTAAATTTACCAAAAATCAAACAGGAATAAACATTTTAAGTTTTTTATTTTTCTTTTTTTTATCGTGTGTTTATAAAAATTTCATAATTAGAATTAGGATTAAATAAATTTCAAGCTATTTTGTGGGATTTCTCCTTAAATTAGATGATCTGCATAGAATGAAAGGAAACGCTTTGAAACTATCACATAAAGATCTATGTTTTTATGGAAAACATCATTTAATAGAAGATTCTAGTAAGAAAATTACATTAAAATTATTTTACTTTTCTGTGGTCGATGATCTTTCTCTCTCATAATAAGGTTATCTTTTTCTAATTTTAATGAAATTGTAGAGATTTGATTCTTCCCCCTATTTAAGTTTTCTTGGATTGCAGAAAAGAAAATTTCTCGTCTCTAACTGTAAGATTTATAGATTTGATGCAATGCCAATATATTAAGATTTAAGTATTTTTTAAATAATTGTTTGGTCTCTAAATATAACTTCATAGGTTTATGAACTTGTGTTTTTACTTGTAACTATTAAGTTCATAAACAAGTGAACTTATTTAAAAGAAAAAGAAAAAAATAAAATAAAATAAGAAAAAAAATTATCTGGGCTTATTGAATACTCAAATAGTTATTGAGTCTTTCCCAATTATTCATCTGCAAGTTGTTTGATTTCCTCAATCATTTTATTTATCCAATAATAAAAATTCTCAAACTCTTAATAAATAATCATTCAAATGGTATTTCCTATTTGGCCATTCTTGAGAGGAGTATCTGGACTTCTTGATAAGCGTCCTCAGATATCGCTTCATAACTAGGTAGCCCAATTATGTTAGAATGAGCAGGATTATCAATTAGAGGTTCATGTTCAATACTTATTTTATCTAAGTCCGGATTTATACGAATATCTCTGACCACTAAGCTTACAAGACCATAATTTTCTGGAGATTGAAATGCACCCAAATTCCTTGCTTCTTGCATGTTTTTGCAATGTTTATTCCAGTTTGTTGACATTTTCTCGTCTACTGGTGAATATTTAAAAGCACTGGGAGTTTTATAATCTGGAGGTTTTTTTTTGCTTTTATAATTTTTATGAATCCGATAAAAGAGTAAGGATAGTTTGCCACTTGGCAGAAAGTCTAAAATTGGCTCTTTAGGGATAATCATCTTAAAAATACAACCTGATCCACTCTATCAAAGAATCTAGTTTTGATTTCTCTAAAGTTCCCCTAATTTTTATATTCTCATAATTATCTCCATAAAAACTTATTGGAACATTATGTTCTTCGGGGATTCTTAGCAAAAGTTCGAAGCTTTTAGTTTTCCAGTATAAGTCAAAGGCACCAGCTTTCCCGGGATTGATATAGGGTACTGGTAATATTAAAGAAGAACGGCTGTAAAAATCCTGTGCAAATTTAAGTAGAAAATCCTTCATTTTAACCCAAGTTTCTAATTTGTAGGATTTTGAGCCCAAATCATCCCAATTATCTTCTAGTTCTAGAAACCTCTTAGATTCAGTTATCTCATCAAAAAACTCAGGTTCAAAAACTTTATTGGAGATACTGGGAAATTTGATTTCTTCACCTATCTCAGAATCTGTAATTAATGTTGAAATTGCATTTTTAGGAAAGAAAACAGGATTGACTGATGATCTATCAATAGAGAAAATCGAATTAAGATCTATACTCGAAACAGCGATAAAATCTTTTTTTTGTATATTAATTGAAACCAATATTTTTGAAGCAGAACCTGCACTGAACAAGTAAAAATCTTTATCACATTCATATATAAGATTTTGTGAATTATTATTAATCATTTTCATTTAAACCTCTCTTCTAATTCACCTTCAATTAGTTTAAAGAACCAATCATCAGCTAATTCATGAGCCTTATCAATCCAAATCATAATACTATCTAAATCGTTTGAAACATCTTCTTGATCTGACTTAACAACCGTCTCCCATAAAATTGAATACTGATTAAGAACTTTATTATAGCCTTTACTGAATCTAAGAAAAATTAAACCTTTTGGATTTTCAGATTGGAAATCAAATTTTAAATCAAAATTCATCGGTTTTTTTTTTACATTTGTATCCTCAAAAAGCTTTTGATATAAATTTACTTCTATTTTAAATTGATTTTTTAAAAAATCAAATACAAAATCTTTTGCATAATCAAATTCAACAATATCAATATAACGTAGCATTAAACCATTTATTACTAAATTTTCACTTGATTTGGGATATATCTCATAAAGAATCCGTAATGCTTTTTCAATTTTCACTAAAAAATCTTCCCAAACATAGTCTACTGTATCATTTACAGTTAATATTCCCGGCCCCAATTGTATTAATGGCCACATATTTTCTGCTTTTCTAAATCTATGTTGAATTATATATGCTGAAAGCTCATCAGGCATTTTTGATGCAGGTAATGGCTCATGGTATGGATAATTATCAATGATCTTATCATAAAATCTACCAACTAATAATTTATAATGTGGATCGACTCTAGTTGGATGTTTTAATCCATTTTTATCTGTAAATTGTATATCACTTTCAGCTTCTAGGCGCCATTTTATCTCGAATATAGCTTCTACAAGTGGTTTATTTTTTAATATTTTCCTATTTAAATTCATATTTTTTATTCTTGGACAATAATTAAAATCATCAATTTTCTTGTCAATTAAATTATGAACTTCTATTAATTATAATTTTTTTGTTATATGAAAATAAAGATATGCATTTATAAAGTATATCTTTGATATGATACTTTAGACTCCATTGATTTAATAATCAAACCTCAATTAATAAATTTAGCAAATTTATTCAAGTTAACCTTGAATACTTATAATTTTGATTACCAAGGAGTTTCTTCATTTAAAAGCATTTGAGCAGCGTTCATTAAAATTTCACAGTCACAGTATCCTCCATATTCTTTACATTTTTCAAAAAATAAATTCTGGATTTCTTTAGAAACTTTCATTTGGTCTAAAACCTTTCTTGAATACTCAAAATTATTTCCTCCACATCTCCATTTAAGACCATTATATTGACAGGCTTCTACTCCAGCTAATTTATTTAAGAAAAATCTTATCTGTAGCTTAGTTAATGGTATCTTCTTAAAAAGGATGTTATAATACTCTTCTTTAAATTGTTTAACACTTTTTATGTATGTTTGTGGATAATTTGCTTTTTCAAACGGTTTTTTCCGACTCTCAACTATTAACCATACATCCTCAAAATTCCCATTCTTCAAGTCATCCTTTTTAATCCAAAAATATAATCTAGCTTCATCTTTCCAATTCCATCCTGGTCTATAATCAGGACTCAACATTAATAACAAGGTCCACTCATCTTCTTTAAGTTGGTCAATGAATTCCCTGTCAATACTATCACAATAAAATATATCATAGTTATTTGTTGCTAATTGTATTTTTAATTCCATCCCTGGACCCTGTAATTCATGAGGATATCCAAACATCCAATGGCTAGTTTTTTGAAAATCTAAAGCAAATAGGTTACTAACTAATTCTTCATATTTATTTCGGTCCTTCCAATCATTAATGACACCTTCAATATCTTTATTCCATGGAGTTGGTAAAGAGATATCTTTAAAAAATGAAATATCTCCCGGTTCGAATACCGGGAATTTTGATGGATTCCTCATTCGTATTAAATCTTGTTCATTTGAATAAATTACTTTCCATCCCCCTTTATCTTCGGTATTATAACCCTTAGGTTGACGTCTAGTATCTTAGAATACATGTATTAATCCTTCATCATACAGTAGATATCCCCTCTCAAGCACCTAGTGTTGATACAGTTTTCTGGAAAGCAGAAATCACAGACACTGCAGGCAAAACACTTGTTGTAGATAACAACGGACTTTTATACTCTTATGAAAAAGGCGTATTTACTTATGTGAAACAATCTGGACTTCTGTCCCCTACATTATATGATGATTGGACTTGGTCGTATATTTTTACATCTGGTTTTGGTCATCTTAGAAATGTATGGGTACGAATGATCTATGAAGATAATTCTTCAGTAGATTATTTAGTTAATAGATCTGGCACCGATTATCACATATTTAATTACACGGTATCTCACGATTTAGTTCACACTAGCGCTGTATACAAATTTATGTTCAGAAACGACATGGGTAACATTACTACTATAGAAGAAATAGCGCTTAAGAGACCAAACATCTATATTACAGAAATAGGATCGCCTGATTCCATAATAGACCTAAGTGACACAAAATCTTTCACCGTAAATTTTGAAATCGAAGAATATAATGAATATATTGATTACGTATATCTCGAGTATACTTTCGATGCAGGAATTGGAACCAACCGAGTTAACCTTTCAAGCACTACTTCTTCTTATAATTATACATTTGATTCGTTTTCTCCCGAGGTCACTTCTTTAACTTATAGTGCAGTCGCAGTGGATATATACGGTTACGAAATTCAACTTGGTTATGGGCGAATAATCGATTTAATTCCTGAATTGCCCACGTGGGAGATGAGTTCTGAGGCACAAATTTTCCTCGTAATACTTTCGCTTATCATAGGTGTTACTTTTGGGTTAGTTTATCATACAGAAATGAATCGTAGAAGCTCAAAAGGTGCGAATTATGAGAAATCTCTCAATATTTTCGGAATCAAAAAGGACAAATTAGTTAAAGTTGATCAAACTCCAGACGCTTCAGTCCCACCATTGGATGAAAACGAACAGAAAGTCATAGAAAAAAAGAACAAAATTGTTATTTCTGTTTTTATCAGTGTTGCGGGTATATTGGGACTATTTGGATTATTATCGTATCTCTTATTAAACAGTATTACGACAGCAATGCTATTTTTCATCGGAGCGTTTCTATCGACTATTACTCTCTGGATATTCTTAACGGCCAGAACAGTGGAAAAAATATTTAGAACACCTAATTATGCTTCAGTATCGCGAGATAAATTATTCTTGATGCTTATTAGCATATTTATTTATATTTTTATAGTTGCGATCTTTTTAGCAGGCAATTCTTTAGCATGGTGGAGAGTTAGAGTTAATGAATTATCATATAACATTGCGGGTTTTGTGATACCTAAAGCGTTAACTACAGTTACTATGACTTTCCTTACTTCTATCTTCTTATTGACTGCGTCTACTTTCAAAGATGTAGCGGAAAAATTAGATGAATTGGAAATTGCACAAGTTTTTAACGAAAATCCTCTAAATATCGCTAAAACACGCGAAGCTGCAATATCAAGTTCTATAAGAACAATTGGAAAAAAAGGAGTGATCTTTGTTGTTATTATCTCGTTGGTAATCGTTTTCGCTAGTGATTTGAATGCATACGCCAACCAAGGTATTCTCATCATGATTCCATTCTTAATTGGTGCTTTAGCTACATTGGTCCTTGTTTCTCAACTGTCGAAAGAGAAAATATCAGTCGTTGATGATATCGTTTTAGATCACATAATATTATGCCCACAATGTAAGAGTAAAACTGCTCTTGGAGGTAATTACTGCGAATCATGCGGGAAAGAGCTACTATCAGGACAACGCTATACTTCAGGAATTATTTGTAGTGAATGTGAAAGAATTAACGCTCAAAAATCAGAATTTTGTCGATACTGCGGAACAACGTTAGAACTCGAAACCAAACCTATAATTAAAGGAAAAAGAAAGAAGAAACGATAAATTTCCTTATTTTATTTTTTTATTTTTAAATTAGGCTACACAATAAGTGTAATATAACATTTTAGAAATTTTCAATATAGAAAGTTCATAACATTATGAACTTGAAATTCGGTTTCTCTTTTAATTTTATATACTTCCGAAGGTAACATGTTCTTGAATAATTAACAATAATGAGGAGATAAAGGCAAAAGATAAAATGAAGGGAATATTATCGTATTAAACAAGACCCCCAAATTGTTTGAGTAATTAAATTGAAGGGAACAAAGCGAGTAGATATCAAATCAGGCATACGAGTTTTAATCGTATTAAAGAAAGACCAGCGATCTGGTAAGTTAACCGAGGGCATAGTCAAAGATGTGCTTACAAACTCTCCTAATCACCATTATGGGATTAAAGTTCGGTTGAGGAGCGGTGAAATTGGGCGAGTGAAAGAAATAATGTAATGAAATTTCGAATTGTAACTTTTTGTAGTATTAATTTTTAGCGGTAATCGTTAGAATCATTTCTACAACTTGATTATTTTATGTCTCAACATCTTCAAAACTGTCCTTTTTCTTTACACCATCCTGATACAACAGATCCTCTCATAGATAATGTTGTAGAATCAGCAGATCCATTAGAATTAGGTCAAACTCAATAGTTTCCCCACAAGTTTTAAATTTTTAAGAGAGAATATTAAATAATTTGAGAGTTTAAAAAATTTAAAAGAAAAACATTTACCAAATAACAATATCTAAAGAATAGACTTTTATTTGTCATTTATTATGGATTTTTATTTATGTATTCTTCCGTAAAGAGTTCCATAAGAACCTCATCATAATATTTTGAATCCATGTAAAACTGCTTTTTTCTTACACCAACAATTGTAAACCCTATGCTTTTATAGAGATATAGTGCTCTTTCATTTGAAGAAAAACAACTTAATATGATTTTTTCTTTATTATTTAACTTTTCAGATTCTCGAATTGCGGAATCAATTAATTGCCTTCCAATACCTAAATCGCGATATTTCTTTTTCAGTATAATACCTAAAATCCCAATATGTATAGCTGCATCCCACTCAGAATTTAGAATCTCACACTGTCCGATAATATCATTTGGGAATCTAAAATTTGGATTTTCAGCTACAATACAGATTTGATTCTCTTTCTTAATGCTACGATACCATGAATCTTTCTCTAATTGAGATCTCATAGGAAATAATATAGGTAAATAAGCGTTTTCGTAAATTACGTCATTAAAATTTTTCCATACGCCCTCAACATCTGATTTTTTTAAATGTCGTATAATGATTTTTTCTCCATTTTGTAATTCGATGACCTTATTCATAAAATAAATATAAATATTTATAATTAAATTTCTTATGGTATTATTATGGAAAATGAAAATGATCAATTCATTAAAAATAATGATGAAGAAAAGGAAAAGGAAAGAACACATATAGAAAAAATGACTGAGAGTAAAAAACAACCAGTTGCAAAAGATTTAGTTGAATTAAAACATGTTGAAGTGAAAAAACAAGAGGTAAGCCCAGAGACAATGGATCTCGCTCAAGCTCTAAAGGAACGATATTTAGAGCAGGATCAATTTGAAAGACTTTCAAATGATGAGATTACAATCCTCGAAACTTTCATGGTCAAAAGATTATTTTTAGAACGAATCGCTATTATTGCAAACCAGTCAAGGATGCCCTTAGGAATTCCTGGTTTCAAAAAAGCAGAGTTAGAAAAAATATTAAATGATTTAATCTCGAAGGGTTATATACGACTAGAAATAGTCGGAGAAAAGAACGTTTATATTCTTACTGAAAGGGGAAAATATCGGGTTCAATAAATTTGAAGACTTTACTTTAATTCTTTTTCAAAATTAGGTTGTTTATTGGTATATCTTGATATTCACCACTCGGATTCTCACATCTGATGGTTAACGGTAAGAATTTCATTTAATAAAGTTCAAATAAGAATTTTCTTAGGTCTTTTCAATACTTATATTTAATAGCTCTAAAGCTTTAGATTCTTTACCAAAAGTTAATAAAATTTCTGCTTTTAAACCATAATAATTAATATCTTCTGGATTAATTTTAATAGCCCATTCAATCATTCCAATGCGAAAAATTATTATTATTATTATAAAATGAAAATTCTTATTTTTAAATTTTAAACCTATTTCTTTTATATAGGCTTCTATTCAATTCTTAGGTTAATTAGGCTATTTTTAATAAATAACAACAAAGTTTATCTATAGAAAAAAGAAATAGTTCAATAATTTAACAAAAAACTAAAATAATGAAAAATAAAAAGTAAAAAGCGATAAATTATGGGAAAAGGTGGTACGGTTTTAGGATTAATAGGAATAATATTAGGAGTTGGAGGGATTGGTTTCGCATTTATAGTGTGGAATACTCAGAATAGTATTATAGGTTGTTAAATAACTTATTATTGCCTCAACTTGGGTAATATCCTCTAGGTTTTTAAAAACTACTTTCCTAAATAGTTCTTCGGCGTATAAATCTCCCAAATCAATAAGATAACCTAATAATCTTAATGAACATATAGCCTCTTCACTCAAAATAGGAGTATAATTCATAGTTTCAATAGCTTGAGAAATCTCTGCTTTATTTAACCGATTATAAAAGTTTTCGCTAAACAAAGTAAGAATTGAATCAGGATTACCTGAAGCAAATCTCTTAACAATCTCATGTTTAACTTCTTGTGAATTGATAATTCCAAACATTTCCAATTTTTCTAGGAGTTTAACAACAAATTCATCATCCACATGTTTAATGAGTCCGTTTTTTAATACAGGACTATTTAGATAATTGACTATTTTTGCTTCATGTAATTTAAATAAAGGTTCCTCCAACATTAAATCTACAATAGAATCTAAATCTTTACTCTCAAAAATTCTCCTAATTTCTTCTATAGAGGAATTCTTATTGGTCATTTTAGATTCAATAAAGAATTACTTATAAAACGACTATTTCTTTTTTATAATTAACTTATTTATCGGTATATCTTGATATTCACCATTCGGATTCGCACGTCTGATGGTTAACGGTAAGATTTTTGCATTTAACTCCAAAATTGCAAGTTTAATAGGGTCTATCACGTCTGTAGGCTTCTCGATTAAGATAGGAGCTCCGTAGCTTAATTGTAATGCACGAGCCCCTACAATCCGTGCTTTTTCATACCTAGTTAAAAAAATAGCTCCAATCTTTATAATACGTCTAACCTTTTTATATTCTTTACGTAATTCTCGAGATTCTAAGAAGCTAGACATGGTTATTCAAACCAAAAAATAGTTAATTAGATTCTAAAAGTGTATAATATCATATAACTTTTTCGATTTTTCATGTATAATAAGTTAATGCGCAAGAGGGGATTTGAACCCCCGATCTACACGGTTTGCTCCTAGCTTTTTTTAGTGTGAGCGTGTCGTTATAGCCACTAAACCACTCTGAATGATACTTTTGGAGCAATGATATCTTCTTTTTTAACATTGATTTTGCTACGTAATGTAATAATTATCGATAATAATAGAAAAAATACCATTAAAATAGTTAAATTTTAAAAATTGAGTGCGCGGAGGGGGAAATATTCCTTCAATAAGAATTTTGCGGAAGTTTGAACCATTAATATTTACGATTCACTCCTGAATTATTAATTAAGAAATATGTCAAGAAGTTTATAAAGTACAAGGAAGTAATTGAAAAAATTTTTATCTTGAAAAATTACTAATATTTTCTTGTATCGTGTTAATCTCTTGTTTAATTAAAATTGCCTTTGGTTTTTCAAGAATTTTATCTATATGTCTCAAAAAACGATTTGATTCTATTAGAACTTGACAGTTTGCACATAAACATACACATAATTCTCTCTCTAATAAGTTTTCAATTTCTTTTAAATCTAAATGTGCAATTTCTTGCCATCGTATCATTTTCTCCTTTTTTGAAGAACTTACATGATGAAAATTAAGTGCGGGTAAATTATTATTAACTTTAGTTATTCTACATCCTATACACATTCCATAAAATACCTTTTCAATTATAAAGCGTTTTTTAAGCCAGTTATTTTTAATTCTATACTTTGATTGTGAAATATAATTTCTATTATGTTTAACCTTTTGTTGGATATCTGGCTGTTTTAAAAGATAATAGTCAATAATTTCATTAAGTTTATTGGGTGATTTTGAGAAAATTCCCTTAAAAAGAATGATCTCTTCAAATTTTTTAAAAAATATAGCACTTCTCAATGTATGGCAGTTCCTACATAAGACAATAACTTCTTCATTTTTCAAAATCTCTATTATTGTTTTATAGGGCTTTCCTTTTAATTTTCACCAAGCATTTGACTTTATTTTAGGATTAAGGTGATGAAATTCCATAATTGGTAGGTATTTTGAGGATTTTTTGCAACAGAGACAATGACCATTATAATGGTTATTAATTATAGCTAATTTTATTTTGAAATTTCTAATAATTGCTTGATCTATCTCACATTTTTTACAAATATTACTTAAATAACCCTTTGTTACTCTAAAATCTATATTATTTTTAATTTGCATACAGTTATTACATTTTTTATAATTCATTTCTAAATCATAAAAGATTTACTTATAAATAAGAAAGAAGAGAGTTATATTTTTTTAAAACAACGAGTATATTTAAAAGAGTTATTTAAAATGCGCGGAGGGGGGTTTGAACCCCCGATCTACACGGTTTACTCCCGAATTATCAGTGTGAGCGTTAGACGTTCTTTATTTCAATATATAAAAAAAGTCGTCATACCACTAGACCATCCACGCGAATTAAAGTATAATAATTCTATATTGGGATAGAATAACTTAAATTAAAAATTTATCCAATGCATTAAAAGAACAAAGAGAGTTATTTTTATCAAATCTCAGATTTTTGAAAGGTAATCTAACTCCAGTTTGTTTAAAAAATTGTCTTAAAATTTCCGTTTCAAAAAAAATCCTCCTCTTGAATGTAAAGCCATCTTTTGCTTTTAATCTTATTAATACTACATTTTTTCCTTTTGAATAAAAATTTTTCTTATTATCATTTTTCTGTTGTCTTTTGAATTTTAATTCAGTTTTATGATATCCATTTGGAAAAATATCGTGCTGAATTCCATCATACTCAAAAGCAACTACATAAATTCTTCCGTTTTCTAATATATTTCTATTAAATCCATCAAATCTTAAATTTCCTCCTTTCTTGATAGGAATACCAGGAGCATCTATTAATCTTGTTTGAGGAAACTTAAATCCAAAAATTGCTTGCATTATTAACCTCATTGATTTTTCACATTTATACTCATGACAAGTAGGGCACCAATAGTTATAATGAACAAGATATCGGGCTCGTGCTTTCCATATATGCCTTTTCTTATCTTTTAAAATTACAGTTCGTTCAGAAGGGAATTCTTTCATAGCATTAAATTCCTGTTTGGTTGTTATAAGTACTCCTCCATTTTTCTGAATATAGTTTTTGATTCTCTCATATGTTACTTTTCTTGCTAAAGCACACCTCGATGACCATATTTCCTCATGTATTTCTCCTGATATGTTCCCGTATTTTTTTTTTAAAAATTCCTTTACCCAACTAATTATTGTAATCTTACTTGATCCAATTGCTTTAGTCATTTCATTAATACCATAAATTTTTTCAATGTGAATTGGATAAATCTTTAATTGATTTTCAATCATGGCTAAAAATTCATGTTTTCTGTTATGAATATAATGTGTTCGATGTTGTCGAGGACTAATTATTTTGGGAACGAGTTTATTTTTGGGAAAGCGAACATTATATAAGTTTTCAAAAGCGTTTTGAATTTTTTTAAAGTTATGGAGTTTATCTTGAAATTTCGAGACCTTAGTGTAAAATTCATTTAATTTTTCAAATGATATTAATTTTCGGGACGTTTTAGAATCACTATTAACATATCTCGCTCTTAAACTAGTTATAGCAGTCTTAAAACCAAAAATTAACATTGAAACCTTTTCAATTCCAATTAAATTACTCAGATCTATATTAGATGTTGGTATTATTTGTTGTTCAAAAGATATTTTTAAAATATCTATTAAATCATCCCATAACTTTACTAAATCAGTTTTAGTATTAGAATTCTGAGCTATTAAGTTTTGATTTTCTAGTAAATTACATTTATTACTCGGTTTTTTAATTTGAGAAGTGTTTAGATTTGAACATAAAATAGGATTATTAGAAATTTCCTTCTTTAACCTTTTTATATTATTTTTTTCAGCTTTTTGTGTAATCTATCTCATCCTTGTCAATTTTATCCATTTTTATAATTTTTTCTGACCATACAAAGGAACATCAGTAATTCTAAATTGCTAATTATTATCCTTTTTATTTTCTAATTTATTATATGATTTTTTTCAATTTATTGTTAAAGTGACAATAGAATTAGTGATTACGGGTTAACTCAATTCTTTCAACCCATCAGAAGGAGGAAAGTATGGCGAGAGGGAGGTAATGGAGAAAGTTAAGCATAAGGAAAAAAATTAATCAATCCCATATTATAGATATATTCCATTTTTCTAACTATTGATTTTTGTTTTTATTTTGAACATCCACTTCCACATTCAAATCAATTTCTAGATAATATTGAAGAAAAAAGGTTTGTTTTTTGTCTAAAGAAAAATATGTAATATGTAATAAATATTACTTTATTCTTCATTTAAATCTTAATTATTAAAATATTAGTAAATCGATTTAAGAATTTAAGTATTTTTTAATGATCTAATATGGTCTGTGAGTTTAAATATTTCATTTGAATTTTATTATCAATAAATCAAAAATATAAGAATCTTAACTGGTGATTTTGGTATCAAAAAAAGATGTATTTATTGTTCATCCTTTAATTAAGCAAAATTTAATTGTTCGACGAGAATATCAAGAAAATATTTTCGTAAATTGTTTAAATAATAATTGTTTAGTGGTTATCCCTACTGGTTTAGGAAAAACTGTCATAGCCTTGATGCTTGCTGTACACCGACTAACAGAATTACCAGATACGAAAATAATCTTTTTAGCACCAACGAAACCTTTAGTTGAGCAGCATCACAATTCATTTTTAAATTTAACCAGTCTCCCTCCAGAATCTTTAAAATCTCTTACAGGAACAACTGCTCCTGAAAAAAGAAAGGAGATGTGGGAAACTGTAAAAGTAGCTTTCATGACACCCCAAGTACTCCAGAATGATTTAATCTCAGAGTTGTATTCTGTTAAGGATATTTCATTACTAATTTTTGATGAGTGTCACAGAGCCGTAGGTGATTATGCTTATTGTTTTATTGCAAAAAAGTATAGAGATCTCTCAAAAAACGCACAAATCTTAGGTCTTACTGCTAGTCCAGGGTCTACAGTCGAAAAAATTAATGAAATTAAGCAAAATTTATTTATTGATCATATTGAAATCAGAACAGAGAAGGATTCAGACGTTACACCTTATATCCATAAGGTTGATAATGAATGGATAAAAATTCAACTTCCAAGTGAATTTTTAGAAATTAAGAAAATTTTAGAAGAATTATTAAAAGAATCTTATAAATTCCTTAAAGAGAATAATTTTCTTAATTCTTCTGATTTAAGAAAAGTCACAAGAAAAGATATACTAGAAATAGACCATAAAATCAACATTAAGATTTCAAATACAAGAGAACAGGATGAAAAATACCAGATGTTCTATGCAAAGAAATTGACAGCTAATGCTATTCGATTATCTCATATGATTGAACTAGTAGAAACTCAAGGAATCAATGCTCTAAATGATTATTTTAAAAAGAATGATGCAAAGATTAAAAATAACACCGCAAACAAATCTCTGAAAGAATTATATCATAATAAAAATATTCAACAAGTGCAAAAACTAACTTTGGAATTGTGTTCTAGAGGAATCGTTCATCCAAAAGTAGAGAAATTAAGTGAAATTTTAACTGAGCAGATAGACCAGAACCTAAATTCACGGATACTAGTATTTTGTCATTTTAGAGATTCTGTTAATAACATAGTTAGATTTTTTGAAGACCATGAAATAGTTAAAGTTCATAAGTTTGTTGGGCAAGCAACAAAGGGATCTGATAGAGGTCTAACGCAGAAAGAGCAGATAAAACTACTTAAAGACTTTAAGGCAGGAATTTATAACACCTTAATAGGAACAAGTGTGGCAGAAGAAGGATTGGATATAGAAGAATGTGATTTGGTTGTGTTTTATGACATTATTCCTAGTGCTATTCGCTCTATTCAGCGTCGAGGGCGTACAGGGAGAAAAAAGGAAGGGAAAGTGCTTCTTTTAATTGCTGAGGGTACTCGTGATGAAGGTTATTATTGGGCTGAAAAAGGAAAAGAGAAAAAAATGAAAACAAGTTTGGAAAGAATAAAAAATTCCGAAACTCAATCCAAATTAGGACAGTCAGATCTGTTAAATTTTATATCGTCTAAGAAAGATGATATTTCTGAATCAATTGAATTAAATAATATAGAACAAAAGTCAATTAAGAGAATTGAAGGATCTGAGAATTTTGAAATTTTGTGTGATAGTCGAGAGACAGCATCTTCAGTTGTTAGAACTCTTTCTTTAATGGGACTTAGTCTTAAACTAGAACAATTGCCTGTAGGAGATTATATCATTTCAGAAAGAGTGGGAATTGAACGAAAATCTGCAAAAGATTTTAATGATTCTATTATCGATGGAAGGTTATTTTCTGAATTAAGTGAACTTAGAGAAAAATTTATAAGACCAATTTTAATTTTAGAAGGAGATCCGTTTTTGGGTTCAAATATTAGTGAAAATGCTCTTTATGGAGCAATAACTTCGATAATTCTTAACTTGGGAATTTCTCTTTACAAAACAAAAAATCCAATAGAAACTGCGCTGTTTTTATATCAATTAGCGAAAAAAGAACAATCAACTTCCAAATCATCGTTAAAGTTAAGGTTTGATAAAGCTCCTATCGAATATTCTCGTTTGTTAGAATACATAATTGCAGGAATCCCGGGTGTTAATACCCATCGAGCTAAAAATCTGCTGAAAGAATTGAAAACCCTACAAAATATTTTCCAAGCAGATATTCCAGATTTAACTAAAATCGAGAGTGTTGGAAAACAAATTGCTTCTAATATTTACAAGATGGGTAGATATAAGTATAAAAATACTTACTAAGTTCATATTAAAATATAGTTCTTAATAGTTTAAAACAATAAAAAAGATTTTTAATGTTTTCAACAATAATTAATAATAGAAGTATAAGTTACAAATTTTAAAAAAACATCTTATCGAGAGAAAAAATGATAAAATTTAAAGTAGTGGTCGCCGGAGCGAAAAATGTAGGTAAGACCAGCTTACTTCGGCGATTCGCCACTGGTAAGTTTGAAAAATCTACTCTATCTACAATTGGCGTGGATTTTGAAACTAAGAAGTTAATTGTGGATGATACCGAAATCCTACTTAATATCTGGGATTTCGCAGGAGAACTCTGACTGCCCTTCGCAGTGGAACTCTAAAAAAAATTCCGTCTATTATTTCCTTCTTATATATCTGGTGCTTCAGGAGCTTTAATGTTATATGACATTACTAATAAAGAATCTTTAAATGATCTTTATGATTGGATAAATGTTATCTCATCAGTTCCTAATTCTCCTAAAACAAAAATAATGATTGAGGCAAAAATTGATTTAAAAAGAAAGGTAAAGAAAGAAGATGCTTTAAATTTTTTTGAAAAATACAAATTTCAGGGAGAATTGTTAAGTACCTCTGCTAAAACGGGCGAAAATATAGAGAAGGCTTTTGAAATGTTAGGGCGCGAAATACTCAAAAATTCTTTAAAGAAATGCCAAAATTGTGAAAAATTATATCCATTAGAGTTAAAATTTTGCCAATATTGTGGTTCAAAAACAGTTTAGATATCTCTCTTATATAAAAATTTGTTATTTTCCTTGACTTTGAAAATTATAAAGTCTAGATTTATTCTTATAAGTTTCTATTTATCAACATAACATTTGTTTTAAAGAAAAATTTATTTAAAACAATAAATATGAAAAAGTATACTGATATTCACGAATGGTTTTAAATATGAACTACGATTTTAATCAGGACATTAAAGAAATAATAACTCGGCTTGAGAGAGATAAAGTTTCTTTTGAGGGTAAAACAGTTTTGGTAACTGGAGGGGCGGGATTTCTAGGCTCCTGGGTTTGTGATATAATGGTGAGACAAGGAGCATATTGTATATGTCTAGATAACCTAAGTTCCGGTTCACCTAAAAATATACTCAATTTAATGGATAAGGATAATTTTCGCTTTATCAATCATGATATATCTTATCCAATATATTTTGGGATGAGTTACCATCCCCTAGGTATATGCGTAGGTGATATCAAAAAAATTGATGTTGTTATGCACATGGCTTCTCGGGCTTCCCCATTTGAATTTGCGAAATACCCTATTTCAATTTTAAGGAGTAATACAATAGGAACATTAAACTCTTTAGGAATAGCAAAACATCATAATGCATTATTTTTCTATACAAGCACATCTGAAGTCTATGGAAATCCTCCACCTGAAGCAATACCTACTCCTGAGACTTATGTAGGGCACGTAATTCTTGTTTAAGATCTCCTACAAGAGCGCATACCCCGTAGGTCCCAGAAGTTGTTACGATGAATCAAAAAGAGCAGGGGAAGCTTTCATAAAAGCATATGAACTTCAACATAAAATGAGAACCAAAATTGTTAGAATTTTCAATACTTCTGGACCTAGAATAAGATATGGTCCCGAATTTGGTAGAGTCATCCCTAACTTTATACATCAAGCTTTACATGATAAAGATATTACTGTATTTGGAGATGGATCTCAAACTAGATCCTTTGCTTATGTAGTGGATGAAATTGAAGGTCTTCTTAAAATGGTATGTCTTGATGGTGCAATTGGAGAAGTCATTAATTTAGGTAATGACAAAGAATATAAGATATTAGAAATAGCAGAATTAATAAAAAACATAACGCACTCTAATTCAAAAATAGTTTTTAAAACGTTACCTATTGATGATCCAAGATACCGGTGTCCAGTTTTAGAAAAAGCAAAAAGGATACTAAACTGGGAGCCTACAACATCATTAGAGGAGGGATTAAAGAAAACTATCGCTTGGTTTAAAGATAATGAATGAAATAACGAAAAAAAAGGAAAGAAATAACCTTAAAGAAAGTAATAAACAATTTGGGCTATTGCTTAAAATAAGTTTAATTATTGGAATCCTAATTGTTTC
>SDBV01005465.1_pt1 | contig 17931 bp, 13 predicted proteins | sample 2277081 | NCBI WGS metagenome assembly SDBV01 (sample SAMN10402039, study PRJNA504765) | marine sediment metagenome | isolation source: marine sediment core GS10_PC15, 223 cmbsf | place: Arctic Ocean: Southern Knipovich Ridge | collected 2010 | reverse complement strand
ACCTTAAACAATCTTCCTCCTGTTTAAAACGTTGATTAAACTTTATTGAGTTTACTCCTCTAAATATATGCCTGTCAGCCATAATTTAAAAATAAGAAATTGCTATCTAAACGCCTATACCTAAAAAAATATTCCAAATCTGCGGCATACTTACTTTTCAAAATAGCAATTTATTGTTGAGCAGACCCTAAGATTAGGTTTGAATGAGATGAGAGCTAAACAAAAGCATCCCCAAGCGTTCAACATTCCTTGTTTCACATCAAACCTGCATCATTGATAAATTACCATATTCTCATGATGGGCTAGGTGTCATAATTTTTCTATGAGTCTGGTATAAAAACTCTCAGAAAAGGTTTCTTCGCTAACGCAAAGTATTAATTATTAGCGCTTTATTTTTTGGCGGCTCTGAGGCCCTGCCTACCTTTCCTCGCCGGCAGGCTAGCGGACCAATGTCAATAAGTTTAGAAATTTCAATGTTTCAAGAGCCTTGGTCAGGGGTCTGACCGAAAAAAATGGTTTGTGAGGACCTGCCTGCTGCAGGCAGGCACAAACCATGGCGCAGGCCGAAGAGGCGCTTAACTTATTGACATTGGGCTGGAGGACGGGCAGGCTTGCATGAAAATATGCTTTTTAGAGTGAGCCCTTCTATTCTAAAGAAACTTTCTTTTTGAGAGACTCAATGATTCATATACTAGATTAATTGTATATTTATGCAAACAATTAGTATTTTTAAAACTAACACCGCGTCATGAAAAATATTATTTTTTTACTCTCATTGTTAGTATTTCCCTCAATACACGGATTTTCCCAGGAATGGAAATTAACCTGGTCTGATGAATTTCAATATCAAGGTTTACCGGAACAGACAAAATGGGATTATGAAGAGGGTAAAGTGCGTAATAACGAAAGTCAATACTACACCAGAGCAAGATCAGAAAATGCAAAAGTAGAGGATGGTATGCTTGTAATTGAAGTAAAAGCAGAGAATTATAAAGGGGCCTCGCATACTTCAGCCAGCGTAATCACCAGGGGAAAGAAAGCGTTTTTGTATGGTAGGATAGAGGTGAAGGCAAAATTACCAACAGGTGTGGGCATGTGGCCTGCCATTTGGATGTTGGGAACAAACAGGACTGATATAGGTTGGCCTGCTTGCGGTGAAATTGATATCATGGAAAATGTCGGTTTTGATCCGGATACCATTCATTCAAATATTCATACCAAAGCCTACAACCATGTAAAAAAAACCAATAAAGGATCGAGAATAAAAGTAGAAGCTCCCTATAAGGAATTTCATATTTATGCAGTGGAATGGTTTGAAGATCACATGGATTTTTTTGTAGATGATCAAAAGTATTTTTCCTTTAAAAATGAGCAATCCGGTAATGATGCCTGGCCATTTGACAAGCCGCATTATTTGATTCTAAATATTGCCATAGGCGGTTCCTGGGGAGGAAAGTATGGAATTGATGAAAGCATTATTCCACAAAAAATGTACGTGGACTATGTGCGGTATTATGAAATGGAGTAACTACTGAAATCATTTCGAATAATGAGTCTTTGATAAGACCTTGCTTCCTCAAAAAATTTATTGAATAAATCCGATTTTCAGAATGATGATTACTTAAAAATATAGATATTAATAAATTCTTTAAACACACTAAGATGACAACTTCCAGAAGAAAATTTATTGCCTCTTCAGCAACAGCTGTTGCAGGGATTTCGCTAGGCAGCAAAGTACTCGGAACACCCTTAATAACTAAAAATCGGAATATCAACGATACAATCCGGATGGGATTTATTGGTCTGGGAAACCGGGGTAGCCAATTATTGAATTGGTTCATGGAGAATAAAGATGTTGAAGTGGCTGCGCTTTGTGATGTATATGCGCCTTACAAATCCAGAAACAGATCAGAAGTTGCAAAAAGATACCTGGAATCCGGGAAAGTACCCAAGATGGGAGAAAATTTTGGAAGCAAAGTAAAAAGGTATGAAGACTTCAGAAAGCTACTTGAGCAGAAAGACATCGATGCGGTCTGCATTGCGACTCCGGACCACTGGCATACTATTCAAGCCATTCAGGCCATGGAGGCAGGAAAAGATGTGTATGTGGAAAAACCATTAACCATAACAATCAAAGAAGGGCGTGAGCTGGTGGATGCTCAAAAAAGAACCGGTCAGGTATGTGCGGTAGGGCTAAACAGGAGAGGATCTTCCATATATCAGCATTTGTCCAAAGAAGTGCCAAATGATTTAATCGGGAAAGTTACTACGGCCAGGGCACAGAGAACCAGTAATATGTACCCAAATGGTATTGGTAGATTGAACCCGGAAGCGCCACCAAAAGATTTTAACTGGGATATGTGGCTGGGACCACGAGCAAAAAGGGATTATCAGTACAACATTGCACCATATTTTTTTAGGTGGTGGAAAGAATATTCCAGCCAGATGGGTAATTGGGGTGTTCATTATATGGATGTTATCCGATGGATGGTTGGAGAAAAAGCTCCTTCTGCTATCTCTGCCCAAGGGGGTAAATATGCCGTGAACGATGACCGGAATATACCAGACACCATGGAGGTTCTTTTCGAATTTAAATCAGGATTGATCATTAAATTCAGTATTCATGAAGCCAACGGGGGAGGTGGTATTCAGGGTGGAGAAATTGAACTCAATGGATCAAAGGGTAATTTGTTAGCAAACCAGGATGGATACAAAGTGATTCCTGCACGACCAGGTCAATTCCAAACATGGAAAAAATTAATAGATTCCAAGGAAGAGCAATTAAAAGGAAATGTCAACTTTGGTGATTTGGCAATTAAAGAAAATTCAAGCGCAAGGTTAATCAGAAATTTCCTGGATTGCGTGAAATCAAAGGATGAACCATGGTGCCCATTGGAGGAAGGTCACAGATCTACCTCATTTGCTCACCTGGCAAATATCGCGCTGGCAGTTGGTGGCAGAATAGAGTGGGATGCTGAAAAAGAAAGGATCACCAATAATGACAAAGCCAATGAATTGTTGCATTACGAATATAGAAAACCCTGGAAACTATAATGAGTAATCGAAGAGAATTTATCAAAAAGGCAGGTTTGGCAGGAGCTACCTTGCCATTTATCCAATCAAACTTATTAGGTGGAATTCAAAATCATCAAAAATCCATGCCTCCTATATGCTACTTCACCAAGCATCTTCAATGGCTGGATTTCGATGAATTAGGAATGGCGCTAAACGAGGCTGGCTTTGATGGCGCAGATCTTACCGTAAGACCGGGTGGCCATGTGGAACCGGAACAGGCAGGTTCTGTTTTGCCTAAAGCTGTGCAAACGCTACAAAAGCATGGAATATCCATGCCAATGGTAGTTACAAAAATTTCAGATCCAAAAGCTAATGGAGTGGATGATTTGCTGAAAGCCCTTTCCGATAATGGAGTGCAACATTACAGGATGGGCTATTTGAATTATGACTATTCCATATCCATTCAAAAAAACATAGATATTTTTCATGATACATTAAGTGGCCTCGAAGAAAAAAATGCCAAGTACAATATTTGTGGAGGGTATCAGAATCATGCGGGAACCAGGCTCGGGGCATCCATTTGGGATCTATGGATATCCCTGAAAGGACTGGATCCCAGGTATGTCGCTTGCCAATTTGATGTTAGGCATGCGGTATTTGAAGGGGGAAGGTCCTGGGAAAATGATTTCAGGTGCATAAAGGATTATATACGGACCACCGTGGTAAAGGATTTTTATTGGGAAAAGAATGAGAAAGGAATCTGGACAAATCACAATACGCAGATGGGGGAAGGAATGGTTGATTTTGATAGTTATTTTAAGATTTACCATGAGCTAAAGATCAATGGCCCGATTTCTAATCATTCGGAGTATGTTTTGATTACAAAAGATGAAAGCAAACTTCCCAAAAAGGAAAAAATGAAAATTGCCATTAAAAGGCTAAAGCATGATGTGGACTACACTCTTAACTTTTTAACATAACCATGAAAGAATTAAATATGCATATATCCAGAAGAACCTTTGTTAAGTCTGCCTCCCTGGCTACAACTTCTTTGATGGCAGCGCCGTTGTTGAATTCATGCGTTGCCAATGGAAAGGTGGATAAAGAAATAACCATTTCTCATGTCAACAGCAATTTCGAGCGTGAACCCCTGGTTAGGCCATTTGGCTTCAAGGGAGGGTATATGTCAGAGATTTGGCAAACAATTTCCTTACTTCAATCGGAAGTCGGAAATAAAGGCCTGGGGTTGGATACACAAAATGTGCTTTGGTCGGATGCTAAAGTATTCGCGAGTAATTCTGAAGCTGCAGGAAATGCCCTGATGTACACCATCACGGAACGAGCCATGCAGATGGTGAAAGGGATGAAATTCACAACGCCACTGGATTTGCAAGAGGCCATTTTGGATGAACTTTATGCATATGCCCGGAAAGTGACTTCTAATTCGGACTTGAGAATGACTTTTGCGCTCAATGCGCTGGTTGGCCTGGATAATGCAGCCTGGATGCTCTACGCAAAAGAAAACGGATACGATAATTTTGACCAGCTTATCCCCCCGGCTTATCGTTCGGCCCTCTCAAATAAACATGATAAAGTTGCCAGTATCCCATTGATGGCTTACAATATTCCCATCAGCGAAATTACTGAGGCAGTGGATCAAGGTTATTTTTTTATGAAAATAAAAATTGGCCAGCCTGGCACACAGCAAGAAATGCTGGAAAAAGATAAGGCCAGATTAACGGCAATCCACAAAGCAATTGGGAACAAACGAACCAAGTACACAAAGGATGGGAAACTGCCATATTATTTTGACGCCAATGGAAGATATGAGAAAAAGGAGACTTTACTTAAACTATTGGATCACGCAAAGCAGATAGGGGCGTTTGACCAGATTGCAGTCATTGAAGAGCCATTTCCTGAACATGCTGAAATTGATGTACACGATATTGAAATGCGATTGGCTGCAGATGAAAGTGCGCACACAGACAAAGATGCACTTGAGCGAATAGATATGGGCTATGGGGCCATAGCCTTGAAAGCCATCGCAAAAACCATGAGCATGACCATGAAAATTGCCCAGGTAGCACATGAAAAAAAGGTGCCGTGTTTTTGTGCCGACCTTACGGTAAATCCGATTTTGGTGGAGTGGAACAAGGTGGTCGCATCACGGCTCGCTGCATTTCCCGGATTAGGGGGCATGGGTTTGATGGAAACAAATGGACACCAGAATTACAAAAACTGGGAGCAAATGCGAACCTATCATCCAAATCCTGATGCTGAATGGGCAAATACAAGAGATGGCGTTTTCAATCTTGGAAATGATTTTTATAAAAATAGTGGGGGAATACTGGAAGCTTCAGATCATTACATGAAATTGGTGATGCCGCCATTTAAAAATGAGTGACAAATTAATATGTCTTGAATTTTTAAGTATATAATCATATTTCCATTAAAATCGTTACAAAGCCAGTTATATAAGCTGCTTTGCGATATTATGAAATCTTTACAGTTTTTAGATTACCTCGTTTTCAGCCTCTATTTTATACTTGTAATCGGGCTTGCTCTGTATGTTTCTCGCAAGCCAAAAGGCCATAAGCGAAATGCAGAAGATTATTTTTTAGCCGGACGCTCACTTCCCTGGTGGATCATTGGGGCATCGCTCATTGCTTCCAATATTTCTACCGAGCAAATAATTGGCATGAACGGAACAGCATTTGAAAGTGGAATAGCGGTGATATCCTATTCATTGATCGGAGCGTCCATAACAATTTTGATTGTGGCAAAGTATTTCCTTCCCAGGTTCTTGCAAAGCAAAATTTACAGTATGCCGGAGTTTTTGGAGAAGCGGTATGATAAGTGGGTAAGTACCTCAATGAGTGTCTTCTGGATATTGATTTACATATTTGTGAATCTTACCTCAGTGATGTCACTCGGGGCCATTACACTTAATGCCGTCCTTGGGATACCAATACTATATAGTGTAATTGCCCTTGCAGCCATTTCAGCAATTTATACCATTTATGGTGGTTTGTCAGCTGTGGCCTGGACGGATTTTGTACAGGTTGGCGTTTTGATTTTGGGAGGTTCGGCGGTAGTCTGGCTGGGTCTTTCTCAAATAGCTGAGAATAATGGGGATCACGGTATTATAGCAGGTTTTAATCAATTATTGGAATTACAGCATAACAAGTTCCATACGGTTTTACCAATGGATCATGAAGAATTACCCTGGACAGGAGTATTTTTTGGAGGTCTTTGGATTGCAGCATTAAGTTATTGGGGTTGCAATCAGTACATTATTCAGCGGGCTTTAGCGGCTAAAAATATCAGGGAAGCTCAAAACGGATTACTTTTTGCCTCTTTTCTATCCATCATCGTTGCCATAATTATAGTTCTTCCGGGTGTGATCGCAAGCAATTTATATGCAGATTTAATTCAATCACGAGACGAGGCATTCCCGGTATTAATAAGGGAATTATTGCCGGTAGGATATTCAGGTCTTGTCATTGCCGCATTAATTGCCGCGATCATTTCTTCCTTAAATTCCATGTGTAATAGTGTAGCCACAATTTTCACCATGGATGTGTATCGAAACCAATTTCACAAAAAAGCTTCTGATACTGAGTTGGTTAAGGTCGGCAGATGGGTCACTGCAATCGCTTTGATTTTGGCGGTAATCGTAACTCCTGCTGTAGCCTCCATGGGAAAACTATTTTCATTTATCCAGGAATATACAGGATTTGTGACGCCTGGGGTATTGTGCATTTTTTTACTTGGACTTTTTTGGAAACGCACTACCTCAACTGCAGCGCTATGGTCAGTATTGTTAACCATTCCAATTTCTGTTGTTTTCAAAGTGTTTTTTCCTGAGCTGGCTTTTTTGGACAGGATGATGTTGACATTTTTAATTTTGATTACCCTGGCTATAGTGATGAGTTTAAATAACAGATATATCCAAAAAGCTTTTGTCAGCGAAGGAGCTATTGAGGCAAGGTCATCTGCCATTTTTAATATTGGGGCATTATTTATTGTTGTATTGATTTCGGTGTTTTACATCGTTTTTTGGTAAGGAGATTATGCGATTTGGAAGAATGATTGAGTCAATATATAATTTGTTTTATATTGCGATTTGGCTTCAAACAATATTATAAATGTTTAGGTTTTTATGATGTATTAGTTTCCTATTTGAACCATTATAAAAACAATGCCATGAGTCAGACACAAGATTTATCTAAAATCCACAAGTTGATTGGCGATATGTTTCAATGGCCTAAAACCGAATCGGAATGGGAGCAATATAGGTTATCTGAAAACCAGGTAGCCTTTTTCAAAGAAAATGGATATCTACCCAATATTAAATTATTGGAAGAGTGGCAGGTAGATAAATTAGTTGCCGAGCTTGCTGAAATTCAGGATCCGGCGCACCCGGCACATGAATTATTCTATGAATTCCATAGCAATGAATCTGCAGATGCTGATTCTGTATTGTTTCATTCCCTGGGTCATTGGAGAATTACGGAAGGTTTTCACGATGTGATATGGAACCCGGCTTTTATTATGGCAGCAAGTCAATTGCTTGGAAATAAAGCCGTGCGATTCTGGCATGATCAGTTGTTTTGTAAACCCGCAAAGCATGGCGGAGTAGTTGCCTGGCACCAGGATTATTCATACTGGACAAGAACCCAGCCGATGCAGCATCTCACCTGTTGGGTGGGATTGGATGATTCTTCAATAGAAAATGGTTGTATTCATTATATTCCCAAAAGTCATAGATGGGGGCTATTGGATAAGCCCGATTTGGCAGGAGATATGGAGGGGCTGAATCAATTTCTTAACCCAAATCAGCAAGAAGAGTTTAAGAACAAAGTAGCCGTAGAAATGGCCAAAGGATATGCTGCCTTTCATCATCCACTGACGGTTCATGGATCGTATGCAAATAAATCTGAAAAATCGAGGAGAGCTTTTGTACTCAATGCTTTTGCAGATGGCACCATTTCCAACAGTATTGAACCACTTCTGCACGGTGTAAATGCTATTCCAAAAGGATCAAAGATGGAAGGTCGGTTCTTCCCATTATTGTATGAACCATAGTAAAATGGCTTATTGAAGTTTCTAACAGCACCTTGTGTTTTTGTCATCATGCAAAGTAACGCCCAGGAAACGAAGAGAGTCTCTAATATTATTTTCATAAAAGAATTAATTGATTGTAGTGTGGCCTAAATCAATTTTGCATACGTCATGACCTCCAAAAGGGCTGTTCTCTGGAAATTGAGTAATTTCTTCATGGTAGATTCCAGATTGTTTTTATGATCAGCCCGGTTTTTTCTGCATTTACACTTCCACCTTTATTGATCAATCGCTCAGGTTGGTGATCTGGCTTATTCCCAAAACCAGAATATTTATATTCATCAGTTGCTTTCGTGCAGAGCTTTGCCATAAAACAATATGTAAAGTGATTTATTTTGATCTAAAAGTATAATAATAGTAAGCGGGATTTGATGACAATGTTTTGTCAATTGAAGTTATAACCAGATTTCTTCAGCCAAAATTCAATACTATATTCCATGATCAACATTTATCTGTTGAGGTTCTGTTGAATAATTATAGGATTGAACCCGATTATTGTTTTTGACCCGAATCTGGAAGTTGTGAAAGTATCCCATTTGAGATTCTGATTCAATATGATTCCGTTGGCGTGTCAAGCTACTTTTGGTTGAAGGGTAACAATTATTTGCGTTTTATATTTCGGGCCATGGTGATTAAGTATAAATGAAAAAGCAAGACATAACATGAGAATAAATTTGTTGTAAAATGGTGAGGTAAATCTATTAAAGGCTATTAGACAGGTCATTGTGGAATTTGATGTAAAAAGAAATTAGATTATATGTGGTTACAATTGTATATAATACAGAATAAATGTAAATATAACAGTATTTAACCTTTGTACACAATTATATATTAAATGTTTAACGAAAAAACCTAACGTCATGAAAAAGACACTTCTTTTATCCTTATTGTTTTTTGTAATAATCAGTGCCGGCTTTGCACAAAAGGAAAAATACCAAACGCTATTTATTTACAATTTCACGAGATATGTTAAGTGGCCGGTTTCTTATAATACTGGAAAATTTGTTATTGGGGTTATCGGAGAATCTCCCATTATCAAACAGATAACTTCCATGGCAAACTATAGAAAAATGACAGATGATAGCTTGTCTATTATAGTAATAACCTACGGATCAATTGATGAAATTGAAGATTGTAACATTTTGTATATCTCAGAAGACTTTGTAGGTAATATCGAGCAAATCGAGGCCAAATGTGAGCAAAAGTCAGTGTTGTTTATCACTGATTCACCTGGTATGGCCATGAAAGGATCTGTGATCAATTTTATTGAAAAAGAAGGGAAAATTAGATTTGAGTTCAATGCGGGTGAAGCATCGAGTCATGGCCTGGTTGTGACTGGATCATTGACTGATCAGGCAATTTAAATCTAATCAATTCTTTATTTTCAAAACAAACTGGTGGTCTGTCCTTGGTAGGTTATGGACACCACCTATATCTGGTCTCAGTATTTTTTGGATATTGATCACTAGAATGGCAAATCGATCATTCAACTTTTTTATTCAAAACGGGAAAACTGGAGGAATGCTTGGCCTGACCGGTAGGCAGGGAATAATGTAAGGCACTGACATCCAACATCCAGTATTCCACCATTTCATCTATAGATTCGCAGAGAAAAAAAGAGCCAAATGGATATTCTAACATGTTGATAAATAAGCCATGAAAAATATGACAATTAGTTAGTGCCTGAACGGAAACTGTCGAATTTTATGAAATGAATTATCTTGGATGAGATTTTTCTTTTTTGAAATTCGGTGATGCCTTGCTCTGCCATAGCGGCTACGCGAAGGCGAGGCCTTTGCATCAGTGAGTTGAAAAAAATGAAAATATCTCCAAAAGTCCCGAACGCAATCGGGATAATTTTGAAGAGTTTCCGTTCAGGCACTAGTTAAGATATTTGTAATAAGTACATTAATAGTAGATACGTAGTTTCACTTAGATTGAGTTCACCAGATACATGGCGTTGCTATAAAAATCAGAATTTCCATTTTTGTAATTGATGTTGTTAAGTTTAGTAATCTGATTATATCAACTTAACATCTGTTATTATCTCCAGCAGGGCTGTTCCCTGGAAATTGAGTACTTTTTTCATGGATGATTCCAGATTTAACATGTCTTCAACCTGAATTCCCAGTGCACCACAACTCATGGCAAAATCGGCAAAATTCGGATTGTGAAGCTGCGTCTGCCAGACATCCCATTCCCCAGCCATTTGCTCTTTGGAAATTTTTCCCAACTCATGGTTATTCAGCAAGATGATTTTAATATTCATGTTGTACTTTACTGAAGTTGTGAGTTCCGCCATATACTGACCAAAACCTCCGTCCCCTGCAACTGCAATTACAGATCGTTTATCTTTTACCGCAGCCCAGGAGCCAAGTGCGGCCGGTAGTGCAAAACCGATTGATCCGAGATAGCCACTCATGAGGAAACTGTGTTTTTTACTTTCAAAATATCTACCCAAAGAATATGCATTATTTCCCACATCAACACATACCACGGCATTATCAGGCGCCAACTTTGTCAAGGTATCAAAAACAGCTATAGAACTCACCCCATTCCCATGATCTTCCAGCAATCTCTTTGCCTTTTCTTTTCTCCATATTTGCCAACGATTGGCGACTTCTTCTTCTTGATTTACTGTCGTAGTTTTACCTTCTAATGCCTCGGCAAGTAATTTGGTTGTCACAGATATTTCGCCCCATACAGGGACATCGATGCTATGAAATTTGCCTAAAGCCATTGGATCCAGGTCGATTTGGATGGTTGGTTTTTTAGGGGTAATGCCTGTGTGATTCGAAAAGGAAGCGCCGAAGACTACCAGTAAATCACATTCATTCATAAACCATGAAGCTATCGGAGTGCCACTTCTTCCCAATACACCACATCCAAGTGGGTGGTCATCGGAGATCAATCCCTTACCCTTAAAAGTTGTACAGACCGGCGCATTCAATTGTTCTGCCAACGCGATAATCCCATCCATATGAAATCTGGCTCCATGCCCAACAATAAAAACAGGTCGTTTAGATTTCTTTAAATGAGCTATAGCATCCTCCATACTTTCATGAGGAGGCGAAATTTGAAGTGGAGCAATTCTTCCTTTTGGGGATTTTGCAGGTTTGTCCTGTGCCGGTTTTACCTGTATCTCATCAGGAAAGGTAAGATGAGAAACTGTTCGGTTGAGGATGGCATGCTTCATGGCCAGGGTTGCCAGCTCAGCATATCTGCTATCCGTTTGCACGCGATGGTTAAAACCTGCGACCGTCTGAAATGCCCTCACCAGGTCTACCTCCTGGAAGTTTCCGGTGCCAACAACCTGGGTGGCCACCTGCCCGGTAAGAGCTATTAATGGAGAGCTGTCAACCTTAGCATCCCACATGCCTGTGTACATATTTGTACTTCCGGGCCCCGCAATTGCAAAACACGCCGCTGGTTTTCCGGTGAGTTTTCCATAAGCGGAAGCCGCAAAAGCTGCGGCTCCTTCGTGCCGAATTCCAATGTATGTCAGATTGCCTTTTTCTTCTTGTCTTTTGAATGCATCAGCCAGCCCTAGATTGGAATGGCCAACCATACCAAAAACTGTATCTAAACCCCAGTTGATCATGGTTTCGACCATTACATCCGAGACGTCTCGCTGATGAGATTTTTCTTTACCAAGCCCAACGTAAATACCGTCTTCCCGTTCTTCAACTGAATATACCTCTACTCCATCATCATATCCTGGAACTTTTCCTGTACATGGATGATAATCCCAGCCATGCCATGGACAACGTAACAAGCCATTTTCAATACTTCCTTCTCCCAAAGGCCCACCCTGGTGCGGGCATTTATTATCAAGTGCACATATTTTCCCTTCAAAATGTGAAAGGCAAATGGTTTTATGGCCTGCAGTTACGGTCATTACTCTTCCTATTGCAAGTCCGTTTTTGTCATCAAGAACTTTATGCCAGATTATTTCTTTAGGATCCATGGGGGTGTTGGTTTGTTATTATTTTAAACTTGATTCCCAATACCAATCAAGTGTCGATTTAATAAATTCATCAACAGCAATTCGTTTATCTATATCAGAAAGAGCATCAATCTCAATTAATGGTAATATAGCGCCCTTCCAATCACCGGTATCCCACCTTCCAAACTTTAATGGAGGTAAATTTTCAAATGAAAGCTCGCCCTCCAGGAGGTATCCGCTTAAATACAAATATGGAGAATTAACCAGTGAGTCTTGCGTTGCCAGGCCAAAGCCTATCCCGATTTTACCATCAATTTCTTTATAAATACCGGTATCAAAATGATGTGGCCAAATCCTGATCTCATCCTCCATCATTAAATGTTTTAGAAATTTAGCACATGTTTCATTGGCCATATTTCTGTAGTAAATCCATTTATTTAGCGCCTGTGTTTCTAATGTTTGAAACGCCTCATTCTTGAAGGAATATTCTGGTATCTTATATTTTAATTTTTTAGTAAAACCATCATTCCCCAAGCCAAGACCTTCAAAACCCGATGTAATTTCATTTTCAATAGTGGCTTTCGTTTTACCAGAAATGGCATATTTTTGAAATACCTGAAATGACTCATCGAGCCAAATGAAGCTAAATTCACGCAAGTCAAGAGCCATGATAAAATTGCCTTTTTTTGTCTCAATCCAGCGGCTGACTATTCGCCCACCCAAGGCGTCAAAAGAAAGGGTCGTATGACTGAAATCTTCTTTTTCAGGAACAAAATTTCTGTTGATTTTTGCAAGTACCTGGCATAATAAATGAATGCGTTGATCGACATTAGTGTACTCCTGCATAATTGATGTTGGTTAGTTGGTGAATATCTCGATTAAAAGTGCTTAAATCATCGGAATGAAACTTTCTGAAATCATCATATCCGCAAGCGCGGGCAATTACTTTCATAAGTTCGGCGCTAGCTTCGAAGAAGTTTTTTAGTTGAATGGCAGACTTTTGAATGACGAGTCTCGATCTCAAGTTATCTTTTTGGGTTGCAATACCAACCGGACAATTGTTTGTGTGGCATGCCCGCATTCCCAAACAGCCAATGGCCTGGAGTGCTGCATTGGAGACAGCAATCGCATCGGCGCCCAGCATCATTGCTTTGGCAAAATCCTCTGCTGTCCGCAGACCTCCTGTAATGACTAATGTGATATCTTTATTTTTAGAGCTATCGAGATGTTTTCTTGCCCTGGCAAGCGCAGGTATTGTAGGGATGTTAATGTTGTCCCGTAACACAGTTGGCGCCGCGCCGGTTCCTCCTCCTCTTCCATCAAGAATAATGTAATCTGCCCCGGCTTCGATGGCAAAGTCAATATCCTTTTCGATATGAGATGCTGCAATTTTAAAACCTATTGGGATCCCGCCTGTTTTTTCCCTGACTTCATTTCCGAAATCAGCAAAATCTTTTATCGTTTTCAAATCAGTGAAAGTGGCCGGACTTATTGCTGCTTGTCCTGCTTCCAATCCTCTTACCCTGGCGATTTCTCCTTTTACCTTAGCTCCCGGCAAATGCCCCCCTGTTCCGGTTTTTGCTCCCTGACCTCCCTTGAAATGGAATGCCTGAGTTTTTTGCACTTTCTCCCAACTAAATCCAAATTTAGCCGACGCCAATTCATAAAAATATCTTGAATTTGCAGCTTGCTCATCCGCTAGCATGCCACCTTCCCCGGAACAAATTCCTGTTCCCACCATCTCCGCTCCGGTGGCCAGTGATAATTTCGCTTCTTTGGATAAGGCCCCAAAACTCATGTCTGACACAAATATTGGAATGGAAAGTCTCAATGGTTTTTTGGCTCTTGGGCCAATGATGGTCTCAGTATTTACCTCTTCTTCATCGAGCAATGGTTTTTTCCATAATTGAGCAGGAAGAAACTGTATGTCTTCCCACTTTGGCAAAGTATTTCGATCCACGCCCATGGCTTGGGTAACACCATGACGGCCAATAATTTTTAAGCCGTTTTTTGCTAATTCATTGATGTAGCCTGTGAATGGTTCTGTAGCTTCCGGATGGGTATCCGCATATTTGCCTAGGTAGTCATTTCTATTAAATGGCTGTGGATGATCGATAAGAAAAGAATCAACTTCGGCTTTATCTATCCACACCCAACCGCCCTCTACCAGGGACTCAAATTTGTGAAGCGCTTCATCATTGCTATACTCACTCACACCGGTATCAAATCGATAATCCCATCCATGAACACCACAGATCAGATTATGCCCATCAATATGCCCATCTGCCATAAGCGCACCCCGATGCAAACATCTGCCATACAAAACTGAAATATTATCATCGTAGGCAACAATCACAAGATCCAGTGTATTTATCAGGGCATATTTGGGAATACGATCTTCCAGGCTACTAATTTCAATTAATTTAATAGCATGCTTCATAATTTGTCGGTTTGGTTTAGTTCAAAAAGGGTTATGTAAAGACTAACTTATCTTTCTCCCTAATTGTTTTTAGTAGTGCTAAATACACTTATATCATTTAGTACAGTAAGTCAAATATTCTCTCAGAATTTTCTAATCATATGCCATATAATATTTGGGCGTGCTCTTTTTCTTGTATTATTGTAACTGCATTTACCTGGCAGATTTTAATCCTATGGATATCACGAACTTTTTCATTTCGATAATGATGCTAACTTCTTGCATCAATTCAACCCAAAGGGATGCAATAAAATCGGTGGTATTCAATGATGCTGCATATAACAAAATCGATTCCGTCTTTCAAAAAAGTGGAATAAAGGGTTGTTTTATTTTGCATGATGTAATAAATGATACAAGTATTATTTACAATCAGTCAAGAACGGTTCAGCAATTTCTTCCTGCCTCAACCTTCAAAATACCAAATTCACTTATCGCCCTTGAATGCAAAGTGATCCGTGATGAAAATGAAATCATTTCATGGGACAGTGTTGAACGTTTTGTTCCCGTATGGAATAAAGACCATAATTTGCGCACCGGGATTAAGTATTCTGTCGTTTGGTTTTACCAGGAATTGGCAAGAAGAATAGGTGAGGAACGCATGCAAAGATGGGTGAAAGACATTGACTATGGCAATATGGATATTGGCAATAGAATTGAAAATTTCTGGCTCGACGGTGAATTGAGAATTACGCCCATGGAGCAGTTGGAATTTTTAATGAGATTCAGCGCTGGCGATCTTCCGTTTAAGCAGGAACACATTGAAACGGTTCAGGATATATTGATTGAAGATCAAAATGATCAATACGTTTTCAGGGCAAAAACCACTTGGGCTGTTAAAGGTCAACCAATAGGGTGGTATGTTGGTTATTTCGTCATGGATCAAAAGACATTTATTTTTGTAAATAACATCGATATAAATAGCGATGAAGATGCAAATGCCAGGAAGACGGTAACCAGGGAAGTTTTTAAGGAATTGTTGGATATTGAGCTGACAATATAAATGAAAGTAATTAAAAACGGCACGGATTTTCCCTGGGGGCACAGCAAGAGGTACAACGATTATCCAACCTATATAAAAAGTACTTTTGGAGGACGTGTGCAAAAACTTTCCATTAATGCCGGTTTTACCTGCCCAAACAGGGATGGATCAAAGGATGTAAAGGGCTGTTCGTATTGTAACAACAATACCTTTCGGCCGGAATACTGCGAGCCTGAAAAATCGGTAACCCAACAGATCGATGAAGGGATCAATTTATTCACCAAAAAATATCCTGACATGCGATTTTTAGCCTATTTCCAATCCTTTTCAAATACTTACGGATCCGTTGAGTTACTAGATAGAATTTATAGCGAGGCCCTGGCACATGATAAAATTGTTGGATTGGTAATCGGAACGAGGCCGGATTGTGTGAGCGATGACATCCTTGATCTTATCGCCAAAAAAGCAAAGGAACAATTTGTGACCGTAGAATATGGCATTGAAAGTACACTTGATAAGACCCTGGTACGAATCAATCGGCAGCATAGCTATCTGGCTACAATTGATGCTTTAAACAAAACCAATTCGCGTGGTATTCATACCGGTGGTCATCTGATCCTGGGACTGCCCGGAGAATCCAAAGCCCACTTGCTATCGCATGCTACGAGAATATCTGAATTGCCAATCAACACGCTTAAATTACATCAATTGCAAATTGTGAAACACACTACCTTTGCCAAGGAATTCAAACGTAATCCGGAAGATTTTCATTTGTTTGACCTGGGTGAATATATCGAGTTGTCGGTCGATTTTTTGGAATTGTTAAACCCGGATATTGTTGTAGAGCGCTTTGTGAATCAATCGCCATTTGATATGTTAATTGCTCCAAAATGGGGCATTAAAAATTTTGAAATTGTCTCCAAAATTGAAAAGCGATTGAAGGAGCGGGACACATGGCAGGGGAGGTTTTGGGCTTGATGCCCGGTGTCCCTTTCTTGCAGCCTCTGCTACGATCCTTTTCCCACCTCAGAGTCACCAGTTTTGGGACTCTGAGAACATTCATCCCTTCTCCTCAGAGTTCTCTGTGAGTAACTCTGAGCAGGAAATACGGATGGAATCCTTGTTTCCATAGATTTCACAGGTTCTGAGAACCTGCGATAGGGCGGAGCTATAATCTGGCGATGTCATGTTGGAGAAGGCTTACTTTTCCGAGTTCGTTTTTCTCTTACTTGATAGATATCAACCATTCTTCTTTTGCCTTTCAAGCGAATATTTCCAACTTCTTTAAAGTGGAATCCGTCTTTTGGATCAACCATATTATATAAATCCCCGGATATTAATAGACTTTTATTGTATTCGTTGCACATCGATTCTATTCGAGCTGTTGTATTAATCGTATCTCCGTTGTAGGAAATATCACGTCGTATTCTTCCCACCTGAAGCACCATTATTTTACCAACATGAACTCCTGCTTTAAATTTTGGAATTAGATCATACTTCTTATGGTAGTATTTTTCTCGTTTAGCGATCAGATTGGCATATCCATAAAAGGCTTTTAAGAAGTTATTATTTTTCAATCCTTTTTTTAAAGACCATGAAATGATTGCCCCATCTCCCATATACTGGTAAATTTCGCCCATATAATTATCTACAATAGCCATATCATTAAAAACATCCTGTACTAAATTACTAAATTTCTCATGGGATAATTTCTCCGCGATACGCGTGGATGATTTCATATCGATAAACATAAATATGCGTTCGTCTTCACGAGGTTTATTCATCATCCCAAATATCCAGTTTTTGAAATTTCCTCTTCCAACTTTTTTCATAACACTTTGCATGAAATTGTTAAAAAAGCAAGACAGATAAAAATATACCATAAATCGAGTGAAATGGATATCAATGGCAGGTATAAGCTTGGCTATGTCAGGTTGGTTATGAATGTTCAGAACAACTTTTGGAGATAATGGCGCTAGAATTAGCAGTATAAATCCTAAGGCAAAATATAAGACAGAAGGGAATAAGATCATCAACCATGATGAACTGAGCTTCTTAATACGATCTTTGAATATTGTGTCAGAAATGGTTAATAGTATTGCTATAGAAGCTGCAACAAAAAGGTTGGTGAGAAAAAAATTGGTGAGAAAAAGATACTTGATCTCCGTCAACTCGACATATTTACTAAACAGCTGATCATTGCCTGTAATAAAGGCAAATAGCAATAAGCTGCAATACCAAAATATAAAATGGAAGAGGAGGTTCCTAAAAAATAAATTAAAGCTGACAACAAATTTTTCCTTGGATAGCATAAATGCAGGTACTTATTGAGAAAAAAATAAAGATAGGATATGACTGAAAAGAAACATCAAGAAGAAAACGTCAAAT
>SDBV01005464.1_pt1 | contig 17933 bp, 13 predicted proteins | sample 2277081 | NCBI WGS metagenome assembly SDBV01 (sample SAMN10402039, study PRJNA504765) | marine sediment metagenome | isolation source: marine sediment core GS10_PC15, 223 cmbsf | place: Arctic Ocean: Southern Knipovich Ridge | collected 2010 | reverse complement strand
CAATGCCATCAACAAAACCTTGGAAGCCATTGCGATGGGCCAGGAACGCATCCTTCTCACCATGGCCACGGGCACGGGCAAGACCTTTGTTGCCTTCCAGCTTGCCTGGAAACTGTTTCAGAGTCGCTGGACGCTTGCTCGAGACGCTAAACGCCGCCCACGTATCCTGTTTCTCGCCGACCGCAACATTCTTGCCAACCAGGCTTACAACGTCTTCTCTGCCTTTCCTGAAGATGCTTTGGTGCGTATTTCGCCGGATGAGATCCGCAAGAAGGGCCGGGTGCCCAAGAATGCCAGCATTTTTTTCACCATCTTCCAGACCTTTATGAGTGGCCGCGATGCTCAAGGCGACCCCGCGCCGAGCTTTGGCGAATATCCACCGGATTTCTTTGACTTTATTGTCATTGATGAATGTCACCGGGGCGGTGCCAATGACGAGAGCAACTGGCGCGGTATCATGGAGTACTTTTCGCCGGCTGTACAGTTGGGCCTGACCGCCACACCCAAGCGTACCAGCAACGCCGATACGTATGTCTATTTTGGCGAGCCGGTCTACATCTATTCCCTGAAAGAAGGGATCAACGACGGCTACCTCACGCCCTTCAAGGTGAAGCAGATCGCCACAACGCTCGACGATTACGTCTATACATCTGACGACGATGTGATTGAGGGCGAGGTAGAGGTTGGCCGGCGCTATACCGAGGACGATTTCAACCGCATTATCGAGATCAAAGCCCGTGAGAAATACCGCGTGAAAGTCTTCATGGACACCATCGACCAGAGGCAGAAGACCCTTGTTTTTTGCTCGACACAGGACCATGCGCTGGCGGTGCGCGATCTGATCAACCAGATGAAGATCAGCAGTGAACCCAACTATTGTGTCCGCGTCACGGCGAATGACGGGAAGCTCGGCGAACAGTTCCTGCGGACATTCCAGGACAACGAGAAGACCATCCCGACCATCTTGACGACCTCTCAGAAGCTTTCCACCGGCGTGGATGCCCGCAACGTGCGCAATATCGTGTTGATGCGACCGATTAACTCGATAATCGAGTTTAAGCAGATCGTCGGGCGCGGGACTCGATTGTTCGACGGCAAGGACTATTTCACGATTCATGATTTCGTGAAAGCGTATGAACACTTCAACGACCCGGAATGGGACGGCGAGCCAGTGGAGCCAGAGCCCTGTAACCGCTGTGGAAATATTCCCTGCACCTGTGAGATAGAGCCCCCAGAACCCTGTCCGACATGTGGCAAGGTTCCCTGTATATGTAAGAAAGGTCCCGAACCCTGCCCAGTCTGTGGTCAAGATCCCTGCATCTGTAAGAAACGAACAAAGATCAAGATCAAACTGGCAGACGGCAAGGAGCGTACCATCCAGCATATTATGGCCACAAGCTTCTGGAGTCCGGACGGTAAACCCATGTCAGCAGCGGAGTTCATCGAGCGTTTGTTCGGAGACCTACCGGAGCTTTTCAAAGACGAAGACGAACTACGAAAGCTGTGGAGCCGCCCTGACACGCGCAAAGCACTCCTTGAAGGTCTTGCAGAAAAGGGCTATGACGATTATCAGCTCACCGAGGTCAGACGCATGATCAATGCAGAGAAGAGCGATCTATACGATGTGCTAGCTTATATCGCCTTTGCCCAGACCCCCATCTCTCGGGAAGAGCGAGTCCAGACCCACCGCTCCCGGATCTTCGCCGATTATTCCGAGAAGCAGCTACAGTTTCTGGATTTCGTCCTCGGCCAATATGTCAAAGAGGGCGTAGGCGAACTCGACCAGGAGAAACTGCCCCATCTTCTTGAGCTGAAATACTACGCAATCCCCGATGCCGTTGCAGCGCTGGGGAGCGTGGCTGAGATCCGAGAGATGTTCATCGGTTTTCAAGAGCATTTGTACGCACAGCAGGCAGCGGAGTGACCGAATGGGTGGCTATTGGAAGGGAAGATATAAAGGCAACCCGATAATTTTTTTATAACAACGGCATACAGACGGGCGGCGCGGCGCACCGAACAAGCAGCAGATGTAATCCGCAGCGCGTTATGCTCAAGCTTGGCGTTGGCAAAAGAACGTAGAGCACAGCCTCCTTGCTCATGTTTTGGACTAAAGGGGTCGGCTTAATTGTCGACGTGCAGAAGCTAGGCTCCCAAACACGGAGCGACGTGTTCTCGGCAACCCTCAAACGTGTTGCGCTCAGGATCTGAAGTCACGCCGACCTTCAACACAATAGAACAAGCCTATGAGCCCAGAGGAAACCGCAAAAGCATTAGCGGCCATCACCGACGCAGGGCTTTTCGAGCGCCTGGCGACGGCTATCTTGCGAGAAGCCAATCCGACCTACCGCTCGCTCATTCATACGGGCGTGAATATTGAGGGCAAGACGGTCAAGTCGCCCTTAGATGGAATATGCTTTGTACAGGGCGCCGATCCACCCCACATGATCGCCGTCCACCACACGAGCACCTCCCGCGATGATTTGGAGAAGAAGTGGCTGCACGACCCCTCCAAAGTTAGGTCTCGCGAAGGCCAGCGGCCTACAGCGCCTGCCGGAGACCTCATTAAGACAGCGGAGCTGGTGACGGAAGAGCGAACACGTACGCCAAATTTACAAGCGACGCTGGTTTTAACGACCAACCAAGAACCAAGCGAAGCTTTGGTTCGCGACGTCGAGGCGGCGGGGCGTGATCGCGGGCTAAAGATCGATCTCTGGTCCCGCTCCATACTGAGCCATTTCCTTGACAACCAGCCCACTGGACAGTGGATCCGCCACTTATTTCTACATATCGATCAGGAACTACTTTCGATCGAGTTGCTCCATGAGCTCTCCAAGAAAAGTCTGGATATTCACCTTCCGCTGGACAATAAAAAAGCGTGGATTCCACGCCAGCTAGATGCGACATTGAAAACCAGCCTTCGTCGAGACGTTACATTTCTTTTGGCAGGGTCTGGCCAGGGCAAGTCGGTGGCCTGTTATCGCAAGCTCGCGAAGCACGTTGAAGATGGTTGCTTCGGAATTTTTCTGCCTCACAAAGTGGTCGACTCGGTGATGACTATCGAACAGGCAGTCGCGATGGCGTTGCGCCAGCTTCATCCACACTTGGCTACGATGAGTACGTCAGCTTTGTCGTTTTGTTCGCCGGAGCGGCCGTTACTATTGGTGGTGGAGGACATCAATCGTTCGGGACAACCGCAGCTTTTGGCAGAGAAACTCGCCCGTTGGAGTCGCGTGTCGAAGGAGAGTGATAGGAGCCCGCCTTCAATCTGGCAGCTCGTATGCCCACTGTGGCCAGAGGTGCTTGCGTCTTTAGGAGATCAGGCCCGCAAGGGCATCGAGGCATTGACAATAACGGCCGAAGGCTTTACTGAGAGCGAGGGGCGTGAAGCTGTTCTGGCCCGGGCGCGGGTGGATGGTCACGAACTGAGCTCGTTGAGCGCAGGGGCGATCTCTCGAGCGCTCGGTCACGATCCGCTCCTCATTGCACTCCATGATCAGAGTACGGCGCCAGATCCGTATCGGACCATCAGTCAGTTTGTCGAGCGATCTCTTTCACGGATCGCGACAGCGGCAAAGGACCACGCGGATGCTGATTACCGTCAGGCACTTCGCGCACTTGCGGGAGAGATGCTCGTAAACCACCAAATCGAACTCAGTTGGCGCGAGGTCAGTAGCTGGACGGGAATACAGGGCGAACCTTTGCGCTTGCTCGGCCGTCTTGCACACCACGGTGAACTGGTCTGCCTCACGGGCCCATCCAACGACCAACGGCTTTCGTTCAGACATGACCGCGTGCGCGATTGGCTTCTTGCCGACGCCGCATCCGAACAGGATCGACAAGGCCTCCTGGCGGAGGAGGTAGTGGCGGAACCCTATTATTCAGAGGTGATGGGTGCGGTCCTCATCTGGGGGCAGCCAAAACTAAGCTTCCTTCAGCGTGTCGCAACTGCGAACCCGCTTGCGCTCTTCCACGCGTTTCGCCTCTTTGGCCAAGATAGCGCGCCACACCATGAAGCCATTCTTCAGGCGATCAATGACTGGCTCGACGATCCGATGACGCACGATCGGTCTAACCTTCACCTGAGATGGGAAGCTCTGGCGATGTTAGCCGAAACCGACTCCCCTAAAGTACCTGCAATGGTCCACAAGTTCCGCGATCGAACCTTAAGCAGCGCACTAGCACGGATCCGAAACGGAGATCTCTCTGGAGGAATTAGACTCTGCACCAGTATTGGACCCGGCGTTGGGGCCCCGTATAGAGACATCCACCTCGAGCACGCAAAGCTCCACCACGGCCACCACCTGACTAAGAGTCTATGCGACTTCCTCAGGCGGACGGGTTTGGACAGCACCGCCAGGATAGGCGCTTTGCGGCTGGCCGGTCACATTGCCGACCCTATCTTGGTATTGTCCATCGAGGCATGCTGGATCGCCGATGACGAACGGGGCGATCACCTCGCTGACTATCTTTGGGCTTTCGGAGAATGTTGCGCAGATGACTCGGCGCGATTTCTTGGCCCAGTCTGCGATGCTTGGGCGGCGCTTTCTGATCAGCCAAAGGAAAAAGGCTATCTGTCGCCACGTAACGAGCCTACATCTTACGGACTTCCTCGGGCCTTCAGCAAATGGCCGCCGCTTGCCGCACTTGACTACCTCGTTCAGCGCGGATCGCAAGATGACCTGAGAATGCCGATTACCGACATGCTCCATGCCGTGGATCATCCGAAGGCGATTTTTTTCGTGGTCCAAGAACTCGCAGCGATCCAGCGTTGCCTCGAGGGAACTAATTCATTTTCGTCGTTTGCTATGATGGAGGTACAATACTGGAGACGTGCACAGGAGGACGAAGGCCGTTCGATGTCAAAGGCGTCTCGTGACCTCCTGCTCGGACTTTGGGAAGACGAGACAAACGACAAGCACCTGCGTGCTCAAGCCTTCTCTTTTTGGGCGGCGACCAAAGATTCTGATGATATAGAGGTGCTCCGCGCTGCAAGGTCCTCGGATGAACTTGCCGACAACATCCTCAAAGAACGGCTGAACCGCGGAGACCAGAGAGCAGTCCCGGCGATGATAGAAAAGCTGGCTGCGGACGAACATGGCCACTGGTGGCATTATGGCCAGCATGTTTGGTCAAAGGAGCTTACCGATGCCTTGGACGAGTTCTTAGGCAGGCGCGGTGCTCGAGCAAAGAGGACTTGGGCCGAGTCCTTCGAGTCCGACTCTTTTACCCATGAGATGATTATGAGGCTGCCAGTGAATGAAGCCGAGCGGCTTCTCCTGAAGCACTGGGCCCATCTCCGTTTCGGACCCCCCTTCGTCCAGACTGCGCTTTATGTTTCGACGCCTCGCCTGTTGGAGGCCGCACAAGCTGCCATCAATGATTGTCCGGAACCAGCCAAGCTCATGGAACATCTGAGTCAGCATTTTGGGATTAGGGTGAAGGGTCACCAGGGCATTACCCGTGAAACCCAAGTGCTTGCGCTCGCCCCCTACATACACCTTTTGTCGTCGCTGGACCTCGATGACCTATGGGAGGCGTGCAACGACCATGGTTGGTTCGACATACGCCGAGAGCTCTTGGACAGTCGCTTGAAGCCGCCGTTCCTGAAATTCTGGTTTAATCGCGATCAGGCCGTATCGGAGTTCGACAAGATGACTGCCAAGAATAGCCTTATTTGGAACGATCTTCGGATCGACCAATTCCTGAAGACCGGTGTTCTGTGGACCGAAGTTATCGCGACCATGACAGCGTGGCTGGACCAGCGACGGTCACTTGAGGCTCTGCAAGTCGTCGTCGCCGCTGTCGCGCACCGAGGCACACGCGAAGACTTGAGTGCGATGCGAACCTATGAAGGCATGCCCGAGACCGAAGCCAGACAGCTGATCGCGGACGCTCAATTCGCTGTGAAACGGCGAAGTATCCGATAGGGATCCGGCAGACCTAAGTCTCTCATCCTCCAAAAAACCTGATATATCCATTCTGTATCGCAAATCAGCGTGTTGTCAGGTCAAGTTGTGCCTTAAATCTGCAAAATGAAAGATTGAATCTTGGTCATTACACGCTATGTAATGCCCCGAGTATCTATCATTGGTATTGCCGCCCGGCCACCCACCGGGTTTTTTGTTTTCTGCTCTCCAATAAACATTTAAAGCCTCTCACGATTGATTAAAACGCTCCTCAATAAACAAAATTTTTTTTGTTGACATTAAAAGTAGGATGTTTTACATTCTACTAATGACAATTGAGATAACAAACCGAGACATTGAAAAATCAACAAACTATTCGCTTCCCCAGGTCAAAAGATGGGCGGTTGCACTCTTACCATCTGACCCTGAGCATGGGCAGCATTCCGGGAAAACGAGGCAATACAGCTTTGATGATGCGGCTACTATTTATCTCGCTGGCTTATTAATTACTGCATTAAAATTTAATATCGACGAAACCAAAGCCATCCTGAAGGATATGCGGGAGTGGCTAAAAACAAAAGGTTGGGCCTTTTCTAATTTTGTAAAAATCCGAAAATCCCATAATCTTAGACAAAAGTACGTTGTGCTATCAAATGAAGACTATCTCGGTTGGATCGAGCTGGAAATTCAGATCGGAAAGGACAGCGAAGGGTCATTTATTTATTCGGCCAAGGCAGTAATTGACAGGACAACCGACGACAGCGAGTCGGACAGTCTGATTTGGAACGAACGATACCGATTGCATTATTTCGGTGGGGAAGGCGCGATATCGGTCACGCCTGAAAAAACGCTATATTTGAGCAACAAAATCAAGTTTTTTGCAAATCGCCTATGTCGTAACCTGTAATTTTTTTATTTTAAAGTAGGACGTTCAACGTCCTACATAAGGAGGAAAGATGAATTTAAAACTCATAAAGGCCATAGACGAGAGTGGGCTCAAGAAAAAATTTATTGCTAAACAGGTCGGTATCCGCCGGGACAGATTATCGTTGATAATACATGAACATATCGAACCAAAACCAGACGAAATGAAGCCCATGGCCGAACTGCTAAAAAAAACAATTGGGGAATTATTTCCGGATGAAGGGCTGGCTTAAACCCACACCTGCCGCAGAGTATTGTGGAGTCTGTGTCCGCACATTCAGGCCTTGGTTGAAAAAGGGCCTCCGGCACATCCGACTACCAAGCGGAAGTATTTTGATTAAGAAGGAGTGGATTGATGATTTTCTCGTAAGCTTCGAAATTGTGGAAAACCGGGTCGACGATCTGGTCGACGACATAATCGGTGAGCTGAATGATTGATGGCCTTAAGCAGATTGAACTTAAACTGGTGGCGCGGTCCGCTGGGGTTGAGCTGCGACGATCAGGCACCCGGTACGTTGGTCTATGCCCGCTTCACCAGGAAAAAACCCCATCTTTTTTCGTGTTTCCAAATAACAGGTGGAAATGTTTCGGCTGCCACGAGGCTGGCGATGCCGTTGATTTTGTAAGAAAGTTTCATGGGCTATCTTTTCCGGACGCCCTTAAGCATCTTGGCCTTAACCAGCGAGGGCCGCTTACAGCAGATAAAAAACGCCGGATCCGGGAACGCAAGCGGCGGACCGAGTTGATTCAGCGATTTCGGAAATGGGAAGTCAGGTATAGTGGTTACTTGGGGCACATGATCATCGAAAGCGAGAAGCTCATCATGGGAATAATGATCGAGGATTTGGAGCTATACACGCCATTACTTCATGAGCTGCCAGTTTGGGAATATCACTTAGAAATACTGATAAACGGAATCGATGAATTAAAATATGAGTTATACAAAGAGGCCACAAAATGGAAGAAAAAACCTTCAATTTAGCAGACGCATTACAGGAAAGTGATTTAGATACGAGGCTTATCGCATACGCAGAAATGGAAATCGTTGACCGCGAAATCGAGCGGAAGCGTCTATCTAAAGAGTTTAACATTCGAGTGTCGGTTATTGATGAATGGTTTGCGGGATATAAAAGAGAGCAGCAGGCAGCCAGCACACACGAAATCGTTTCTGAGGTTGAACCAGCCGATGAAAATGTAAATGGTGACAAATTGCTCACGGCCATCAGAGGGGGGCTTTTGAAGCATGTCATACTTCCCGCGGGTGTGGCCGAACCCATTTCAGCTTGGGTCGTTCTTACATATTGCTACGATGCGTTTCGGATTCTTCCGCTATTGGGTATTGTTTCACCGGTCAAAAGATGCGGCAAAACAACTTTGTTGGAGATTTTGCAAGGTTTGACAAACAAAGGGCTTACGGCCTCAAATATTTCACCAGCAGCGGTATTTAGAACCATCGCGAAATACTCTCCAACGCTTCTGGTCGACGAGGCCGACACCTTTTTAAAAGACAATGATGAGCTTAGGGGCGTTTTGAACAGCGGGCATACACGAGCGACGGCATTTGTGGTCAGGGTAGAAGGTGATGATCATGAACCGGTAAGATTCTCAACATGGGGACCCAAAGCTGTTGCGATGATCGGTATGCTACCGGACACCTTACATGATCGGTCAGTCGTGGTATCTCTGAGAAGGAAAGCTCCGGGTGAAACTGTTTCGAGAATCGGGGTTGATTTTGGGAAAGAATGCTTCGAACTCCGTCGAGCATGCCGGCGGTGGGCTGATGATAATCTTGAAAAATTGGCCACAATGAGGCCGGACATCCCTACCACAAACAACGATCGGGTAACAGATAATTGGATGCCGCTTTTGAGCATTGCCGATATGGCCGGGGGTGAGTGGCCGAATCTGATTCGTGAGTCTCTACTTGGCTTACTCGATGGTACAGACGACTCAATCGGTCCAAAGCTATTGCGGGATATTCAAGCCGTTTTCCAGGACCAGCAGGCGGAGCGGATTTTTTCAGATGAATTAGCAGAGGCACTTAAAGAGAAAAAAGAATCTCCGTGGTGTGACTGGAACCGGGGCAAAGGATTAACTCCAAACGGATTAGCGCGGTTGCTGAATCCATTTAAGGTCAAATCAAAGTTGATGCGGTTACTGGAGGTTGTCAAAAGGGGTTACGATTTTGACAGCTTCAAAGACGCCTTTAAGCGTTATATTCCTCTTACCCCCCCCGTTTCAAGTGTTACAACGTTACAACCTAATGATATTAGTAACTTAGATGCAAAGCAAAACGTTACAGATATAAATGATGTAACACTTGAAAAACAACGTAACCTATTGAAATCAAACGATTGTAACGTTGTAACGGTTGAAAAGGGGGCCACTAGGGAAGGTAATAAAAAAGAGGTTCCGATTGGCCAGGAAAAGGGCGAACCCCTTATCTCCAAGCCGGAACAAAAACAGCTTTTTGTGACAGGTGTCCTATGACCGCAAGTCAAATCCTATCGATAACCAAAAGAAAAGGTATCGAGCTCAAAGCTAAAGGCGACCAACTGGCATATAAAGCACCAAGAGGTGCGCTCTCAGAGGACCTTATTTCGCTGCTGCGAGCTCACAAAACCGAGCTGCTGAGTCTGCTTGCAATAGAAAAGGGTGAGGTTGCCCCCGGTGACTGTGAAAGCTGTCCTGGTGGTGGATTTTGGGACTGGAAGGGCGCGGGCATGTGGTGCTTCCACGACGCTTATTTTCTTGGCAAATCATCCCGGCCTACACAATGCGACATTACTAAGCGGGATTGCCCGCTAAACAAAGGAACTAATGCGAATAATTATCGACAGTAAGCTCCATCTAACCGACACACCGAACCGGCTGGCTTTAGAACGCTTCGTTTTTTGAGGTTTTAGGATGCGCGATTACTTTCTTACGGGTTGGAGACAGATCGGCGATTTCTTGGGCGTTAAAGACCCCAAGGCCTTAAAAAAATATTCAGATAAATACGGGTTACCGGTCAGGCGGCTTCCAGGCAACCAACCGGTCGCGATCCCTGCTGAAATAGAGATCTGGTTAGTCGAGTTTGATACCAGGCGAAGGGCGCTTGAAAAAAAGAAAAAATCCAAAAAATAGCGCTCCCCCCTGGTGTTTGGCGGCGTCTGATGGTGTTTAGCGTCGTTTGAGGGGGGGTTGAAGTCAGAAAAACGATTAAAAATTAACCTAAACCGCATAGGAGATAAAAAAAGGCGGGCAGGGCATGGGAAGGGATGCTGACAGAGTATTTTGAGGTCGGAGCCCCGGGCGGCTTGAGCGATGGTCACCTGGCGCTAAATTTAAAGCAAGGGAAGTTCTTTGAAAACTCAATTAATGGTGCGATAACAACCAGCCTGTAGGCAGTTGTAATTCATGGTGGCATCTGTTTTGCCTCCAGTGCCGGGCCTGATATGTCTCGCGCATGCCCATCTGCAATTATCTTTTAACCGGGGTTTGTTGACCCCTGTTCAACTATTAGCCAACCGTTCGATAAGGAAGAGAATTTCCGCCGCATCATCGTAATCGAGGGAGGGATCATCCGCTAAACTGGTATCACGAGAGCCTTTGAGAATGGTAAGGATTTTGGGTGCAAAGATTTTGAGCGAGTCTGGAATATCTTTTTCTTGAGAAATCTGGGTGCAGAACTGTAATGCTTTATCAGATTCTCCCTGTTGAACTAAGCCTAAAATCTGATCAACTATTTTACCACCTCTCTCTTGGGCATACCCCCCCTGCTGCCGGTAGGCGAGGTAGGCGGCCCGGGCCTGCTGCCACGCCGCCCGAGCGGCTTGGTGGTTCCCGACCGCCGTTTCGATGTTGTGTAAAATCATGAAGGTTTTCCACCGTTGGATCGCATGACCAAATTGGCGGTCACACTCAATCGCCCGCATGATTTCCAGCCGGGCTTCGTCGTAACGTTTGAGCTTGCACAGCATGTCGGCGGTGTTGTTGCGCGCGACCCATTCATACCGAAAAACCCCCAGTTTAACATAAATATCGGCCGCCTGCCGGTAAAAGGTCACCGCCTCTTCCGGCCGGCCCATGTGATAACCATAAAGATTCCCCAACATGGTCAGACTATTTGCCTGCCCGGTCTGGTTGTTGGTCTGGGTCTTAATTTCCAGCGAGCGACGGTGCGCCGCTTCTGCCTCGTCGTATTGCCCGGCCTCCTGATGCACTCCGCCGATCTGGTGCCAGGCTGTGGCAACCATGGTCGGTTCATGCAGCTGTTCAAAGATGGCCCGCGCCTCTTCATGCCCAGCTACAGCCTCGGCATACTTGTCCTGTTCCAGTCGCACCGTTGCCAGTTGCCCCTTCCCAACCGCCACCTGCCGGAAAGCTTTCAGTTTTTCAGCCCGTTTGATGCTTTCCTCGTATGTTTCGATCGCTTTATCGAGCCGCCCCAACTCCCTAAGGCAATTGGCCTGTTCGGTCAGGGCTGCCGCCGCCTCCCGGGCGGCCCTGGCACTGTCAAGCTCCTCAAACAGTCGCTGGGCTTCGACTGACAGGTCCAGGGCGAGGGCCGCCTGTCCGCCCCGATACAAAACCCCACCGAGTATACGATGCGCCAGCGCCAAATCGTAATCGGCCCCCTTGTAGGCCGTTGGTCCAACTGCTTTGGCCTTTTCCAGCAGCTCCTGGGCCTTTTCATAGGCCGGTTGGCTCTGTCCCTGCTTGAGCAGCCGCTGAATCTCTATAGCCGCAATACCAAAGCGGGTTTGGCCCCACGCGGGAATCGCGGCAGCCGCCTGTTCGCTCACCGTCACCGCCCGGGCCAGGGCCTGCGGCCGGCCCAGTTCAACCAGCAGGTGACTAATAATCCCGGCAATGATGCTGACCTCTTCAGCCGTCGAACTGTCCGCCTCGAAGCGTTGCCCCATTTGGTCAAGCAGGGCCAGCAGGTTGGGGAGTTCGAGCAGGGTCAACCGGGCCGCCATTTTGCTGTCCTTAACCGATTCATCGTAAAGAAAATCGACCAGTTGAATCATAGCCTCGGCCCAGGTCGCTTCCAGGCCGGCCAACCGCTCCGGGGTTTGCCCCTGCTTCAAGTAGGTGGGCAGGGCCGGGTCAAGGCGCATGTAGTTGTACTTTTGCAGTTCCGCCATCCCCACCCCAACCAGCATCTCGGCCACATCTCCAATGCTGTTGATTTCAAGCCCCATCACCGCTGCTATGCTCACCAAATGCCCCCCCCCGTGGAAAACGGCCAGCCGGTTCACCCGTTCCCGCACCTCCGGCGGCAGGCGGCGCAGGGAAAGCTCGACGCTGGCATAGAGGGAGTTTTCCCGATCCCCCTTGTTCTGCGTCTCCAGCTTGGCCATCAGTTGGGCCAAATTTTGGGTGGTGGCTCGCACCCCGTTGGCCACCTCCCGGGCTAACAGCACCAGGGCGCGCGGGTGGCAGTTGACCGTCTCGACCAGTTCGGCCACCTCGTCCGGGGTGGTGGCGTTGTCGCTGACGGGGGGTTCCCAACCGTTTTGAGCCATCACTTTCTCCACCAGTTGGATCGCCTCATGTTCACTCAACCGCCCCAGTTCAACCGTGTTCTTGGCTTGGGCAAACGGCTGCGGTAATCGCTCCCTGCTGGTAAAGATCAGGCGGCATCGATCCGAAGCGGCCAGCAGCTTCTGGCACAGTTCGAGCAGGTCGGTCACGTCGGCTACGCCGGCGGGGTTGTTGCCCTTGTGGTCCGGCAGCACGCTCTCTATATTGTCGATCAGGACCACCGTCGGGAAATCTCGCAACGCCCGCTCAACCGGTTGCAAGGCTTCGTCAATGTCATTCCCATATTGGGCTACGGTGTATTTCGGCAGAAGCTGGCGGCCAATGGCATCAAGCACCCCCTTGACATCCTGCACATTTTTCGACTCCACGCTCACGAAGGCGGCCCGATCAAAACGCCCGGAACGTACCAGCCAGCGGGTCAACTCGGTGGCCAGGACGGTCTTGCCCATGCCGCCGCTCCCCCGGATCACCCCATAGTTTTCCTGCTCCAGCAGCCGCTCCACGTGCAGCAGCGTCCGGCTGCGCCCGACAAAGGTGTGGTCGGGCGGCGGCGGTAGCTTGCCCAGTTTGAGTTTCCGCCGTTTTCCGGCCAGCCGGGTGGCCGCTTCCCCTTCCTTGACCGTAAAAAGTTGGGGGTCGTCCGCTTCCTGGTAGAGGACCGGCACAAACCAATCCTGTAGCGCTAAATCCCCCGCGCCCATAATCTTGAAGCGATAGGGGTCACTGTAGAGCGCTGCCTGCCCGGCCAGCATGGCATCGCCTACCCGCTTCCCTTCAGCCAAACTCTGGTAAAATGACTCGACGAAGCGGCGGGCGGTCTCGACCAGCACTGCGTGGCTCATCGCCACCACCGAACCGACCCCTTCTTCGAGCAGTTTAGCCGCCACCGACGCCTTGGGGTCTTCGGTTGCCTGGGCGGTCTGGCAGGCGTCGAGGTAAATGAGCGGCACCCCGTATTCTCGTAGTTCAGCGGCCAGATCTGTAGCGTGGACAAGCTGGAGCAGTCGCTGCCCCAGCTTTTGGCTGTCGCGGGGGTCCTCAAAGCAAAGTGCCCCCAATCCCACCCGCCGATCATAAACCCCGTGACCGTCAAAATGGACGATCTCGTACGGGTCTTTTTCCGTTTGAGCCTTTTTGAGGGCCGCTTTGAGGGCGGGAAAGGTCGGGGGATGCAAGATATCGACTTTGACCAGATTTTCTCCGAGATTTTCCACCGCCTGCACCAGCGGTATAGCACTGCTCCGATGATCAAGATAGCCGACCTTGTTACCTTCTTTGTCAATTTCTGGGCGCGGGCTGAGCAACAGCACCCGGATCGGTAGCCTGGCCTCCTGGGTTGTGGTTTCCTTCCGGTTGGGCAGTCGGCGACGCACCCGCACCCCATTCCCGCCTTGCGAGAGATAGCCGGTTCCGTCGTGCATAATCTCCCACGGCAGGGAGAGCAAATCGCTGGCCGCTTCGCGGATCAGCGCGGTTTTCTTTTTGCCCGTCCCTTCCGGCGGCTCAGAATCGACCTGCACGGAAAAGCGTTTGGTGCCAGTTGACCTCATCCAGGGTTCATAAGGTTTGTGGGTAGATTTTCCTCCCAAAACGGCCTCGAAGAGGACCTTACCCCATTCAGTTAATGCTTTTTCGGTCTTTTCGGCCCTTTCCTTGAAGACACCGGTCGGCCATTGGTAGTAGCTTTCGATGTACCAACGTATTTCCTCCAGTTCAACGGGGCCAAGTGGGGCCTTAAATTTGTAGCGGCGACTGGAAATGGATCGGCTATTATCGGCCGGGTTGTAGGTCAGTTCTGCGGTTGCTTCGGCCCGGCGAACGCCGTCTTTCTCTTTGATAAGCTGGTCGGTTAGTTTGAGGATCAGCTCTTCAACCGGTTCGGTCTGCATTATTTTGGCAGCGTCCCAATCTTCAGGCAGTTGTTTCCCAAGCGCAGCGAATATTTTGGGCATCGCCTCGCTCAGGCCTGTTGGGGTGTCGTCTATAAAAATGTGGATCGGCTCGCGTGGGAAGAGGAGTTTGAGAATGCCCGCTTGCACCCCCGGCAACACGACTGAAATCACCTTGTACCCATCCGTCCGCTGTTGGGCTTCTTCCAGGGCGATGCCCACCTCGCGTTGCACCCATTCAGAGCTGAGGGCGTCAATGCTGATAACCACCAGAAAATGGCGGGCCGTGCGAATACTGCTTTCGATGCTGGCCTTTAGGTCAACCCCGCCGGTCAGTTCGCGTGAATCAACCCAGGGGAGTTCGCCGTGGAGTTCAAGGGTTTCGCGCAGTTTTTTGACGGTGTTGTCATTTTTAGTGGCGTGAGAAATGAAAATATGCTGGCCCATTGGAGCACCTCTTGGGTTGAAATTTGAGGACGAAACCCGAAAACGTCCTAATCGTGGTCTTCTTCGATTCTTTGCATCTTGGCCTCTTCAAGACCACCAACGTGCCCCGTTAAAAACCCACAGATATAGCTCAGGGAAGATGTGAGGAATACGGGAACCTTCCGCTTGCTCTCCCTCTGCCACTTGGTGCACAGTTTACCCATCGGCTGCGCGATTAGTTCGACCTCTGACCATGAAATGGTCTTCTCAAGTTCATGTGCGCAGTGATTGCGGACACGATTGAGTCCTTTGAGGCTCTGAATAAGCTGGTCTGGGATAACATTACATGAGTCAACCAATATCAGCTTCTGATAATATGACAGTCTTGCAGCGTTGATCACTCGATCCGCACGCGGGAGAGAGAGATGAATGAGGCGCTCAAGATAGTGCTCGGTCAAGAGATGAACGCGCAGTATTGTCAGGACTGGGTCCTGCTTAACGTCACACGCACTATCAAAAAGAGCTTTCTCGGCATCATACAGTTCGCCGAGTCCATCTTTCTCTTTTGGTTTGTCACGCTCCATTATTCGCTCCTTAACTTTTGAATTTAGCGGTCGCTATAGGCGGTCCGCTGGAATGAAGGGTTAGACCCCATGCAACACCTTGAGCCAGTGGTTTAGATCATCACTCAATTCGTTGAATGAGACGCTGGATATGGCATTAGAGTCAATCATCGTTTTGTCCATGCGCCATTTAAGCCGATCTTGTTCCTGCTGAGAGAGGTTCATATCCTTTCCAATGACGATTAGCCCTTGGAAGGTTGCACGTCGACTGCCAAACGTGTTTACGAAGTCAGCGGTACTTCTCTTATCTTCAAGCTTCCAGAGCCAATCGATCAACTGAGAATAGGCTCCTTCAAACCGAGGAGCCCAGTTGGGCGTCTCCCTTGTTCCCTTTTTCTTAAATACGCTATCAGCGGTCCCGTTCTCAAATTCCACGAGTAGATAGTGTTGGACCGATGAGTCGCCTACGACAAGGTCTGCTAAGAAATCGCCATCAATTCCGTATTCATGGGCATATCTGTCGGGTGTCTTGATCTTTGGAAAGTAACTGCATATCAGCAAAGACAAGTCTTGTCGATTTTTGAAGAAGGGGAGCACGTCATTTTGCTCGGAGAGAACCGGCTTTGAAGCTAGAAGCGCAGAAAATTCATTCCATTCTTTACGACATTTCGTTGGATCGAGTGCATGAGGTTGCAGGTTTTTCATTCCTGCCCCCTTTGGGCGATAAGCCGATGCAATCGATCACGGTCAACAATGTCTTCGACAGTGCAGGTGTCACCCTCAAGTGACAGAATGAGTCTAAGCTTAGGAGTAGCCCTATAGATGAAGAGTTTCTTGTCAGAATAACCCGTAGCCAGTTTGTGCAGGTCCGGGCTTTTCCGCAGTTGCGTCCAATCTGCTGCTGAAAGTGCAGAAAGAACGCGTTTAATCTTCTTTTGCTCTCGCGGGCCAAGGGAGCGAAGCGCTATTTCAACTCGTCTCTGTTTCAGTATGTGCATGATTTATCAACCAGCTCCAATGCCAAGTCTTGGCTCTAACCATTGATTATCAGGTCGATTTGCCCCGATATTATTATACAAAGGATGTTTTCGGGCAAATTTGCCCTGATCATAGATCCGCCTTAATTTATTAAAATTAGATTGATACTGGCTGCTTTAAAAATTTGATTGTTACCTGCCTAAAACAACAAAACCCCGTCTCTCTATTCAAGAAATTGGATTCTGACGTTCATTCCATAGCAGCCTCGATTTAAGGTGGTCCAGATATGGAACTATTTTAGTAAGCTATTTTATGAGATATTTTGAAATCATGCATATTTATCATATATAAAGAAAACTTCAATAGGGAAAAAGTATGTATAAAATATGGATTAAAAATCGATGCTGATAGAAATAGCTATTTGAAAACACAGCTTATATTAATGAAGAGTTTTGAAGGATATTTTTTTATAGTTGAAATTTAAACTTCAACCCTCAAATTAGATTAGGGTATCTCTGATATCATACCGATCTATCTAAATGATTTCAAAGAGCCTTTAATCGTCAGGAAGCCTCCCATATTTTTTCCTTGCATTCTCGTACTTTTTCAACAGGTCCGAAATGGCCTCAACAAAAAGATCTGTTAAAGATCTATCCTCCTCGACTCCAAGAAATTTTAGTTTTTTAATTAGTTTTGGTTCAACCCTGAAAGAGATCTGTTTCTTTTCCATCGAGCCTCCCATCGGATATATTTTTATTTTAAATAAAAGATAGATTGCTACATTGCAAGAAATACTTGACAAGTAAGGTAGAATGCTATAATTATAGTATTATAGCAAATGTCCATAATCAAAGCGATGTACAATTGGCAATAAAAATAATGCTCGAAGACGTTTGCAGTGGTGACGCTGCAGGCGGTTCCGCTTTGAACCGTGGACAGTCTTCGAGCATTTTTATTTTTAAGGTTACGAAAGGAGGGACCTATGGGAGTTAAAATAAGAGAAAAACCGAAAGGGTCCGGTGTTTGGTGGATATTCATCAATCACCATGGCAGACGGAAGTCAAAGAGGGTGGGAGATTTAGCGACAGCAAAGGAAGTGGCTAAGAAAGTTGGGGCTAAGCTCGTTTTGGGGCAGTTTGCGATAAATGAGGATGAAGTCAGTGAGTCGCCGACGCTTAAAGAGTATTCAATTTTATGGCTCGACGATTACATAAAACCTTTGAGGCGACTTTCAACCTATGAAAGATACACCGATATCTTGAAACGATATGTTTACCCCGCCCTGGGTGATAAACAGCTTGACGAAATCAAGCGGTTTGAAATTAGAAATTTACTTTTGAAGATGCACAAAAAGGGTTTATCACGAAGCATGATTTGCCTTGTACGCGATGTTATCAGCGGGCCGATGGGTTATGCTGTTGATGAGGAAATCTTACAAGCAAACCCGGTTTCCGGTATCTTGAAACGCTTAAAGCTGGAAAGAGAAAAGAAAATTACCATTGAACCGATGACTCCGGAGGAGGTTGACTTGTTTTTACAGATCTGTTTAAAATTTTTCCCCGATTATTACGCTTTTTTCCTTTGCGCCTTTCGTACGGGTATGCGTCTTGGTGAGATTTTGGCCCTTAGATGGGCCGACGTTGACTGGAATCAAAAGTTTATTCGTGTCGAGCGGTCATATAAGCGGGGCACGGTCGATAAAACCAAGACAGGCA
>SDBV01005463.1_pt1 | contig 17937 bp, 11 predicted proteins | sample 2277081 | NCBI WGS metagenome assembly SDBV01 (sample SAMN10402039, study PRJNA504765) | marine sediment metagenome | isolation source: marine sediment core GS10_PC15, 223 cmbsf | place: Arctic Ocean: Southern Knipovich Ridge | collected 2010 | reverse complement strand
AAAGAGAATTTGGAAGTCAGTGAAGCCCAGATCGCGGTACATTGGCAGGAAGAAGAAACCTTCAAGCCCAATGCAGACTTCATTGCCCAGGCGAATATGGCGGACCCCAAGGTGTTCGACCGTTTCAGTCTGGAAAATTTCCCTGAATGCTTTAAAGAATATGCTGATCTTCTAACCTGGGAGAAGGAGTGGGATACTACCCTGGATACCAGCGAAGCCCCATCATGGAAGTGGTTTGTTGGCGGTAAACTGAATGCTAGTTTTAATTGTGTTGACCGGCATTTGGATAAATACAAAAATAAAGCAGCTATTATCTATGTGCCTGAACCAGAAAACGAATCCCACGCGGCCATAACCTACCAGGAACTTTACGTTCGAGTTAATGAAATGGCTGCTCTCTTAAGGGATACATGCGGAGTCAAGAAAGGCGACCGGGTGACGATCCATATGCCCATGGTCCCTGAACTGCCAATAACCATGCTGGCGTGCGCCCGTTTGGGGGCAATTCACTCCGTGGTTTTCGGCGGGTTCAGCGGGAGAGCATGTGGGGAGAGAGTAGCTGATTCAGGCAGCCGGGTTTTGGTCAGCATGGATGCCTATTATCGAAGTGGAAAGCTGCTTGATCATAAAGTAAAAGCAGATGAAGCCGTTCAGGTTGCTAAAGATGAGGGACAGGTTGTTGATATAGTCTTGGTTTGGAAACGGTATCCGGATAAATTTTCCTCGGATGCAAAGATGGTGGAGGGTCGGGATCACTTTGTGGATGAATTGCTTTCTGAATATAGAGGTAAACGGGTAGAACCTGTGATCGTAAATGCTACAGATTCCCTTTTCCTGATGTACACGAGCGGGACAACGGGGAGTCCAAAAGGCTGCCAACACAGCACGGGTGGCTATCTTGCTTATGCGGCAGGTACCAGTAAATATGTTCAGGATATTCATCCAGAAGATGTTTACTGGTGCATGGCTGATATCGGCTGGATCACAGGGCATTCTTATATTGTCTACGGCCCGTTAGCGTTGGCGGCAACCAGTGTAATGTATGAAGGTGTACCTACTTACCCAGACCCAGGCCGCGCCTGGCGGATCGCTGAACAATTGGATGTGAATATTTTCCACACAGCGCCTACAACTATTCGGATGCTGCGGAAAGTCGGGCCGGAAGAACCCAAGAAATACAATTATGACTTTAAGCATATGACTACGGTTGGCGAGCCTATCGAACCTGAAGTTTGGCGGTGGTATTATGAAGTGATCGGGAAGGGAAAGGCAGCAGTCGTGGATACCTACTGGCAAACTGAAACTGGGGGATTCTTATGCACCACGACCCCAGCCCTACACGATATGAAGCCAGGCAGCGCTGGCCCAGGCGCGCCGGGTATCCATCCGATAATCCTGGATGAAGATGGCAAAAAGGTTGAGGCTGGTTCCAGCAAGGCAGGGAATATGTGCATCCAAAACCCCTGGCCGGGCGGGTTCCAAACCATTTGGGGAGACCATCAGCGTTTTGTTGACACCTACTACGCGAAATTCAATAAAGACCCGGACAGCAAAGACTGGCGGGATTGGCCCTATTTTACAGGGGACGGGGCTGTGTTGGCCTCAGACGGGTATTACCGGATTTTGGGCCGGATCGATGATGTGATCAATGTGGCAGGCCATCGTTTAGGGACTAAAGAGTTGGAGTCAGCTTGTATGATTGTTGATGAGATCGCCGAGGCCGCAGTCGTCCCAGTTGCAGATGAGATCAAAGGCACGGTGCCAGATATCTACATTTCGCTTAAACCGGGGATCGAACCCAGCAAAAAGATCCAAGATGCGGTGGTTAATGCTATCGAGGTCAAAATTGGTAAAATCGCCCGTCCGAAGAATGTCTTCATCGTCCCGGATATGCCCAAGACCCGGTCTGGAAAGATCATGCGGCGAGTTTTGGCGTCGATCTCCAACGCCAGCGATATTGGCGATGTAACCACGTTGGCGAACCCAGATATCGTTAAAGAGATCCAGAAGATGGTTCAGGGGTGATCCTTGCATTTTTTACCGCTGATTAAAGAGAATCTCCCGTAAGATTGAAACGTACGGGAGTTTTTTTGTTTTATCTAACCAATCAGAAACGTTTATTATGGCTTGTCGGTATCCTCAGGTTGTTTTTCTTCGGGGGGCGGAGGGATGTCTTCCACAGAGGAATCCCCAGTTTCCGGGAATTCGATTTTGATCTCCTTGTATAATCTAGTCAGCCCACACTAGCAGATTCGGGCTCTTTGGTCCCGGTAACTGTTCGGGCTATGACAGAAATTGGACGCAGCGATCTACACTCCGAAACAGTTTTTACTGACCTAATGACAGTCGATCTGCTATGTCCTCTGTTTTTGATTATACTAATGACAAAGGATATATAAAATGAAACTCACCGGCTTACACCTGCTCCTTACCTACCAGTGCAATTTGGAGTGCGATCACTGTTTTGTGTGGGGAGGGCAGTGGCAAGATGGCACAATGACCCTGCCTCAGATCAGGGACATTCTTCATCAAGCCAAGGATCTAGGCACAGTTAGCTCGATATATTTTGAAGGCGGGGAACCATCCTTGTACTACGCCACGATGCTGAAAGGGGTACAAGAAGCAGCTTCTATGGGGTTCAGTGTTGGCATTGTGTCAAACGGGTATTGGGCGACCAGCGAAGAAGATGCCCTGGCCTGGTTATCTCCGTTCCGAGGGTTGATCCAGGATCTAACGATCAGCAGCGACTTGTATCACTGGTTCGAAAAGCTTGGTGGATACATTAAGAACATCGAGAAAGTAGCTGAGGAATTAGAAATCCCAATTGGGGTGATCAGTATTGCCCAGCCAGAGGACATCAGTGCTGCAGTCGCAAAGGGGACGCTCCCGCCAGGGGAATCTGAGATCATGTATCGTGGTCGGGCGGCAGTCAACCTGACTCCCCGAGCAGAAAAACACCCCTGGGGAAAATTCACTGAATGCCCTTATGAAGATTTAGTAGAACCAGGAAGAGTACATGTTGACCCACTCGGCCACCTGCACATCTGCCAGGGAATCTCACTGGGTAACCTGTTCGAAAGACCTTTGAGCGAGATCTGCGCCCAATACGATCCGGGATCGCACCCCATTATTGGACCGCTACTGGAAAATGGGCCTGTGGGGTTGGTAAAGAAATATAAACTTGAACATGAAGAGAAATATGCGGATGCCTGTCACCTGTGCTACGAGGCACGGTTAGGTCTAAGAAATAAATTCCCAGAGATTCTTACGCCGGATCAGATGTTTGGGGTTATGGATTAAAAATTTTTTTATGGAAACCGAGTTTTTTTGAACAACTCAGTTTCTCACCGTAGAGCTTACTGAAACAACCCCAACACCGCATCCAAGCTCCAAGTTGCCCAGGCGCCGGTAAGCAGCAGGACGACTTCCGGGACGATCATGTTCCAGTTCTGCCCCTGCTCACATTCGAAAGCTCTATTAACCTTGATATCCTTGGGACGGAAACCAGCCAGGAAAATGTAATTTAGATTCAAGAAAATAGCTACGATGAGCGAAATGGGGGTCAGGAAACCCAGTACCAAACCAAGGCCCACGGCAAACTCACCCAAAACGACCAGATAAGGGAACCAGGAACGGTTCTTATCCACCATGACGCCAATCGGCTTGGCAAGGAACTGGATAGGGTGGTTCTCAGCAAGAGAAACCGTCCAGTTTGCCATCCCACCCTTCAAAAAGCCGGGGTAGGGTTTATGGAGAACACTCTTCAGCCACCATAATCCCAAACCAATTCGCAAAATGGCAAACCCTGTACTAACATCAAGAAAACTTAGAAATTCAGACATATTAACCTCCACTTGGTAGACAGTATCATCTTCCCACACCTTACTTAAATCTAACAAAATAGTAAGAATAAATACATTTATTAGGTCACTTATGTATTGTTCCATTTTATCAACTAGTTTCTGAGGAGAAACTGAAAATGACTCTAAGCGTAATTATTGCAGGAATAGCAGGCGCCATTGCCTTGACCATCGTCATGAAAATGGCTCCAATGATGGGAATGCCCAAGATGGACATCGTAGGCTTACTTAGCACGATGTTCGGCAAACCCAATAAAATGATGGGCTGGATGATGCATCTTATTATGGGTATCGTCTTTGCCTACATCTATGTTACCGTCGGTGATCTCGACTCCATAGGAACCGCATTGCTTTATGGCGCAGTTCATTGGCTCGTGGTTGGAATAATCATGGCAATGATCCCCATGATGCACGCTGGGATAAAATCTGGCGCTGTTGCCGCCCCTGGCCTTTATATGACCAAGAATGGCGGGATGATGGCATTCGTAGGCGGCCTGATTGGACACTTAGTTTTTGCTGTTGTCGTGTGGCTTGTGCTCCCATTATTCTAATTAATTTCAAAATAAGAAATTTTTTACAAAAGTCCTCTAATAATAGAGGACTTTTACATTCATCTGAAACTATCATTCCTGTAAGCTTGGGTTTGTAAGATTTAATAAACCAGAGTCTTCCATATAACATCTGCTCTAAAACATCACTACCTATATTGCTTTTCTTTCATCCCCAAAATCTGCATACTAGTTGCCAGCATAAGGAAGCATGGAGATTGACATATGAAATTTAACCTAAACCTTACTACCCGAACCAGGTTAATCGCTTCGTTCTTCCTCATGGCGATGATCCCAATGGGTTTATTGGCCCTGGTGAATAACAAAAATACTCGCGAGGCTCTGATAGAGGATGCAAACCAGGCCCTTTTTGCAGTTGCATCCCAAACTGCTGCCAGCCTGGACACATTCATTTCTACCAACTTGGAAGCGATCAACACCGAAGCACATCTCCCAACAGTGGTGGACTATATAAAACAATTCCCCAATGGAAAGCAAGACAGTATTGAAGAGCAGGAAGCTATTATTTTGTTATCCACTTTGAGCGAAAAGAATCCCTTTATTACATCCTATGCATTGTTAAACAAGGAGGGGATTGTACTTATAGATTCAGATACAACTGAGATGAAAGCTGATAAATCTGATCGTGACTATTTTTTATTTTATATGAGCGCTCATGATTCAGCTACTTTCGTCTCTCCAGTGCAATTTTCACAATCTACAGAAGAAGCCTCTCTATATTTCAGCAGTTCGATAATAGATGCGGACGGCAATGAATTAGGAGTATTACGAGTACGCTACAGCGCTGACATACTGCAAAGTCTATTGGAGGAAAAAAACAATGTAGCCGGAATAGGTTCTTTTGGGGTTTTGTTTGATGAACATCACCTCCACCTCGCACACGGTGTAGAACCGGGCGTGAACTTTATCCCGATCATCCGCTTTGATGACCAGACCGAAACTGATCTGCGTGCCTCCAGCCGATTACCCGATCTATTTGAAGAAGAACTCTACATCATGCAGCTTGATGATCTAGAAATGCATCTCTCCAACCCCGAAACACTCCGATTCTTTGAAGCGGAGGATGTTGCGACAGGGGATTTGATCAACCAGGTAGCCATCGCTGAACTAGGCACCCAACCCTGGTTGGTGGCATTCTTCCAACCTCAGGAGATCTTCCTAAGCCCTGTAGTGACCCAAACCCAAAACACAGCCTTATTGGTAGTAATTTTCTCCATCCTGGCTGTTGTGGTAGCGTTCCTCGTTGGTCAATTGATAGGACGCCCGATCACTGACCTCACAAATACAGTGACCCAATTCACCAGCGGCAACCGGGATGTCCGTTCCGACATCCAATCCGGTGACGAGATCGGTATCCTAGCTCGAAACTATAACAAAATGGCTGATAGTGTCCAATCCCTTTTTACTGGTTTGGAAGAGCGGGCAGAAGAATTAGAAGAAGAGATCAGCGAACGAAAACGAATTGAAGGCGCTCTTCGCTTCAGTGAAGAACGCTATCGTTCAATTTCAGATCTCACTTCAGACTACATTTACAGCGTGACCATCAAAGAAAATAACGATTTAGAACTCGATTGGTCAACCGATGCGTTTTATCGTTTCACTGGCTACAACCCAGAAGAGCTTGCATCAATAGGTGGGTGGCCAACCCTGGTACACCCGGATGATCAAAAACGATTTGAAGAGGAACGTAACAGTTTAATATTAAGCAGTGAATCTGATGTTGTAGAATATCGGATTGTCACAAAGAAAGGAGAAACTCGCTGGCTGCGAGATTTCCGACGGATAAACAGAGATGATTCTGGCAGACCAGCGCAAATGATCGGGGCAGCTCAAGATATTACCCGGCATAAAGAAAGGGACGCTGAATTAGAAGGTGCACGCGATTCCGCTGAAATGGCGAATAGAGCCAAGGGCGCGTTCCTGGCAAATATGAGTCACGAACTGCGCACTCCGCTGAATGCCATCCTTGGCTTCTCTCAATTAATGTCCAACCACCCCAATCTTGACCCTGAACAGAAAGATCATCTTGGGATCATCAACCGGAGTGGGGAACACCTCCTAACGCTTATCAATGATGTTTTGGAAATGTCCAAAATAGAGGCTGGCAGGACAACATTACAACTAAATAGCTTTGACCTGCATAAATTATTGGATGAAGTCGAAGACATGCTCAACCTGCGGGCCATGAACAATGGATTACGTTTGCTTGTTGAAAAAGCCGAGGGGACGCCGCAATATATTCAAGCAGATGAAGGAAAATTGCGTCAAATCCTCATCAACCTGATCAGCAACGCGATCAAATTCACTAAAGAAGGCGGGGTTTCAATAAGGGTACGCCATTACGAGAGCAGCGGGTCCCACCGTTTGGCCTTCGAAATAGAAGACTCTGGTCCAGGAATTGCCGAGGAAGATTTAGAAACCTTGTTTGATGCCTTTGTGCAGACAAGACAAGGGACAACCTTCAAAGAAGGTACAGGTCTCGGTCTCTCCATCAGTCGAGAATTCGTTCGACTGATGGGGGGCGATATCCATGTAAGTTCAGAAATTGGGAGAGGATCGATCTTCAAATTTGATGTGGAAGTTGCACTAGCAGAAGCCAGCAATGTACCTGTTGAACAACCTGCCAGACAAGTAGTCGGGTTAGCTCCAAACCAACCCATGTATCGGATCCTGATCGTGGACGACCAAGAAGAAAACCGCAAACTTTTAGTATCTCTTCTAGAACCCCTCGGCTTTGATGTCCGAGAGGCGGTCAATGGGTTGGAAGCTGTGAATATGTGGAGAAGTTGGGATCCTCACTTGATCTGGATGGACATGCGCATGCCTGTTTTGGATGGGTACAAAGCAACGAACAGGATCCGTTCTTTACCAAATGGTGGAGATCCTGTGATCATTGCCCTGACAGCCAGCGCTTTTGAGGAAAACAGGGCGATGAGCCTGGAAGCAGGCGCTTATGACTTTGTCCGCAAACCTTTCCGCAACGAAGAGATATATGAAAGAATTGCCAAACACCTGGAAATCAAATTTATGTATAAAGACGAAGAAACTGATACGTCCCCATCGATTGTAATAGAAAGACAAGAAAAACTCACTGCTCAAGATTTAGTTAGTTTGCCTGAGTCTTGGAAATCCGAGCTTCACACCGCAGCTGCTCAGGCAGATGCCGATAGGATAATGGAATTAATAGAGCAGGTAAAGTTTCAATACCCGGACTTGACAAATACTCTCGTCACCTTGGTAAATAACTTCAGATTCGATATACTGATGGAGATCACTCAAAAAGTTGGAGTTTAGGAATGGATTCATTTCCAAGCCAATCAAACAAAGGGGATATCCTTCTGGTTGATGATACCCCAGATAACCTTAGACTGTTGTCTACTTTTCTCATCGAGAACGGGTACAAAGTTCGCTCTGTGATCAGCGGGTCGATGGCCCTGACCGCGGTTAAATCTGCTCCACCAAACCTGATCTTGCTAGATATCAATATGCCGGGTATAAACGGCTATGATGTCGCGATCAAGTTGAAGTCCGATCCCACCACTATCGATATCCCCATTATTTTTATCAGCGCACTAAATGAAACCCTGGACAAGGTAAAGGCTTTCACAGTCGGCGGCGTAGATTACATCACTAAACCATTCCAATTCGAAGAAGTTCTAAAACGGGTAGAAACCCACCTCACCCTGCGCAACTTGCAGCTCCAACTGCAACAAAGTAATGATGTCCTTGAGCAGCGCGTCCAGGAACGAACTGCCGAATTAGCCGCTCTGAACACTGCGTACGAACGCTTCGTACCCCGTGAGTTCCTTAGCTATCTGCACAAGAAAAGCATCACAGAAGTTGGATTAGGCGATCAGGTGCAGCAAGAAATGACAGTGCTGTTCTCTGATATCAGGAACTTTACCAGCATTTCCGAAAATATGACCCCGCAAGAAAACATCAACTTCCTGAATGCCTATTTGTGCCGCATCAGCCCAGTGATCAGAGCACATAATGGTTTTATTGATAAATACCTGGGGGATGGCATTGTAGCCCTGTTCCCTGATAAGCCCGAGGATGCCATTAACGCTGCGATAGCTATGAATCAGAAACTGGTTGAATTCAACCAGAAGTCAGACTACCAACCTGTCAAGACAGGTACAGGGATCCATACTGGCGAGATGATGCTTGGCATAATCGGGGAAGAAGAGCGTATGCAAAGCACGGTCATCGCCGATGCAGTAAACCTTGCTTCCCGGCTTGAGTCACTCACAAAGCACTATTCTGTGTCTTTGATCATCAGCGAAGAAACCATGTCTCGGGTTCAATCTCCCGAAAGATACAATTCCCGCTGTGTAGACAATGTCCAGATCAGAGGGAAACTCAAACCAGTGAAGGTATTTGAAATATTCGATGGAGATGAAGCTAGTCTAATTAATAGAAAATTGAGTACCAAAGAAGATTTCGAAGCAGGGCTTGACCTCTATTACAATAAGAAATTTGCAGAGGCAAGCGTAAAATTCAATAACGTACTCCAAACCAATCTGGACGATCAGACAGCCAAAATCTACCTCGAACGAGCTGCCCGATATATGGTGAACGGAGTTCCCGCTGAATGGGATGGGGTAGAGTTGATTGCCGAAAGATAATTCCTTTTCCCCCAAGCCTTAACCCAAATACAATATAATCAGAACCTGATCACCGATTTATTAGTCGACAGTCAGAGTCAAGGGTGATAGTTTCAAGTACAATAGGAGAAAATGTTTCGGAGGAAACCTGATGAAAGCTGCTGTTTTTAATGAATGCGGGGAACCAGAAAAAATCCACATCGCCGATGTACCTAACCCTATTCCTGAGGAAGACGAAGTATTAATTCAGGTTAAATCCAGCGCGTTAAATCACTTTGATCTTTACGTGCTTGGCGGTCCCGATAACGGCAGCTATACATTCCCGTTTTGGGGAGGAGCCGACATTGCTGGGATCGTAGTAGAAGCAAGCAAACACAACGATAGGATCAAAGTCGGAGACCGAGTTTTGGTCAATCCCGATTTGTATTGTAGCATGTGCGAACACTGTCTGGCAGGGGAAGAAAGCATGTGTATTGAATTTGGAATTATCGGGGACACCAAACCAGGTGGGTTTGCTGAATACATTGCTGTCAAAGCCGATGATGTGTTCCCAATTCCAGACGATTTTTCATTTGAAGAAGCTGCCGCAGTGCCGCTAGTTTTTCAAACCGCCTGGCGAGCCATGACTACTCGCGCCCAGATCAAACCAGGAGAAGATGTTCTCATCATGGGCGCCAGCGGGGGAGTATCCACCGCCGCGATCCAAATCGCTAAGCTAATAGGCGCAAGAGTGTTCGCTGTTACCAGCACCCCAGAAAAAGTAAAGCAAGTCCAGGAACTGGGTGCAGATTTCGTACTAAACCGATCCAAGGGGGATTATTGGACAGAGTTAGCAGACCTGACCAACAAACGTGGGGTTGATGTGATCGTAGAAAGCGTTGGCGCGGCCACATGGGGCAATTATTTTAATCACCTTGTTAATGGTGGGCGCCTGGTGACTTATGGGAATACCTCAAGGGGGACAGCAGAAACCGAGCTTTCGCCAATCTACTGGAATCAACGACAGATCATCGGCACCACCATGTCGAATCGCAGAGAATTTGCTGAAGTTATCAAGTTGATATTTGAGCGCAAACTCCTTCCAGTCATCGACAAAGTGTTCCCACTGGAGCAAGCCAGCGCTGCATACGAACGGCTCGAAAAAGGAGAACAATTCGGGAAAGTTGTCATTAAGATCGGTAATTAAATTAAAAAAATCTTTCTGTTTTTTATGGGATTTCTTCTTCTAGCAAAGCTAAACTAAATCGAGTAAGATTATCAACTGTGACAATATTGAAACATCACAAAAATCGGTAAGGAAAAATCATTGCCCATTCAAGCCATCCCCTACGTTATATTTCTAGGTACGTTATTCGGTACTACTCTGATCGCATCGCGCTTCAGTGTCGGCCAATTTGAACCCACTACTTACATTAGCCTCCGGCTAGTGTTAGCCAGCCTGGGTTATTTACTCTTATATCTCTTTTCAGGTCAACGCCGTAAATGGCCGACTGACCGAGATTTGTGGCGGCACGCTGGTCTTCTAGGAGTTTTTGGCACTGCAATTCCTATGGTCTTCCTGGTCACCTCATTAAAGTTTCAATCAAGCGGAATGACATCAATCCTTATCACCCTTGGCCCTGCAATCACAGTTGTTATGGCTCACTTCGTTCTGGTGGAAGAACCACTCACCAAACGAAAAACCACCGGGGTGGTGATTGCTCTGGGCGGTGCGCTTCTACTCGTGCTGCTGGGGGAGAGCGGTATTCCAGACGTTAACCAAGCTAATCCGATCGGATATTTGCTGGTCCTCACTGCCATGATCTGCGGCAGCGCGACCACCGTTTATGCTCGGAAATATATGACTGACTTGGATGCTGTCCAGGTTGCGAGTGTACGCATCTTTGTAGCCACGTTGGCGGTTATGCCTCTTTCATTACTCCTCGTCGGATTTGACCTCAGCCAGGTAAACCAAAATGGGTATCTTGCCCTCGGGTGGGCTTCATTGACAGGTACTTTTTTAGCCATGCTGATCGCTTTTTATAATATAAAACGGTTTGGCGCTACTACCGCCGCCATGACTGCCTATGTCATTCCAGTAGTTGCCAGCATTGGCGGAATGTTGGTGTTGAACGAAGAGATCACAAAAGGCATGTTGGCCGGAATGGCTTTGATCGTAATTGGGATCGCGATCATCAACCAGAAATCCCGGAGAATTCCTATAGTATGAGTTTATACCTACGGATGTTCTAAAGCTAAGATGAAAAGAATAAAACCGCTTTTATCCAACCCAAACTTTTATTTCACTCTCCTCATCATTCTTAACCTTATTGTCGGCAGTTTGGTCGTAAAAGACTTCGGGATAAGTATTGATGAGCCTGTAAACATTGAATATGGAAGGGTTACCTTAGAAGCATACAAAACTCCATTCAAGGAAACGACTACCTTATATGAATCATTTCCTGAATGGAAAAGCTACATTACAGGAGGACCTTTTTTTCCAACATTAGTCAACCTTTTTGAAAAGCTCACAGCATCTATTCGTAATACTTGGCAGGAATACGATGTTTTCCATTTCACCTATTTCTTATCGTTTCTTATAGGATTGATCTCTTTCTACAGCATCAGCAAACGCTTCGTAAATCCCTGGACAGCCCTTGCAACAACATTTTTATTCAATACCCAACCTTTGCTGTTGGGGCATGCATTTATGAATCTTAAAGATATCCCCCTTATGGGATTCTTCCTCGCAACGATTGCCACAGGAATGGCAATGAGCGAAAAACTTTCAGCAGACAAAACATTAGAACCCCCACAATCCGAAAATATACCCGCTTTCATTACTGAAGACAAAACTTCTCTTACATCCAGAAAAGCATTTCGGCAGATAGCGCCTATGCTGATCTGGCTGACTTTTTTACTCATTTACATTATTTTTAATCCTCAAATAGATCAATTTATCTCATCTTTGGTTGAGAAAATTTACTACTCCGATCCATCTTCTTTCGTGGGAAAAACCGTACAGAAGTATGCTGAAAGTTTAGCTACTACCCCATTGGAAAAATATGTCAATAAAGGTATTAATGCTTTCAATAAATTCGCTACCTTTGGATTTTTAATTTCGTTTATATTTCTTCTTCCAATAACACTCTTTCGTCTTTTTCCGATAACCAGCAAAAGCATTTGGGAAACTCACATAAAACCTATCTTCAAAGAATTCAATCGAGGACTCTTAAAAAAGGGGTTCAATAACTTCAAAAACAAAGAAATACTGCTTGCAGGCATAGCTTTAGGCCTTTGCACTTCTATTCGGATTCTTGGCCTGGCCGCCTTTGGTTTAATTGCGATATACATCCTATTAAAAATAAAACAACGAGCAGTTGCCCCCTTGTTTTCATATTCGATCATTGGATTCCTGACCGCATACCTTACCTGGCCTTCCTTGTGGGGTAATGGTCTCTTTATTTTGGTCACAAAACTAGGTGCGTTGTCAAATTTCCCTTGGACTGGCTATGTCCTTTTCAATGGGGAGCTTTTCCGAGCCAATCGCCTCCCGGCCACCTACCTTCCGACCTTGCTTTCAATACAATTTACTGAACCAGTTATTATTTTATCTATATTGGGCATTGTTGCAGGCGTGATTATGGCAAAAAGGGGAATCATTGATAAAACAAAACTGTTGTTGATCTCCTTATGGTTATTTGTTCCTCTCCTGCTTGTCTTTATTTTAAAGCCGACCATATATGACAATTTTCGGCATTTCTTGTTCGTAATTCCCCCAATAATTATTTTTGCTGGAATTGGACTGGATTATTTGGTAAAAGCAATAAAACAGAAGTGGATTTCCGCTGTCATAATAATCTTTGTCTTAGTCCCTGGGATTTACCACTCCATTAAATTGCACCCCTATCAATACACCTACTTCAATAGTTTTGTTGGGGGTATTGAGGGCGCATTCCGTCGATTTGAACTGGACTACTGGGATACTTCTTTTCAAGAGGCATTTGAGTATATAAACCAAACAGCGGAACCTGAAGCACAAATAGTTGTTTGGGGTTCTTTCCGAATCGCAAAATACTACGCCAGAGAAGATTTGGTCATTGTGCCTCAGAATAATGCAACCAAATCTATCAAGGAATATGATTATGCCATCCTGCACACAAGAAGTAATACTGATCTAAAAAATGCTACCAGCGCGCCAATCGTATTTCAAGTTGTTCGTGACAATGCCGTTTTAGTTATTGTTCAGAAACTAAAATAGAAAGAAACTGAGTTTTTACCCCCGTACCAAATGAGCTACCGTGACCCCATCACCCCCTTCTGCGGGTTCTCCTGCCGCAAACCGTTCGATCTGGGCATTCTTCTTCAACTCTTTACGTACAGCAGTGCGTAATTTTCCAGTGCCTTTGCCATGCACAATCCGAACATAAGGTAAGCCAGCCACAAAAGCGCGGTCCAGATAGTTTTCTAAGGCCTCTAGAGCCTCGTCTACCGCCATTCCCCTTAGGGGAAGTTCCACTCCTGGCGACTCAACTCTGAAATTGCTGATTCCGCCTACTTCCTCCGAAGACTTATCTTCCACCTTTCCCCCAATAAGATCAAGGTCATATAATTCCACCCGAACTCGTAAATTACCTATTTGTATCTCCGCCTCATCTTTACTAAGCGATGTAACAATCCCATCCTTATCCAAGGTGCGGAGCCTGACCTTATCGCCCAGACGGATTGCGCGGGTGAGTGGTTGAGGGACATCTTCTTTTACTCGACGCCGCTCATCAGGTGTCTTTACAGCCTCTTTGATCTCTTTGACCTGCGCCTCAACCTGATGGATGACTTCTAACGGTTGACGTGCTTGGGATAATTGACCCCGAATCTTAAGAATGTCCTCTTTCAACGATCCCACTTCTTCTTGGACCTTTTCTTTAGCATTCGCAAGCAATTCAAGACGTTCATCTTCGATGTTTTCCAGTCGGGTATTTAGCTCTTCTCGCAATTGCTCAACCTCTTTCTGATCTGCCTCTGCCGCCGCGCGGGCATTACGGGTCAAATCCCGCTGCCGGTGGATTTCATCAAGCAGATCCTCTGCCCTTAACTCCGATGGGTCGATCTTGCTTTTTGCGAGCTCAATAATATCCTCCCTCAAACCAAGCCGTTTAGCTATTGCCAATGCGTTTGAACGTCCAGGCAAACCGACTGTGAGATGATACGTCGGACGGAGGCTTTCTATATCAAATTCCATACTTGCATTCATCACACCTTGGGCAGAATGAGCATAAGCTTTCAATTCTGGGTAATGTGTTGCCACCAATGTCGGAAACCCCTTCTCGACAATAAAAGTCAGGATCGCCTGGGCCAATGCAGCGCCTTCCTGAGGATCAGTTCCAGCCCCAAGTTCATCTAAGATGATCAACGATTTTTGATCAGCCTCGTCAAGGATCCGGATTATATTGGTGATATGCCCAGAGAAGGTGGAAAGTGATTGTTCAATTGATTGCTCATCCCCAATATCAGCGTACACCGCCTTGAACAAACTAAACTCAGACCCTGCCTGAGCTGGGATGTGAAGTCCTGCCTGAGCCATACATACCAGCAAACCAACTGTTTTTAGAGTGACTGTTTTTCCGCCAGTATTCGGTCCAGTTATTAATAATACGTATGTTTTTTTGTCAATATCAATATCTATGGGCACGACAGTCTCTGGGTCTAACAAAGGGTGTCGGGCTTGCCATACACGCAGAGTCATACCAGGGTTTGGGCCATTTTTTTCCGGAGAAAAACCTTTCAATACTGGTTTAGTGGCCTTGATCGCATCCGCATATTTAGCTTTTGCAAAAACCAAATCTAGGTCTGCCAGAGTCTCTACCGCGGAGATGATCTCATTCGCGTGTTCTCCGATTTTGTCAGAAAGGTCTGCCAGGATTCGTCGGACCTCATCTTTCTCAGCTACCTGCAGCTCACGCCACCGGTTGTTCAAATCCACAACTTGTAAAGGTTCTACGAACAAAGTTGCTCCAGATGATGAGACATCATGGACAATTGCCTTAACGCGCCCTTTGGCTTCAGCACGAACAGGAATCACATAACGACCGTCCCGTTGGGTTACAAGGGCTTCTTGCAGGTATGGAGCGATCTTTGAATTATTAAGTAATTTCTGCATCCGAGTTATTAGCCGGTCGTGGGAGATACCAAGTTCAGAGCGGATATGACCTAACTTGGATGAAGCGCTGTCTAATACTTCACCCCGTTCCGATATTGTAGAGGAGATCATATCCACCAACCCCATCGGTCCGGGGAAACTCAATCCAATTTCTGCCAGGTATGGGTATGTTGCTGCGATATGTTCAAGCTGCCGTCCCAGGGTGCGCGCAGAGATCAAAGTTGCCTTGACATCCAGAAATTCTCCTGAAGTCAACAAAACGCCCCTGGCAGCTCCCTCAACCAGCTCGCGAACATCCCGGGCTCCTCCAATTGTTGTAGAGGGCTCAGTTTCCAACAAGAGGCGCGCCTCTTCAGTCTCATCCAGGATCTGGCGAGCTTTATTCAGATCAATCACCGGCTTGAGCGCAAGAGCTTTTTCTCTTGAAGCGCCAAAAGCAGTATAGTTCCCCAACTTTTCGATGATTTTATCGTATTCCAAAGTCCGTAACGTTTTTTCATCCATCGAGGAAAAAGTGTACCATAATAAGGGGTAGAAGTAACAAGAGGTGGCTTTTGATAGACAATTACTAATCAAACACTTAACAACAAACTGGTTTGATTGACTTTGTGATTTTTTTCATTTATAATGAGGTCAGATATGAATTTTTAAGGCCGCTGCAATTTGGTAAGAATTTTAGAGCCATTCATCTGATTTGAACCGGACGGTTTGGATAGCATCCGCCACGATGCGCCAGCCGCCAAAATTGTCAAACTGTGAGCTCCAAGCAACCTATTGCAGCGGCCATTTTATTTAATTGCCGCTTTTTCCATGCTTTCCCACAATATGATAAACTCTATGTTCATTAGCTCAGGAAAGCAGTTTAATGGAAAACAAAGATAACCATCTAAAAAAAGATGATCTTTCAGCTTTAGAAGTTGTGTCTGAGTACATAGCTGCCTTGGCTGCAGCTGATATTGAGAGGATGAGAATTCTCCACGCCCCAAACTATGTTTTGGATTGGGTTTACGGTGATGCGTTTGAAGACCCACTCAGTACTGCAGAAGAAACCATAAAGTTTTGGCCTTCTTGGTTTGCAGGATTCCCAGAAATGGATTTTGAGGTCACCCGTACTATTGCGAGAGAAGATGTCATCGTCACCCAATGGATTTTCACAGGCACCAACTCAGGCGCTTTAGGTCCCCCTGTTTTTGAAGATTCTCGAGTGCCTACTGGCAGAACGATCCAATTTCGTGGAGTCTCCATCTATGATGTTCACAGTGGACTGATCCAGCGTGAGACAACATACGTAGACCTGGCCACGTTAATGGTTGAGTTGGGAATCGTATTGCCATGAATCCTAAAAACAAATATGCCCACATGGGGGATATCGTCACTGCCAAGCAAGTAATTATCTCGGGCTTAGATCAAAAAAGCGCCAAAAGAATTGTTTGGCTTCTTGCCGCCTGTATGGCCGTTATGTTAACCGGCTTTGGAATAATTTTCCCTATTTTCGCCAGGCGGTTAGGGGAATTTGGTTCTGGTGTAGAAGCCTTGGGGATGATGACAATATCTTTTGCTCTTGCTAACATTATTGCATCTCCGATCATGGGTTCTTTAGCAGATAAATATGGCAGACGCCCTTTGGTGATTGGATCCTTGGTTGCCTATTTGATCGTCAATATCGGTTTCCTTTTAGCCACTTCTACAGAATGGTATATTGCAATCCGCGCCCTAGATGGCATCTCAGTAGCGGCTCTCACCCCAGCAGCTATGGGGATCGTCGCTGACATCGCTCCCGAAGATAAACGCGCCAGGTGGGTTGGCATTGTCTCGGGTGGGTTCTCTATTGGATGGATCCTTGGACCTACTTTAGGAGGCTTTCTTTATGATTCAATGGGGTTCGAAGCCCCATTCATCATCTCAGCCATCTCTGCTTTAATCACTCTCATAATCGCATACATAATGATCCCAGAGACACGCACAAAGGAAATTATAAGAAGAGATACCCTCCGATCACGTCGAGTTGCTAAACTGGCTTCCACTGAAAAGGAATCTTTTTGGGATACACTACCTCGACCCCTAGGTTCTTTTAGTGTCCTATTAATTATCCTTTTTATCCTATACTTCGCCTGGACTTTTTTCGAACCGCAATTAATGTTTTATGTATATGATGACCTTGGTTGGACAAGCGCTCAATTCGGATTAACGGCTGGCGCTTATGGCATCTTTTTGACATTTGGTGAATTTTTTCTTGGTCATATGAGCGACAGGTTCGGTCGTAAACCCATCATCTTTCTCGGAGTATTCTTAAACTCGTTTCAATATCTAGGAATGATGATTACATCTTCTTTTAGATGGCTGCTATTATCGAATGGTATTTCTGGTTTAGGAGAGTCATTTGCAAGTCCTGCCATCAATGCATACCTAATGGATATCACAAAAAAACAGCACAGGTCCCGAGTTATGGGTATTGCAGGTGCAGCAGGATCTCTCGGCAGCATTATCGGACCGGGGCTCGCGATAATTTTTGCAAAACAAATCACTCCCCTAAACACGTTTGCCTTCGCTTTTGTTTCTGTAATTCTAGGGGCGCTTTTAGTTCTCTTCATCTTGGGAGAACCTAGTAAATTATCAGAAGAAATTGACTTGTCCAGAGAATTCATTGAGAAAAGGAGATTAGCTGCCCAAGCTTCTTTACGGGGAGTAGTCAAAAGCGCAGCAGCATCTCGCAACATTAATGAAATAAATCGTGGCTTGTTGGGGAAACACAAGTAAAAAGCGGA
>SDBV01005462.1_pt1 | contig 17938 bp, 30 predicted proteins | sample 2277081 | NCBI WGS metagenome assembly SDBV01 (sample SAMN10402039, study PRJNA504765) | marine sediment metagenome | isolation source: marine sediment core GS10_PC15, 223 cmbsf | place: Arctic Ocean: Southern Knipovich Ridge | collected 2010 | reverse complement strand
TGCTCACCCCTTCGGTCCCTACAAGGTCCGCGAGCCTTCGTCCCCTAAAGACCCTCTGCCGGGACACGGTGAATGACGATGGAATCGAACAAAAAACGGGTCGCGGTTTCGGACGAAGGCCAGTGCTTGCTGAGAGCGATCCACATCTATTTCACAAGCTTCGGCGCGCCCACTGGATTGGTCGAACTCCCGACAGTTTTAAGGGCAATTGAATGGGGATGGGTCAACCAAAGAGGCCTCACCGAAGCAGGGTACGAGGCGCTAATGGAATCAGGCTGCCGGCCAGTGGGCTCCGATTCTAAGGCTGTTCCGGGTGGCCCCGAAAAACCGTGAAACCGAGGCACTCCAGAACAATCGGCGCGCACTGGCTGACTACCGATTGATGCTGAAACTTCGGTTCGGTGAGGATCGGACGCCCATGGAAAAATTGGGCGACAGTATGACATCGGTGAGCTTGGAAAGCATTCTCACTGGATGTACGGAATAGAGGCTGATATGACCGTCAGAGAGCGGGCTGAGGAATGGGCGAAACAACAGGGCTGTCATGGCCCAGTCTACCGCATCGAGGATCGATGGGGCGGCTATTGGCAGACCGTTTCCAAGTTCGGCATCTACAACTTCCGACTTGTGCGACGGGAACAAATTATCTTCTCGGTTGGAACGGGTTCACCTGGGGTTGGATACCCAATGCCTGGCCCTGTTCTGGACGAAGGTCTACCGGTGAGTCAACAAACGAGCGGATTTTTGACATGAGCGACCAAATCGACCTGGACGAGACAATTGCCTTCACCGCCGAAGCTCTGACCCTGGAGGCGGGGGTTCAGTTTTCGGACAACGATCATGCCAAGCAAATTCTGGATTGGCTGATCGAGCTACGAGAGCGCCGTGGGGCGCCTCACTAACGAGCGAGGAATAGGCTATGAAAAATGAGAAGAGAACTATGCAGCATTTCGATTTGCTGGGTTTTGTTTGTCGAGACCTAGTAACAGGTTTTGAGGGGATCGCCGACTCACTTAGTTTCGACCTCTACGGTTGTATCCAGATCGCCCTCAAACCTAGACTCAGCAAGGATGCCAAACCCGGCGAATATCCAGATGGTCGTTGGTTCGATGTCGGGCGTTTGAAGAAAGTCGGTAAGAAGCCGGTTATGACGGTGCCTGACTTCTTCCAATGGGACGAAAAAGGCCCAGCCACCAAGCCAGCGGCAACCACACTTCCAGCACGTTCATAAATGAAACCGGGTGTAGCTCAGTCAGGTCAAAGTACCGCCCTTGGAAGGCGGGAGCCGCTGGTTCGAATCCAGCCGCCCGGACCAATACAGAACGTGATCTGTGGCGACGGCATCACAACCCGGGCGTCCCCAGTGGACGGAGCCCAACCGTGAGGCGGCTCAATGTGGTGTCGTCACCAGAGATGTACGGAATGGAGCGAGGACTGACACATGAAAGGTCTATGCCCAGAGTGCCAGACGATCCACAAGTCAACCGAGCCTTGCCCCGAGGCCGACGTGATGAAACAGGCTTATTGCTGCCTAGCTTGCAGCCATCGTTTCCCGTGGGGCGAGTGCCGGACCAAGCCGCTGGAAGGAATACCACCATCGCCACCCTATGCACCCGGCGTGCCGGCGCTCTACTGCCCGAAGTGCGGAAGCTCAAATCTACACCCGGCGGACGGAACTACGCGCGAGGTGCCGGAGTATGTCGGCCCGATTGGCACGGTCAACTGAACGGAAACAAACCAGCGTTTGAGAGCAATGGATGAAGCTGTGAGGACAAAGGGCGACGACCCCGATACCAATAATCTCGGTCGTCAACTTTCCGAATTGATCGGTGCAGTGGGCATCTATTTGGGGGAGTTGTGGTCGGCCTACGAGGGCGACAGAGAGCGGCTGCACCGGGCAATGATGCGAGCGAGCAGGTCTCAGGCGTTCGACAAATACATGAAATCTGACCTCTGTCCAGGCTGCGGCAGGCCGCTTTCACCGGGGGTATCACCCGGCCGCTGCTCAGGCTGTGAAAAAGATGACCCGTTCTGATGTTCCGAACGGGGCTGCATTACATGAAATGGGGCTATTTATGAGGTATTCCACCGTGGTCGCGGACCCCCCTTGGGCATACAAAACGCCCGGCCAAATAGGCAAGACACTAGAACATCGACCCAACCGCGATTTGGGCATGTCAAAGCATGGGGCGGGGTCAGTGGCGCGGTACGGAGCAATGTCAATAGATGATCTGATGGCGCTTAATGTTGAGGCCGTGGCCACGTCGAACGCGCATCTTTACCTATGGACAACAAACGGTTTCATGGAAGATGCCCCGAGATTAGCAAGGGCATGGGGGTTCGAGCCCAAGACCATCTTGACTTGGACAAAGACGCGAAAGAGTGACGGACGGCCCTCGATGAAAATGGGGTATTATTACCGAGGCGCGACGGAGCATTGCTTATTCTGTGTCCGCGGGAGTTTGCGCCTGCGCGGTCCCGCACACCCGACCGCAATCCTCCATCCACGAACGCCCCACAGCGTCAAGCCATCCTACTTCTTTGCGATGGTAGAGGAGCAGAGTCCAGGGCCATATCTCGAACTATTCGCCAGAGAGAGGCGCCTAGGGTGGGACGCATTCGGCGATGAGGTGGCGGGCATCACCCTACCCGCAAAGAAATGTGCGTAAAGGAGGCCGAGTGATGCGCGAACATCTTGAGCAGCCCGGCGAATTAAAGCGATGCCCGATGTGCGGCAACCCGTCGCCCCATCTGTTCGCGCTCGACAGCGACGACGACTATGGAGTGGAGTGCGATATTTGCCCATTGCAGATCGTTTTGCAAGACACCAGGAAATTGGCCGTCGCGGCTTGGAATAGACGGGCGGAATAACGAGCGGATGAGCACCATGGACGAACGTATCATAGATTGGGGCGTCAGCTATCTGAAACGGCGGTTTCCCATCGTCAAGTTGGACGACGAAAAGGCGATCCGGAACGCCGTCTCTGACTTGATGTTCATGGGAAAATACGGGCGACATCGCGAGCCCGGTGCTGTGGTTATCCCCGGCAAATTGGATGCCGAATAAGGAGCGAGGTTGAGGATATGGCTGATCTGACAAACAGCATTCGTAACGCGCAAATCCGCGCGAGAGAAGATGCTGCAATTCTGGGGGCAAGCCTCGGTGAAATTCAAATGGCGGGCGTCGGTGCAGCCGAGCAAATTGTAGTCGGTGACGTTCGTCGCATGGAGGCCGAAGCGCTGGCTCAAATCGAGAGTCGGAAATAGAGCGAGGACTGAAGCCATGACGACGGAAAGGCCAGAAAGCGAATTTCCGACGATTCGCGAGATCAGCGACGGGCTGTCGATGCTTGTGTCGAAGGGTCTGGGGGATTTGCCGGTGCAGGTGCTCGTCGTGCCTGACTCGACCTTGCAGGCCATCGCGCGCGTCTTGGGCGCCCAGGAAGGCGACCGGCCCGCGCTCATGATCGAACTACGCAACAGCGCAGAGAGTCGGGTACCAGTCTCCATTATGTCAACGGACCGAATGCAGGGCCGCGGCATACCGTCCAGTGTAACGCAATAACCAGGCCGGGTGATGCCAGACGAACCACGAGCCCGCCATGACACATGATGAAGCCGCTGGTCTTACTGCCGTGGTCTGGGAATCTCGACGTTCTGAGATAATCGAATGGATGATCGCGCGTCGGGGATTTTCACGGAAGGGGGCGACAAAGGCGTTTCACATTTTTATCGAGACCATGATTTTTGTGGCCGAGGAAACGGGTGAACCGCAAATCGAGAATGTACGATAACGAGCTTTAAAGCCCCGCCGCTTACCCGCACCCCGGCGCATGAGCCAGGACGCCCCCCTGATCGGCGCGCGCTTTCTTGATGATATCGACCGTCACCAGATCGGGGTAATTCCGGGCCAGCATTTCGCGCAACGCAGACTCGTCGTCCGCCTTAATCATCTTGTCGATCTCCCGAACCAGTGATGCCCGGCACGCGGCTCGGATGAAACGCCGCTGATCGTGAATTTCCACGACATAGGCGCGGCCGGACTCGTACAGCGCCGCCGAATCTACAATCCACCGTGCGGCCCAGTCGGCGCACCCTCCCAGGAGCAGGGGCAGGACGAGGATGATGGGTTTCCAAGTCAATCCTGCCCATCCTTTGAGGGCGATGGGTATCCAGTCGATGGGCCTGCCAATTTCCTGGGACCCGCCGATCCATTGTTCGGGGCTACGCATCGGGGGCCTCGGCATTGGGCACGAGCAGCACGACGGCAAACGTGACAATCGTCATGAGCAACCCCTGCTCGGTGGCATCAAGGGCCATGTCAGTTGGCAGTCGTCCATTGACCAGCGTGATAAGCGCAGAAGCTGCGGCGCTCCAGGACGCTTTGTTGAATCGTGTGTTTAGGGGGTTCATTCTGGTTCTCCATGTGTTAGACTTGGGTTGCTGCGGTGGCCGGGAAACCAGTGGGCGTTAAGGTGTACAGCATGAGCCATTTTTACAGAGGCCGTGTAGGTGGAAGGGCCTTAGAACCCGGCCCGCGCCCAAGCCACACCCCCCGTCCCGTGAGGCGCTGGCTGTAATCGGGGTAGCTGCCGTAGCGCCCCACCCGCAGCATCAATCCTCATGAAAGTTCTCTCCCAGTGGTTCTTCGACGTGATGTGCCTCATGGATAATCAAGCGCCGCAGATGCGTGGCCCGCGTAATGATCTTCGGCTTTTGCCACCACCCGCCGCCTTTGACCGTGAACGCCCCTTTGCTCGGGTCCACGCCGTACTTGCGGGCCATCGCCTCGAATTCATCGTCCGGTAGCCACGTCAAGTGAGCATAGCCTTTCGTGGGCGTCCAGAACTTGAGCGCCGGGGGCCTACGGATGGTGCCGAAGGTGAGTCTGCGGGCCATTATTCGTTCTTTTCCTTCAGCTTTTCGGTCTCCGCGATCTGCCGTCTTTTGTTACTGATCGCGATCGTCAGGTAGCGGATCGCAAGCTCGTCTTTGACCGCCTTGGCCTGGGCCTCCAGGATCAGAAGACTGATAAGCTGGTTATCCAGTCTGTCCAAAGTGTTCTCGGTCGCCAGCGCAAAGGTGATCCGAGGCGCCCATGGCGAGTAGGGTGCCAGAACGGTTGCGGCCCCGCCGACGGCAACGATTGTCGTGGCTACGTAGGCGATCCGTTTCCACCCGTTTTTCATGTAGCTACCTTGAGTCTGAGATTATCGACCGGATCGACAAGCGACCCTCTCCATTGTCCGCTAAATCCCCAGCGGTCTATCTTTGGTTCTCCAGCGAGCAGCATATCTTGACCGTGACAGCGCGGTCCTTGAGCACCCGCAAAAACCCAGTGCGGCGCCAGACCCCTAGTCAATCGGCTGCTGACTTTCAACGGCGCGTGGAGCACCTTGAGGCAGACCGAGCAAACCCAGCGTATGTCGAGAAGTTGTTTCACAATACCAAGCCGGATCGGCCTCGCACCTGTTTAGCTGCTTCCAGGCGCGCCTTCACGTCTTCAAGAGCACTGTTCGGCGGGGCTGGCGTTTGCTCGATCAGGGCTTCGATCAACTCAAGCAAGCTAGGTTCCGCAGCGAGTATTGCACGATCCGCGGCCCCGGCTGCCCACGCGGCGCGTCTTGCAGCCGTGTCGGCGGGGTCTTCATCGCCCTGGATTATTTGCTCGCTCATGACCGCTTCCTCCGCCAAACCGTGATGTCACCCACTGAAAACGTCGAGCCGCCCGACCATAGGAACTGAACGGCGTCAACGACGCCCGGGCCTTGCTCAAATAGTGCTCCGCCGTTCAGAGTGCGCATTAGAGGCGGCGCTGCGGTGTTCATAAAAAAGCCAATCCAATGAGCCGTGGTCTCGCCTAACGAATTGGGGTTCACCAACGTAATCTCAATCGTGTTTCTATTGCCCGTGTCGTTGCCCAGAAGAACTGTCAGGTCTATTTGTGCATCCGCATCGTCTTCGCTTTGGGTTCCATTTGCGGTTAAGCCCCACGCATAATCCGACGCGCCGGCTTCGTAGGTTGCGCCGCCATCATCGGAAAAGCGCATCCAGATTGTTTCGTTGTCGTCAGTATTCTTAAAGTTCTCCAACTGGAAGATGTAGTCATAGCCCAACGCCAAGCCGGTGACGACCAGCGTCGTCGCCACGGTGATTACCGCCGAACTGACGAATTCTAACTTAGCGCGAGGTTCTAGTTTGGCGCGGCCAATAAGCCCTGTTGTACGCTCGCTCATCAGGTGGCCCTATCCACCCAGCCGGCGAGGCTGAGCGAATCCGTGGCCGTTCCGGTCGTGAAGGCGCGGACGATTGAAGTAGTCGCCGTGAAGCGAATACCCGGGATGATCCTATCGAAGCCTGCCTGCGCCGCCAGATACGTGAGGATTTGATCGGTGGTCGCCGTGCCTCCAAGTTCGATAGTGAGCGGCATGGAAGCGGTCGAACGGTTGGCCGCGAACAGATGTACTTCCTCACGTGCGTCCGTTCCCGTTGACTGCACGGTATGAATCGTCGTGCCCGGCGTGGCTACGGTGGCCACTTCAATCGGTCTGCCGTTGGTGCTACCCGAGAGTAGCTGGGGGGAATAAGTCAGGGCCATTAGTTGAACATCCTCATTGCAATCACGACGGTATCCTGTCCAGGATCGTCGGTCATTATCAGCGCCCCGAAAGCAGACAAGACGTTGGTATTAATGCCCTCGCCCAGGTTCTTGTTCGGCGTGCCCAGCTTGTCCACATGCTTGGCCCACTCAAGCTGATTGGTGGCGACTTCTGCGCCGTCGTCACTGGGCGGGCTTGAATTGAAGCCGGAGATTGAGACCGATGTGTAGGGGTTATTGCTCATCTTTCGATGTTACCTTTTGGCGTTGCTGGGCGTCCAATTAGGGCAATCAGCCCCCTCCGACAAAATCGTCCATGATTTTAAAACCGCTCAAATCCTCTGCCACCGGCTTGATGCTTTGAACGACAGCCTGGCCGATTAGTTGCCATTGTTGGGCATCTATTTGTCCCTGCCCCGCTATCATGGCTTTACGCAATGCCGCACGGCCGCCTGTTGAGAGCAGCACGCCCATAATCATTTCGGGCAACCCGACTCCGGCGAGCGTACCAACGATAGCGCCGGCCGGACCAGCAGCGGCAAACCCAACTGCGCCGCCGCCCGCGCCGCCAAGACCGCGTATAACAAGCGCCCCTGGCCCGGCAGGATTAAGTGATTTGGATAATTTGGCCAGATCAGCAAGGTCAGCCATGAGTGGTTTCATTTCACTTCCAAGAGCATCGGCAAAATTCTTTTTGAACGCCTTGGAGGCAGGGTCGAGCATGTCACGCAACGTATTTCTCAAGGCGTTAATATCTATGACCGCCTCTCCTTGTTCGCTGATAAATTTTGTGTGCCGCGACACCACCGTTTGTAATTCATCAATCGAAAATTCCAGCTTCGCACGCTTTGTCGCAATCTGAACCAAGCGGGCGCCTTGCCCCTTTATTCCTTTGCCGAATTTAGCCAGATCATCAATGTCATCGGCGAGCGCTTTGAAGACAAGTTTTGCCGAGCCGAGCTTTGTGCCTGAATCAACGAGTGCTTTTTCCGCCTTTGCCACAGCAACGCCGACAAGTTTCTTGACCCCTATAATCTCACTGAACCCGATGAAATCTTTATCGAGCGATGCCCTGACACTGCCGATAAGCCGCATTACTTGTTTGATTTCCGGAAACGTAGCAAAGTCGGCAAGCTCGGCTTCAAGGGCGGGAAGGGCTTTTAGCACCTTGGAATTCCTGGGGTTCAGTCGCGCTCCCACTTCCCTTGCCGCCTTATAAAGTTGGTTGGCCGGTTGTTTCATTAGTCCTGTTTGCTTGGCTAGAACTCTTGCGCCGAACGAGCCAAGAGTATCAACGGCATCACTGACAATGGTGCGCGCCAAAGCAGCCTTGGCCGGGGCCGGTACTAGCGCGGCTCTGGCAAGGCCACGCTTGGCCAGTTGGGTGCCGGCACCTAGAACTTTCCCAACAACTGGCCCGGCGGCAGCAAGACCAAGGCCAATATCACTCTGCGGCGTTACCCCGGTTTCCTGGCCTAGAACTTCTCCGACGAAAGCGCCGAATGCCCCGCCGAGAAATAAACCCGCAGTCCCAAACAACGCATCGCCGATTAAGGCACCGAACGCTGTTCCTGTAAGTGCTGGAGACATTTCCACGCCCATAGAAACCGGTAACGGCGCGGCTTCGATGGCGCTTCGTACATCGCCCCTGATATTTTCCGGGACTATGCCTGTGCGTGAAGGGGGGAGTTCGCCGGATAGTTCGCCTTCTTCTAAAGGCCGGACACTTGGTTCGGCAAGTTCGCCCTGTTGTAGTTTGCGAACTGGCATCAGAAAACCACCAGTCGTTCACCATCCGGTGTTTCATAAACCGGCAATCCGTCTTTTGTCTTCACGTCTAATAGTTTTGAACCAGGCGGAATTCCTTCAGGCAACTCCTGTGAATCATCAGTAGCCCCCGAAGGTTTCAACAAATCCGCAAAATCAGGGGGAAACTCACCAAAGGAACCAGGAGATTGACGGTCCACCGTCGTAAATGCAGCCTTAAACCCACGGACTGCCCCACTGGCAACCTCATCAAGCGTTGCTGCTATGACAGCCTTGTCGCCCGAGTCTGTCCCTAACTGTTTTAACGCATTTTCAACGTCGGTCTCGGCCAGGCGACCACCCGGCTCAGCGGAACGCGCAATCGCATAAGCCAGCTTCACGATGTTACTTTTGAACGCCGCTGATTTGGCTGCTTCTTCGCCAAAGAATCCTTCTAAATCATACTGTTCTGGGTTGAGTTTATTGCGATCATCAAATCCCAAGGCGGCGGATGCTTGCAATGCTGTCCCGACCAACGAATTGACCGATCTGACGGCGCCGGACACGACAGACGTGAATGTTTTACCCTCGGCTAACTGTTGCTTCATTCGCTGGATATCGCCAAGGACGACTCTTGTTGCCGTCTCTTGTTCACGCAATTTCTTGATTGTGCCCTGCCCGCCTACAAGGTCTTCAACCTTTGTAGCCTGCACACTCAACGGGATTCCCGAGGGGCCAACAGGCGTGACAGTGTTGTTCTCAAGATCAACAACGAACTCTTGCTCTTTCCCTTCTGCCGTTGTGCCTTGAAATAGGCGTTTGCCGGCGCCCGGAGTAGCGGCTTGCTGTTCCTCCGTGATAGCACCGGCCCTCTCTGCGGCCTCGGGGATTGGCTCCCTGCTTGCTGCCGCTTCGGCGGCTTGACGCTCCAAATCTTCCGGAGAACCCTGTGCAGGGATGCCTAGTAAGGATTTGCCGACAGCTTCGTATTTAAGGCGCTCGTCCGGGTTTAATTTAATTGCGGTCTGCACCATTGATTTCATAAACGATGGCGCAAGCGTGCCGCCGGCCGCTAATATATCCAGAGCTTGCTTGATAAACCCATCGGCTCGTTTGATGTTTGCTGCCTTTGTTTTGGCGCTGGCCTGCTCACGCAGCAACTTGAGTTGTCCTACCTTCCCAAGATCGCCCGCCAGCCCGCCAAGCTGTTCTCCAAAGCCGCCTGCAAAAGTTACCGCCATGGCATCATGCCTAAGTAAATGCTGCGCCAAAACTGAAAGGAGCCGTAGACCCTGTTAGACCTGTAATCGCTCCGGCCGTAGTCCCGGTCGGATCAGCGAACAGGCTCGCCCCCACCACGGCCGTCCTGAGCAGACCGCCCAGCAACGATCCGCTGTCCGCCGCCGCCTGTGCTTCAAACTGAACCTGTGCCTTGGCAAGATCAGCCACGATGGCCTGTTGTGCGTTGATGATGTTTCCAGCCACGCCGAGTTCTTTAAGTTCACGCGCAACCTGATCGCTGAGTAAGGACGCTTGGGCCTGGATATTTACGAGTTGGTCTTTAAAGAGATTGGCCTCCTGCTCATTCAGGCCAAGTTGCAAGCCGATCTGTTTTCCTTGGATTGCCAGCGTTGCCTGGTCTAGCTCTATGAGCTTTCCTGCATCACCAATGATCTCACGGCGCAGATCGATCTCCTGAATGATGGCCTCGGAAACCAGTTGTTCTTCCTGCTGGGCGAAGTCCAGTTCAGCACGGCGGGTTTCGTTGATGGCGAAGCTGGACCCTTGCAGCCCGCGCTTGGTCAGGGACTCACGCAGGTTCCCAACACTCTCGGAGAAACGGTTACGCACCGTCTCCCGAGCCGACTCGACAAGCCTGCCAAAGCCCGGTCGGACCTCGGCTAGAAGTTCGTCAAGATCACTACGTAAGCGTCCGGTCTCATCGAACAGCCCTGCGGAGCGTGTCTGTTGTCCTGCAAGGTCGCTGCGTGTGGAATCGATGTTCCCGAACAGGCCCCCGATGCCGAGCCGGTTGCGCTCCAGAAGCTGGAACAGTTCGCTTTCCTTGTCGGGTACGAAAGAACTGCTACGGGTCAGGCTGAAAGGTCCGGAGGCGGGTGTGGTGGTCGTAACGGGGGCGGTTGTCTGACCCACGCCACCGGGGCCACGGAAGCGATTTATTTCCCGCTCGGCCTCAAGGTTGAGGACGCCCGCGAACGGACTCCGCGTTCCCGCTGTGGTCGTCGTCTTGGCTGGGGTCTGCCTCTGGAGACTGAACGCCGGGGTCACGATCCCCGGAAAATTCCCTTGGAGCTTTTTGAGAGGGTCCGATATCTTGGGTGCGTTTTTGCTCATTCGCTACTACCGACTGGAACATCACCGCATTCTGGTCAGGACCAAAATAGCCATGGATGGTCCCAACGCGGCGCAAGACCCCATATTTACCCAAGTGCTCGAAAAACTTCACATCGCTGGATTTCTCACCTTTCGGCGTCTGGGCCGTGACCAATACCAAGTGCTGTTTCTTGAGTTCGATGAACAGCACGAGCCCAAGTTCCAGCTTGTTCCGATAGGACGCCTCGGGAAACCACAACGCATGGGGGAACGCCTTGCCGTCGCTGTATTCCACCGTAACCAGAGCTAGAGGGATTTCACCCTTGGATGTGTCAGCTAGAGCAACCAATACCTCCCCGCCCATCCTGGCCACGGTGAGGGCGGTATCAGCCAAGCGCGCGGTGAATTCCGCTGCGTCCAGCCCTTCGGGAAAATCCGGGATATGGTTGAAAACACCACGCCGATAGGCCGCCCAGGCAAAAGGAAAATGCTGCTCGGCTATTGGTTCCAGCCATGCCTTACCACGCTTCAGGACACGAGATCGCCGGAGTGAATTAGGTTTTTGCGACGTTGAATTCGATTCCAACTTCTTCGAGATCGATATCCTCGTTTCCGGTAATCTCGACCTCGACCTGGAAATGGCTAGACTGTCCGGCGGCTCCCCAGTCCTGGCGGTGGATTCGACCTGTGAAACTGACTCCATAGGTGCTTGTCGCATCTCCATAATGGTGGCTCCCACCGTAAACGGCAATGCTGGTGCTGGCCGGCAAGTTTCGGGTAATCTCCTGAGTGTAGATAGCCACACCGCCACCTAGAATGCGGATGGTCACCGTGGAGGCGAATAGCTTGCGGTAGTGAATCCATCCCGCGACATCAAAGGTGTTGCCTTCCGGCACGGCAAACATGCGACTGCGGCGCTTGACCGTGAGATCGTCCGTTCCCCCGTCCTGAACCCCCTCGCCGTCAAGACGGTAGATATTGCCCGCCGTGTCGCCGAAATAAACCACGTCCTGATTGTTGAGCGGATTGACCAGTTGCATGACCGTGGTCGGATTGAAATCAACCGTATGCGCGGTAACCCATTTCGACCAGGGCGATAGCTGGTTCTCGGGATCGTTCAGCACGTTCTTGTGCAGCACCCAGAGGGCACTCTGATTGTTGGGAAAGCAAAATACCTTTTGCAACTTCCTGTCGTATTCGATAGTCCAGCCGGTCACGTTCTCGATCAACGGAGCAATGGGTAAACTTAGATCATTGGCTTCCACGTCACCAAAATTCAGCGTGCCACTCAGACTTTCGATCCTTCCTGCTAGGCCCATCACCACGTCGTTGCCAATATTCTTGATTGCTTCGTTACCTACCACAGCAGAACCAACATGGAATTCCGACATTTGAAAATCCAGCGCCGAAGTGCCGGTAAGCCGATACAACCTTCCACGCTCGGTCGAGAACAGGAACTCACCGAACGCTCCTTCCAGTCCGTTAATTGGCCGAAGATCGGGCATGGGTAAGAACCAGGCTTGATCGAAGCCCAACGAACTGGACGGACGGTCGGAACTGGAAAGGTCTTCCCCGTCGCCTATGGCGCTGCCAAGAACCAAATGTGGTGTATCGGTCGTGGTCTTGATATTGCCGTAGATAATGCGCTCGGAATGAACCCTGGCATATTTCGCAAAGAAGTCCCCGCCAAGATCATGAGCCAGATCGGTGAAGGTCGTACCGTCCCACTTTTTCACCACCTCCGCTTTGTTGAGGTCCGTGAAGACTACGTATTCATCAAGGGTGAAATTATGATCCCTCGGGCCTCTGAGCTTGGCGTTGGTCGAGACCGTGCCCGCGAGAGTAAACGTCGAATCCCCATCCCAGGTATAGACGTTGCCGCCGGCCTGAACCAAGGTGGAGATGGAGTTGTCCTGTTTAACAAGCTGGCCAAGGCCATTGATAGCAGCACCGTTGGGCGCCGTACCGACAAGATCGAACGGCTTGCGGCGGTTGAGCGCCCTGAATTGAGGGTCGAGATCGAAGTTTTCCGAAGGCGCTACGCACTCATCAAGCGCCACGTCAACGACGCGCCGTCTTGCGTTGAGACCCCCGCCGAATGTGAGAATGACTTGATTGTCAGCCACTTCGGAACCCGTAGCGCCCCCGTGGCTGGTTGCGCGTTACCGTCCTGGCGGCACGCGCAATCGAGGTGCGGAACAAGTCGGAATCAAATTCTTTCTTCTGAATACGGTTCCAGCCCTCGGCAACCACGGGAACCAGCGCATCGGCCACGGTATCGGAAAACGGCAACGTCTCGGTCGCCATTGTAGCTGTAAGGGCTATGCGCTTTTCATAGAGGATGTTGTAGCTATTGCCGTTCTGGTCCGACGTGGGCTCTCTATCGAAACGAATCTTGGTGCCATCCACGGGCGAGATCGCCCAGTGCTGGGGGTCTCCCGCAAAGTCTGTCGCGTTGGGCTGGTCACGCAGCATCCTCGCGTAGCCACCAGCATACTCGGTCAGAATCAGGAAGGTTGTAGCGCCCCGGAATACCCTCTCCTCCCGGTTCTCACCAGCGATTCTCTCGAAATCATCCGCTATAGAATATTCGCGCTGGGCCGTAACCAGATCGACGGTTGCGGTTGCAGCTTCGTTGGGAAGTAACGCAAGATCGAACAGCACATGCGCGGCTTCCTGCCAGACCTGGAGCACAAGATCAATTTGAGTTTGACGGCCGGAATCTGTGAAAGCGCCCGTAGCTACCGCGCCTGTCGCTGTAGACGTGGTGTCCGTGGCGAGTTCACCCGCGTCACCCTGGATGACCCTTACACGTTTGAGCGTGGCGTTGACCGCTTGAAGGAACACAATGGCCATGGTTTCTTCTAGCCTATCTAACGTCTCCTACGCCAAGTGGCCTGACGGCGGGTCCACGTACCCTGCCGGTGCTTCCAGCGCGATTGTACTTTATCCAATATTCCAAGACCTGCGCCACCTGAAAACGCTGCCACTACTGCCCCCCAAGCAGTAGTAGTCCAGCTTGCGACAACCCAAACACGGTCTGCCCAGCTTGGGCCTATCGCAGCCACTATGAATTCCAAGGATCGGCGACCGTACCGGAGCCAGTCACCTCTGCATCATTGATGCTCTTGGTGTTCACGTCGAGTTCATTGGAATTCGTGTAAGTCATGTCGCCGATTTGCTTGCCACCTGTTCCGACTGTTGTATGCCCAGACAAGGCCTCATCCCAGACGTTATCAATCGCACCCTGTTCAAACCCACTAGCATCTATGGTGCTGTCCATGCGGCTGTTCACGAGAGAAGTTGGTAGACGGGATTGGATGTTTTCGGTATCGGCCTGGATACCATCAAGTTCGCCCTGCAATGTCGTACCCGTATCCAAGAGAATGGCCGCTAAGTCACCGGGGCCGGAGGCTTTGGTCAACGTATCCAGGGTATCCACCACGGTATCGACAGTGGTGATTAAGCCCTTAAGAGCCTGCAAACTAGCAGTCGCGTCAAACGTAGACCAATCCCCTGTACTTGAAACCATTTCCGCTATGATTGACCCATTGACCGGATCGTCTGAATCCGCAACCGCGATCAGGTGGTCGAGCTTGTAGGTCTCGATCCCGTTATCGACTTCGGTGTTTACATCTAATTTAGCCTGTGCGCCAAGCGATGTAACAACTGTTTGCGCGTTAATTGTTACCCGCAGATGTTTGGTCTTGGCCGTTGCTACCTTGACGGTTAGGATCACCTCCCGAACACCGGCCGCGAACGCTGCATCTGGCCAATCAACCCGGTAGAGTCCTGGCTGGTTCGTAGCATCAACTTCGATGGCCTTGTTGTCATCCCACACTGAATCGGTTGCTGCCAGGGCAGTCGCATCCACCTTGGCTACTGGTGCTGTACCGGAGCGAACATATTGCAAATCAAAATTAGTAATCGTCAGCCCTGTCGCAGCGGTATCGTCAGCGGCCAATCGCAGCGCAAAATAAGTCGTGACGCTGGTCGAGCCGGCTGCTACGAGCATACTCACAGCCACACCCGCCTGCGGAACACCGGCTCGTCTATGGTGATGTCCAGCCATTCGGTGCCGTCCGTCCACCGGAACCAGCGCATGTCGGCCCTGCCGGAACGCGGATGCTCAACCGCGGTGTCCAGCTTTTCGACGCCGTTGTTTTTCATCCAGCGCTTTAGCTTGGACTTATTCAGTATCGGATCGTTGAAGTCCGGGTCTGCCGGGTCCGTGATAAACAGTCCCGCCCAGCCACTCCAAGCGTCCGTGACACGTAAGTTGTAGTGGATGTCGGACGATAGGGTAGGCGGACTGCCGTCCAGAAGCATGAGGTTGGCTATCGGGTCGATGTTGACGCCCGGCAACTCTATCCATGTGCTTTCAGGCTTGTGGATCAGCTTGAAGTTGCTCGGCAGCGCGCCGTTGAAGGCGACAAGGCTGGCCGGGCGACGGGCGCGGAGGAGAAAGTCCTGGAAACTCATAGCGCGCTCACAAAACTGGCTGACTTCACGACGTTGTAGCCCTTCACTTTCTGGAGATAGCCGTCGAATGGCGTTCCGGCAGCGCTGTCATCGCCAAAGCGGGATACAGTGGCAGCATCCGTCACGGGAATGCCCGCAGCGGTGTCCTCGGTGCTGGCCGTGCCATCCACATAACCGATAATGCTGTCGTCCTCGTAGGTGCCCGCGAGCTTGAAAACCGTATTGACGGCAATCACAGCTGCACCATCCGAAGCGCCGTCCGTATCGCCGGAATTCACCGTCTCGAAATTGCCGTTCTCAGCCGCGTCCAGATAGAGCCGCAGACGGTCGGTCGCGGTGCCGTCGTCGATGCTCCAAAGAGTCCGCTCGGCCGCGCTGACATGTGGGATAATGCCCTGGACGAACAAAGTTCCGGCGCTGGCGTTTAGCCAACCTAAATCTGTCTCGGAAAGTACGTCCTTCGCCCGCGTGACGCTGGCCGTGGTGGTGGGGATGTAACTCGTTACAAACGCGCCTTCCTCAACTTGCAGCCCCCACCAAGCCACGCTGTTCGTCGCCTCGGCAGTATCTACAGCATCGGCAGTGGTGTTGATGAGTTCAAAGCGTCCGTCAGTCTGCCCGGTGACGATCTGGCCTGTCGCAGAAATCCGGAACCAACCACTTCCAACATCTGTCATAGTAGCGGAACCGGCCGTGTAAGAACCCGTGCCCTGTGCCTGCGCTGTTCCTACATTTCCAGTGCTGAGATCAAACCAAGCCTCAAAACCATTGTCTCCGGCGCTCTCGTCCAGCCATGATATCTTTACAAAGTCGTGGGCACCCGTCGTTCCTTGGTGAACAAACGCCGATATCGTGACAACGGTATTGTCCGTCACCGTGATGGTTTGCTGGACTGTCTCCGCGCTGTCACCATGCAGGACATCTTCGGCGGTCGCATTGCCGTCAGGAGCCGCTGTCGCAAAAGCTGAGAGGGTCGTATTGGCCCCCGGCAGTGTCCAGGTTGTTCCCAGCGCTTCACTTTGCAGGCACTTGTTAGTCCGCGCCTCTTCCATCAACAGCCCAAGCTGCGCGTTGCTGTCGGCGGGGTCGTGGGCAAAGCGGGGCTGGTCGTACAGGGGCTCGTCACCGTCGTCCGTGCCGATCCAGCGGCCCAGGGGCTCGTCAACTTTGGCCGGGACATTGACGCCTACGCCGGGGAGCAGGCCCTTGACGATACCAGGGCGGGATATGGTGACGGAGCCGGTGGCGAGGGCCTCTACGCCAACACCCACTTGAAAACTCACCAACGTATCTGCTGCACCCATCGTGAAACCAACGGCGTACCAGCCCGCAACGCCTCCCAGTGCGTCCCAGTCGGCGTCTGTAATATCAGCATCTGTCCCGCTAGTGCTTTCTGCTTCTAAAATAATGCCGTTACCCGAAGTTATGGCACTCTCAGTAATATAAACAAAAACAGTATAAGTTTCAGATGCCACTACTATTGCCGGGTTACGCAATATTTGCCGAGCATTTGTAGCAGTAAATACCCCCTGCGAATAACTATCTACGTCCGTCCAAGACACAGCCCCTGTCTCTACAATCCAAGACCATCCGCTCGGCAAGTCTCCCGTCCGCGTCCCCAGGTTCGCATTCTCAAGCAACTGATGCGGCGCATAGGAGTTATTGCCCGAGGAGTCGAACGACTTGCCGTTGCTAGCGCGCGTGGAGGTGAGCGTCGGGCCTTTCTTGGCCGCGTTCGCAATAGGTGAACCGGAATCGAACAAAAAGTCCTGGTTCAACGTCAGTGTTGCATCGCCAGCAACAGGCGGCGACATAAGCCGTCCGGATAAGAGCGGCAATCGCATTACATTTCCGTGATGTAGACCACCCCGTGAACGCCTGTCCCGGATACTTCAGAAATCAGGTTGAGCGTGTCATCGGGAGAAACGCCAAAATATTCCGGAACGCCGGATATGAGCAGCATGTCGGTAGTTGCCGCCGTAGTGGTGCTAATATGAACATTCGCCGTCGAAACCAAGCGAACCATAGGACTCGTAAACCCCCCCGTGGCCGTCGTTGCCGATGCTCCAAAATCGATAAGCGTCGATGTTCCGCCCAGAGTACCGATTTGAATGGGAGTCTTCGTGGCATCACGCGGAAGGCTGGTAAAGGGCATGTTGCTTACTCCTGGCCAACCATCGTTTCTGTTGAAACCTCCGGCTCGTCCGCGATATCTTCGGGCACACTCATGGCCTCTTTAACCGCCACTTCCAACTCCGGCCCCTTCATGCCGAAACTGTTGATGCCCAGGTCTTTAGCCTGGCGTTGCAACAGCTTGTAGGCGCCCGCGTTACCCTTGGGCTTCTCAGGGGGACAGAAGCCCCATTCGTTGTTCTCGTGGGGCCTGTCCGGGTTGTATGCGGCCTTTTTCAGGTAGTAGGGATTGGGCGCCGGGCGCTTGAAAATGCCCTGCTGTTCAGCCGCCTGCAACGCCGGGAGAATCTCCATCTTCGTCCCGTCCAGCTTCACCGGAATCCCGTAGGCTTTCGCCAGGTCGTGCAAAGCCTGTCGGCGGAGTTGAGTCAGCACCGTTGGAACCGTTGGGAGCGTCCCCGCTATCGTTGGAGACCCCACTTTCAGTTCCGGGAACGTTTCCGCGAATCCCGTCATCTTTTACTTCCTTTGAAGGTTTGCCCGATGAATCCTCTGCGACATAAGCGGCGGTGACTTCACCAGGAGATCGATACTTATATTCGTCACCGTTCGGCAACGTGATGGTAGGCTGTTCCGAATAGCCAT
>SDBV01005461.1_pt1 | contig 17941 bp, 14 predicted proteins | sample 2277081 | NCBI WGS metagenome assembly SDBV01 (sample SAMN10402039, study PRJNA504765) | marine sediment metagenome | isolation source: marine sediment core GS10_PC15, 223 cmbsf | place: Arctic Ocean: Southern Knipovich Ridge | collected 2010 | reverse complement strand
GTTTGAGGGGGTATTTCTTTTTCCCAAAAGAAATACCCCCTCAAAGAATACGAGATAAAAGGTTGATTATTTGTCGGTGCTGGAAAAGCTGAAGTCTAGTGTTTTGGCTTCATCGGCGGAAACCGTAATGGTGGCGGACTGGGTTCCAAGTTTTTCGTGCCACGCTTCAATTTCGTAAGTTCCGGCCTCGAGATCCTTGATAGTGAATTTGCCGTCCTTTTTCGACACATTGAAAAAAGGATGATCCATCACCACGCACCACGCGCCCATCCATGAATGCACGTCGCATTTGATTGGAAAAACCGATTCTTTTTTGTCGAACTTTTTTATTGCGGTCTTCTTGAACTTGGGCATTGCCATGTTGAATTCCTGATTCACTTTGGGCATGGCGTGTATGTTATGGAGAGTGCCGTCTGGGTTAAGAATCTTCAATGGCTGTCCGGCGCGAATGCCGAAAACATGTGGGGAATACCTACAGCCAGCCTGGTCCAACACCATGGGGTCGGTCGGGACAGGATACTCTTTTTTGGAAAGCCCGCTTTTGACACTGACAAACACGTTGGCGAGGGTCTGGCCCTTGCCCAGAACCAATGTCTCCTTGAAAACCGGGGCCGAATGCTTTATGGCGCATTCCTCCACCTCGCTCATGTCAATTATGACCGGCTCTGGCGCCTTGCCTTTGAAAACCACCGTCCCGCTCAAGGTCGCTCCCTGGGCGGGGATTGTCGAGCACAAAACTATTGCCAAAACTAGGCCGAGGCCCCGCACGAAAAATGTTGATTTCATTTTGTAATTCTCCCTTAAGTTTCTACTTTACAGCCTATTTCGAAGTTTCTGAAAAACTAAAGTCGAGGGTCTTGCCGCCTTTTTTAGGGACGGTAATGGTAGCGGTTCGGGTACCAAGCCTTTCGTGCCATGCTTCGACTTTGTACGTGCCCGCGTCCAGGCCCTTGATGGTGAACTTGCCATTCTTGCTTGTTGTGTCAAAAAAAGGATGCTTCATAACGGCGCACCAGGCGTTCATCCAAGAATGCACATCGCAACGAATAGGAAACATAAGCTCCTCTTCCAAAAAAACCTTGCTCGTCTTTTCTCTAAACTTTGGCATGGCCAAGTTGAATTCGGTGTTGGTTTTGGGCATTGCGTGTACGTTGTGCAGAGTGTTATCGGAGTTGACAATCTTTAGAGGCTGGCCGGCTCTAATACCTAATACGCGCGGTGAAGTACGCATGTCCGCCTGGTTCAAGACAACCGGTTCCGTAGGAATCGGATATTCCTTGTCAGGCAAGCCGCTTTTTATGCAAACGAAAACGTTGCCCAGCGTGTTCCCCTTTCCCAAAATCAGCCCTTTAACTCTGCTGGGCTTGGGCTTCCCGGCATCCGCAGCGTCGTCATTATCGGGCATTTCCGATTCTGTTGTGCGGCCTTTGTAGGTTACGGTACCCTTTAAGTCTGCCCCCAACGCCGCGGCATTCCAGAGAATAAGCAGGCTTAAAAGGATTCCGATGATTTGAATGTTCTTTGACAATTTCATTTTATCGTCCTTCCCGAGTTGCGTTCATGGCGCGTTCACCTGGCCAAGCGACTCATTTCTTAACCTCGCACAACTCCGGTTGTCTTAATTCTCCACAGCTTTGGTTACCCACAAACCGGGGTCTCATTACTGCGAAGACGTCTGGTCTTCCATTTCCATACCGATCGTATATATATAGTCTCTCAAGGCCACGATGTGTTTGTGCTCGTCCCCATCCAATATGTCGTCTGGTCCGGACTCATCGAAATACTCCGCGTCAAAGTACGTGGGCATCTTCGTGCCAGGCAACAGTTGCTGCGGGTCGTACAGCCATTCAATTACCCATTCCGGTTTCAGGCGCGTACGGGCCAGTGCGAAATCCGGTGCCCACCGTTCTGGCGAGCCCACCGGCATCTTCTCTCCTTGTATATGACAATTTCCACAGTCAAAATAATCCTCAGAAAAAAGAATCTTTCCTGCCTCGTACGGCGGGCCGGACAGTGGAGGCTCTATTTTCGTCACAAACGGGAACTGTTCACCGTCGAGTGCATTGAAATACTTGACCAGCGTATTGGCCTGAATTTTGTCGAAAGAAAACGTGGGCATTCGAACTTTCAGCCATGGGCGGATGGTCTCGGGCGCGTTTACGAAATGAAAGAGCCACTCACTTTGAACCTTATTTCCTTCGCCCACTAAGTTTGGGGGACTGAAAATATTGCTGATTGCTTCCGCTTCAGTCGCGGTGCGATCTTCGTAGGCAACGAGCCAGTCTGCGACCTTGGGGGTGATAGTCCCGCCGCGCCCCTCTATAATATGGCAACCCCGGCAATTGTATCGGCGCACCAGGATCTGGCCCGCCTCGTCAACCAGCTTGCGCTCGGTCCTGGGGATGCGTAGTTTGTTTTGCGGATCTTTTTTCGTCAGGCTGAGAAGGACTGTAACCAAGGCCTCGGCTTCGGCATCCGAGAATGCGAAATTCGGCATGCGCAGCTTTTCGCCTGGATCCTTGACCTTATCGCGGTCAAAGATCCTCGGCGCGATGAGTTTCTCAGTGTACCAGGCAATCTTTGTCTCTTCAATCTCATGCACAAAGCCGAAATCGAGCCGGTGGACGGATTTGCTCCCTGCCTCTGTCAACTCCGTGCCGATGGGCAGGTCGTTTTCGAAACCGGGAATGTCGTGGCATGCAAAGCAGCCATGTTCACGGATTAGCTTTTCTCCGGAGAACACCAGTTTGGCATGGGTGTCCATGGCCGCCAGTTCCTCGCGTGCGGCCCTCTCGCGTTTTGTCTGCATAAGATAAAGCATGCAGATCTCGTCCAAGATCCCGCCGGCCTGGCTGTCTGCCGTTGGCTGGGCTTGGGACAGAAAGCCGTCTCGCGTATCCTGGACCAGATAAGCCGCTATGTCGGCAGCCTCCTGGTCGGTGAGCCGAAGGTTAGGCATTCTGGAAGCAGGGTTGTAGCTTTGCGGATCCTTCAGCCAGTTGTACACCCAGCGCTCAGTGGTCTTTGTTCCCAGGCCGCTCAAGTGCGGCCCATGTTCCCGGAACAGCGTCTGAAGACGGGCTTCCTTGGCCGGTTCCTCGCTGGGGTCGCGATGGCATCCCATGCACCCCACCGAAGCGACCAGTGCCTTACCCCGTTCAACATCGACGCCCTGCGCCCCCTCTTCGAGACTAAAGTCCGTGCCCTGCTCGTAGAGGTATTCGATAATGGCCAGGATCTCTTGGGCGGAGCGCGCGCGCGATTCGTCGTCACTCGTGTTGGACAGATTGAAGAAATGCGGCATCCATGTGTCGCTACGGAAAGCACGGGGGTTGTTAATCCATTGGAAGATCCATTCCCGCGTCGTTTTCGAGTCCAAGTGGCGAAGCGTTGGGCCGACTTTTGGCCTATCTGCGAATCTCTCGATGGTGTGGCAGCCAAAACAGGCCGCTTTCTCCATCAGTTGAAGGCCAAGGCTGAGTTTGTCCGCACCTGGAATGACCGTCTCCTCAATGTGGCACTTCAGGCAGCCCGATTCCGTGTGCTGACGCGGGTACATGGGCTCGTCCCAATGATGAAGGGGATGCCATCCGTATTTGGCCTCCCATTCTTCCCGTTGTTCAGGACTGGTGGGCGTGTGCGCCGCGGATGTAAAATCCGTCCCCCGCCCCCGCCCCAAGTGGCAACCTGTGCAGCCGAATGTCTCGACGGGATGCGGCGAATTGGTGCTTAGGAACAAATCGAGATTGGGATGATTTCCGAAAGGCTGCTCATCGTCCTCGAAGCCCGGTGCGCTTAGCCCCATGTGGCAGGTTGTACACCGGTCAACCCTTGGAACGCGAAGGAAATTTAGATCCTCGCTCAACCCATACACAATGGTCTGCTGGATTTTGTAATAGGGTGAAGACAGGTCGATAAGGGGCAAGTCCCGGACCAGGTCGGCAATCTTGTTGGAACCGGACATGGCATCTGGGTCAACGACACTGAGCTTGCGCTCAACCAGGGCCAGATTCTTTCGCAATTCAGCCTGGCGCTTTTCAAGTTCCTTCAGCACGGATTTGAAAGCCAGGAGTTCCTCATCCAGCACCGCGCATTCCTGTTCGGCTTGCTCGACCCCGAGCCGGAGTTCATCTTTTTTTGTGGTAGAAGCATCAAGCTTGGCCTTCAAGGCATCGGCATTGGAGTGTTCATGCGCCTGGGCCTCCTCATAGCCGTAGCGTGTGGCATCATAATCGGCCTTGGCAAACTGATATTTCTTAGTCGCACGCGTTAGGTCAACCTGCCTGGCGACGCGTTGTTCCTCGAGCTCATCGATTTCCCCGCCCTTCTGGGCAAGCCCTTCACGCGCCTGCGCCAATTGCTCCTCAAGGGCCTTATATTCCTCATTCTCTGAGAGTTTCGCCTCCTGCTCAATTAGAGCAGCGCGCGTCTTTTCGATCTCGATATCACGAAACTGCTGTTGGAAACGCTTCCATGGGCGGTTGTAATCATCCATTACAAGCGCCACCATGCTCAGCAGCAGCAGCACACTGCTGAAAGCAAACCATTTGTTGAGCCGCGAAATGTTGTAATAACTTTTCTCTTTAGGTATTTGGGCCATATTTCGTTCCTATTAAATATTAAAGAAATACTCTGGAATTGCCAAGATATACTTCAAATTGAATGCCCAGCGCAGATACATTTTTATCGGCATACTGAACATCACTAGTAGCAGAAACACGAACACGCTGTATCGCAAAACGCCCAGGCGTTCATACTGCTTCTTTAAGATCGTTTTCCCAAACACAAGCGGCAGAAGCAAAAAATAGCCGCCAAGAAGGAGAATGCCCCCTATTTCCCGCACAAGGATGCTCTGAGGCATCCCCGACTTGAGGCCGATAAGGTATATGTACTCCGACAAGTTGACGTTGTTCAGGGGGACCAATTTATGGACGTCCCAATATTCAAACGGGCCGAAGAAGTTCCAATTCGGGCCGCGAAGGAAGGTGCCAAGCATTATGAGAAATATCCACAAAACCAAAAAGCAAAAAAGAAACATCGACACTGCCATTTTGCGTTCGCGGAAGCTGTAATATCCTTGACCCCGGGGGTTGTTGTCGATATACGGAATCGCTATCAGTGCGCCAACCATCAGGCCCGGAAGCACAACGCCTGCGATCCACGGATCGAAATAGACAAGTATTTCCTGCAAGCCTAGAAAATACCACGGTGCCTTGGCGGGGTTGGGCGAAAGGGTTGGGTTGGCCGCTTCCTCCAGCGGGGCCTTCAGGTAAAGGGACCAGACGATGAGCAGAACCGTGAGTAGAATGGCCGAGATGAATTCGACATAGAGAAGATCCGGCCACACAAGCACTTTGTCGTCGGGGCCGCCGGCTTCGTCCACCTTCATATTTTGATCCAAACGCCGGTCATTGTCCACAGCCTGTTTCATCGACAGCCACAGAAAAAATACCACCAGATAAAGAAGTCCCACGATTGGCACGTTGTCCGGTTTCAGGATAACCAGCCGAAAGTTGGGATCCGTCACTCCAAAGGCCATAAAGGCCGTCAGGGCAACAAAGATCGCAATTCCGCCTCCGTTAGTCCATAGATTGTGAAGTCCCAAGCGCCTGTGAATCTTATATAGCCTGTCGCTTGGCGGAAAAACGAAGAAAAAAACCACCAAGATCAATGAAAAAAGTATTGGCGGATTGGAAATCCAATCTGCAAGGTGTTTTATCGAATCACCCACTCAAGTCACTCCTTATAATTCTTAATTGGTCAAGCAAAACCATGTCGTGCGCTGATGCGTCAATGGATCGCCGCTGCCTAGAGCGGACGGGAAATACCCCCGTCTTTGCGTATCCGCCAGAAGTGTATTGCCAGCAAAAACATCATCACAAAAGGAATTGCCAGACAATGAAGAACGTAAAACCGCAGCAAGGCCGCCTCACCCACAAAACGTCCGCCAACAAGCGCGAACTTGGCGTCGGCCCCAGGATGTACGAAGATCACTTCGCCAATGCTCAACAACGCGGCGCCCGGCCCTTCTTTGCCGACAAACGGCGTGGCCCCACCCATGTTTGACCCTACCGTGATGGCCCACATGGCCAGTTGGTCCCACGGCAATAAATAGCCGGTAAAACTCAAAAACATGGTGATGACTAAAAGTATCACGCCGATGCTCCAATTGAATTCACGCGGAGGCTTATAAGACCCTGTCATGAATACACGGAACATGTGAAGCCATACGGTGATAACCATCGCGTGCGCGCCCCACCGATGGATTTCGCGCATGATGCCAAGGGGAACCTGCTCGCCCAGATCTACGATGTCGCCGTAGGCGTACTCGACGGTTGGCCGGTAATAGAACATGAGCAAGATGCCCGTCACGGTCAATGACAACATAAGAAAAAAGGACAGACCTCCCATACACCAGGTATACCGAAGCTTAACCGCATGCGTGGAAATACGCACGGGATGAATGTGCAGAAACACGTTGGTGAGGATCGCCAACATGCGGCTGCGCCGATCAGCGGGTATCTTGGTGCGAAAAACGGAAGTATAGACCTGGCTTTCACGTAACCGTTTCGGTAGTTCGCGCAGTTTTTTAAGCATTGATGTTGCTGTCCTCGTATCTGTTTAACCCAGATAATGCAATAGGCCCCGGCGAATCGTGGCAATTCATTGGCGCAAAAGAACTTGAAAATGATTTCGGTACATCAATAAGTGTTCCGAACTCTTTTTGCAAGTCCTCTGCATCCAATGTCTTACCACGCTTCATCCACGCCTACTGCATTATCTGGGTTTAAGCCGTCAAAAAGGATTCAGGATCCGACCACTGCCCTTTTTCTTGCTGATATTTTTGGGTTTTATCTATGAGAATCTGGCCGTCATCGGACAGCGTGATTCGGAAACGTTCCAGCGGGCGCGGGGCGGGCCCTTCGAAGTTTATGCCGGTTTTGTAAAAGCCGCTTCCGTGGCACGGGCACTTGAACTTGCCCTCACTAGCCAACCAGTTTGGGGTGCATCCTAAATGTGTACACGTGGTGGATAGGGCGTAGATGTACTCGTTAGATCGCACGACCCAAACGCCGTATTTTTCTTTCCAGCGTGTCGACACCTCGCCCACCGCATATTCTTCGGGTGTGCCGGCCTTGAAAGTTTGCGGTGGCTCGAAAAGGACATTGGGAAACATAAAGCGGCCCAGCAGCGCTGCCGAGGCCGTGGTAGCGGCTGCAAAAGCCCCCCAGCCCAGCCAAAGCCAACTGAAAAAACTGCGCCGGTTTACGCTGGACGCGGCGTTATTTGCCGTGCCCTTGGTTATGGATTCCCCTTTGGGCTTTGTCTTTGCCTCCGTATCAGCACCCGCTTGGTTTTCCATTTTCTGCGCCTGTTTTTCTTCAGTCATCGCCAAGTTTTCTCCGGTCGTGGTTCTGTTGTCCTGTTTCGTGGTCTTAAACTATGTGTTGCCCTCTGTCCGTTTCTGAATTGCCGCAAGTGCCGTCTTTCTCACGTTAATGTTCGGATCGTTCTCAGCCAGTCCGTTTATTGCGATGTTCAATGCTGGATCGTCCAGCATAGCACCGGCTTCGATGACAGTTACGAGGATCCTCGTAACTTCTTGGGCATCCACCTCCTCGAAACGGGCCAGGTAACGCCTGTCCAATAGTTGGCCAAGTACTTCCTTGCCGGCCGCTTCGTCCATTTTCGCCAAGGCCACCGCCGCATCCCACCGGATGTTGTCTTCAGGATCTTCCAAGGCGTCCAAAAGGTCACCCTTGGACCGCTCATCTCCTATATGGCCAAGCGCAATGACCGCTTGCAGGCGGACTCGCACATCCGCGTGCTTGGTGTAAGGACGTATGGCGGGGGCCGCGGCCGGGTCACGCAGAATCCCCAAGGCATGAATGATGTAAGGGCTATTGGCGGTGGGCGAATCAGCCAGTGCCGCAACCAATGGCGCCACAAATTCTTGCTGGCCGGAACGTCCCATGGCAAGTGCGAGATACTGGCGAACCAGCGGATTGGGATCCTTCCGGGAATGATCGAAGGTGCCAATCATCGCTACGCTGAAGCGACCCGCGCTTGCGAGGGGTATCGCCTCGGACTGCTCAAGCAGTCTTGAGAGTTCGAAGGCAGCCCGCCAGCGTTTGGTGGGACGCCCGTCGCGAATATCATCAAGATACTGAAACACATCACTTTTCCCCTTAGTCAAAACTTGAGCCGACGAAAAAAGCAAGATGCCGAAGGTAGCGATTATGAAGGGGATGATTACGAAGGAATGTACCAATGTCCTGCGGATCTGATGTGGGCTCTCTTCCTCTGGCGACGCCGATTCGACGCCGTCTGGTGCGATATACAAACCAGCTTCAGTTATGTGTTTCACCTTATCAGCATCCTTCATTTGCGCTCTCTGTGCCATAGTAGTGGACAATTATATCCAGTAACAAAATGGATAATTACGTCTAGAATACAGTGTATAAAAATGTCCACAATTCTAATGTCATTATCCATAATTAAGCGCGTATTGTCAATTTTGCGGATTACACGACTTTTTTGTCGTATTCTTGAGAAAATATAATTTTTCCATTGCATTCTTGAGAAAAAGATGATATACATGGGGGACAATTACGGAGACGAGTCGATTTCGACCCCGGTTTTTTCCCGGAGACCTCCGTAGTAATTGCGAACGATCATCGAGCGCGCATTCATGGAGATGTAAATAATATTCCATTAAGTTTTCGTATAAATGATGATATAAGTAGAGTTCTTGGAGTGAGGTATTTTCTAAGCATTAGTATTTGTCTTTAGTACATAGTGAATGGCATTGGCGTTGCTGGCCGCCTGACAAAAGGCGAAACAAAGGATCATAAGTGGGATCAATTGGAGGAATAAATCAATGAAAATCCTTGAGCGGTTTTGGTTGGGGGTGGCTGTCTCGCTGATTTGCACCATCGTTTTCGTTTCTGGATTGCTGGGGCATGCGCAGGTGAGCGCTTTAGAGAAATCCGAGGCCCTTTTGGAACTTGGAGAAAGCACCTTCGAGAAAAAGTGTGCCACTTGCCATGGCGAGGAAGGCCTAGGCGATGGTGAAGCCGCGTACCTTCTCTACCCCAAACCACGCGACTTTGTTGCAGCACGTTACCGGCTCATTTCAACCTGGGAACGCACGCCCACTGACGACGATATTTTTAACACGATCTCGCGCGGCATGCCCGGATCAGCCATGCCCCCTTGGGAACACCTCTCTGAAGATAAGCGATGGGGACTCGTACATTATGTCAAATCGCTCTCAGAACGCCCCCTGACAATTAAAGAACCAACCGAACCTGAAAATGAAGACGATGTGGGAACGGGGATCGTTTCCATACCTCCCGAACCGCCATACACACCCGAGGCCCAAGAACGGGCCGCCTACCTATACGATGCCGCGTGCGCAGGGTGTCATGGAGCAACCGGACGCGGAGACGGAAGCCAGAAACAGGTCGATGAGGAGGGCTTCGCTACCACCCCGCGCGACCTAACCCTGGGAATCTACAAAGGAAGCCCGAGTGCCGACGAAGTGTATCGTCACATCGTGGCGGGAATGCCGGGCACGCCGATGCCTATGAGCAACTGGGGCCACGGGGATGACGTGTGGCACTTGGTTCACTTTGTATTGGCAATGTCGAACGAGAGACAGCGCGAAGGGGCGGTGATGGTCAAATCCGAGATTACGGCTGGCCGGGTGGAAAAACTGCCTGAGCATCCTGACGCGCGCGAGTGGCACAGTGCTACGCCCGTCAATGCGAGTTTGATGCCCTTATGGTGGCGGAATGATCGTCCCGAAAGCGTAACCGTGCGCGCCGTTCATGACGGGAAAGAGATTGCAATACTCTTGGTGTGGCAAGACAACAGCCATGACCATAAAGCCATTCGCGTCCAAGATTTTCGTGATGCCGCAGCCGTGCAGTTCTCTCTGGTGGCCGATCCTCCGTTCTTCGGAATGGGCGAGGAGGCTAGCAAGGTTAACATCTGGATGTGGAAATCGGATGTGCAAGCCGACATAGATTCGGGTTTTCAGGATATGGAAAGTTCCTATCCCAGGATGGCGGTTGACATGTATCAACACCCCGAACGCGCGCCGGCCGACCAGCCTCAGAATAACGCACCAACGCTGGTCTCACATCCGACTTTTGTTACCGGATGGGGCTCAGGGAATATAGTATCGGATCCTACGCGTGAAAAATCCGTGGAAGACCTAAACGCACGTGGTTTGGGCACGCTGCAGGCCCGCCCTATGATCGACACCGCGGTGGATGCCAAAGGGCTGTACCGTGCAAACGCATACCGTGTAATGTTTCGCAGGCCCTTGCGCGCCAGGGGTAAAGAAGTGGTCAGACTGCGTACGGGTACAACCGTTCCAGTGGCCTTTGCGGTGTGGGACGGCCGTGCCGGCGACAGGGACGGCAAGAAGTCAATCACGATTTGGCAAGATCTCAAGATAGCTCCATAAAACCGTGCGGCGCATAGCGTCGTCAAAAATATATACATGCCGTCTGGATGCGGACGCGTATTGCGTCTGAGGCTAAAATTAGGAGGTGGATTTCATGACAGTTCGTGCGAAGCAGGATAAGCGTATTCCACGGCGGAGTTTTTTGCGGTGGCTTGGTGTCGGGAGCGGCGTGGTTGCCGCAGGAGCACAGTTTCGGCTTCTTGCCGCGATCGATCCCGACGCCAATCCGCTGGCTGGGGCCGTGGCGCGTGATTGGGAAGAGATTTATCGCGACCAATATGCGTATGATTCTACATTCGACTGGGTATGTTCGCCGAACGATACGCACGCATGCCGGGTGCGCGCTTATGTCCGAAACGGGGTTGTTACGCGCCTGGGTTCCACCTACGATTACCAGAGCTACGCCGATCTATACGGAAACAATGCCACTGTGAATTGGAATCCCAGGCAGTGCGCCAAGGGCTACACCTTTCACCGTATTTTATATGGGCCCTTCCGCCTTCGCCACCCCATAGTGCGCCGGGGATGGAAAGCCTGGGCGGATGCAGGATTCCCGATGCTGAACGATGAACTTCGTACCAAATATATGTTTGATCGCCGAGGTGAAGACGAATTTATCCAGATTTCGTGGGAAGACGCCTTCGACAACATTGCGCGCGCCCTGCGGCACGTGGCTGAAACCTACAGCGGCGAGGAAGGCAAGAAGCGGCTACTCGAACAAGGATATCAGCCTGAAATGGTCGAGGAAACCCATGGCGCAGGTACCCGGTGCATCAAGATGCGCGGCGGCATGGGCCTGTTGGGCGTATTCGGCAAGTATGGGATGTACCGGCTCAACAACTCTATGGCGCTGCTCGACGAACACGTGCGAGGCGTGAGCCCCAAAGACACACTGGGTGGGCGCAACTGGTCAAATTACACATGGCACGGCGACCAAGCGCCAGGACATCCATGGGTACACGGTTTGCAGACTTCGGATTGCGATTTCAACGATCTGCGTTCATCCAAACTCATCATCATGGACGGGAAAAACCTGGTCGAGAACAAACTCACCGATTCGCACTGGTTCATCGAGTGCATGGAGCGCGGAGCAAAAATCGTCGTCATCGCACCCGAATACGGCCCACCATCGACCAAGGCCGACTACTGGATCCCCATTAGGCCAGGCACCGACACAGCTTTGTGGCTCGGCATTACGCGGATCATGATAGAGCGCGGCTGGTATGACGAAACCTTCGTCAAATCTTTCACCGATTTTCCCTTGTTGGTGCGCACCGACACCCTTGTGCGTTTGCGAGCCCACGAAGTGTTCCCCGATTACAAGACCTCCCTCTCGTCTGACGGGCCCTCCATGAAGATCCAAGGGCTCACGCGCGAGCAGCATGAAAAACTGGGCGATTACGTGGTCTGGGACGAGACAAGCAACGCACTGCGGGCCATCACGCGCGAAGATATCGGGAAACGGATGGCGCAAAAAAATATCGCGCCCGCCCTGTCCGGTACGCACAAGGTGCGCTTGGTGGACGGCACGGAAGTGGAAGTCATGACCATGTGGTCCATGTACGAAATTCATCTGAAAGACTACGATTTGGACTCGGTCTGCGAAATTACACGCTCCCCAAGAAACCTCATCGAACAGTTGGCAGAGGATATTGCCAAATTCGCGCCCGTAGCAATTCACCAAGGCGAAGGAATTAACCACTGGTTCCATGCAACCGAAATGAACAGGGCGAGTTATTTGCCGCTAATGCTGACAGGAAACATCGGTAAAAAAGGAGCTGGCTCACACACATGGGCGGGCAACTATAAGGCCGCAATTTTCCAGGGCTCGCCATGGACGGGGCCGGGTTTCAAAGGATGGGTCGCCGAGGATCCATTCCACCCCAATCTCGATCCGAACGTTTCGGGCTCGGATATCAAGGTCGGCAAACACTGCAAAGGGGAGGAAGTCGCATATTGGAATCATGGTGACAAAGCACTGATTGTCGATACCCCAAAATTCGGCAGGAAAAACTTCACGGGGCAAACGCATATGCCATCGCCCACAAAGGCCCTCATCTTCAACAACGTCAACCTCATCAACAATGCCAAATGGGCATACGAGATGATCAAGAACGTCAATCCCATGGTGGAGATGATTGTATCGATGGACATTCAGATGACCGCAAGCATCGAATACGCAGATTTTGGGCTGCCGGCAAATTCATGGCTCGAATCTGAAGACCTTGAAGTAACTGCGTCTTGCTCAAATCCATTCCTGCAAATCTGGAAAGGCGGCATGCAGCCTGTCTTCGACAGCAAGGACGACCTGACGATTCTAGCGAATATTTCGCTGGCCGTGGGTAATCTATATGACGACAAACGTTTCTACGACTACTTCAAATTCGAACACGAGGGCCGGCGGGACATTTATGTTCAGCGCCTGCTCGATTCCTGCACTACCACAAAGGGCTTTGACTTGAAAGACATCATGGCGGGCAAATACGGACCGCCGGGTGGTACGCTGCTGAACTTCCGAACCTATCCGCGAGTGCCATTTTACGAACAGATCGAAGAAGACGAGCCATTCCACACAGATACAGGACGTCTTCACTCCTATGCGGACATACCCGAGGCGATTGAATACGGGGAGAACTTCATAATACACCGCGAGGGTCCGGAAGCTACCCCCTACTTGCCGAACGTGATTGTCAGTTCCAATCCCTACGTTCGTCCCGAGGATTACGGCATTCCCCAAAGCGCCGAACACTGGGACGAACGCACCGTGCGCAACATCAAAATGCCGTGGAGCAAGGTGAAAGGAACAAAGAACTTCCTCTGGGAGCAGGGCCATCAGTTCTACTGCCTTACCCCTAAAACGCGGCACCGAGTGCACAGCGGTTGGTCAAACGTCGATTGGCACATGATCTACGATTCGAATTTTGGCGACCCCTATCGCCTTGATAAGCGGGCCCCATGCGTGGGAGAGCACCAACTCCACATCAATCCCCAAGCTGCCCGGGACCTGGACATCAACGACGGAGACTATGTGTATATCGACGCTAATCCCGCGGACAGGCCCTACATTGGCGCCAAGCCGGATGATGATTTCTACCGCGTGGCCCGTTGCATGGTGCGCGTCAAGTACAATCACGCATACCCATACAACATCGTGATGATGAAACACGCGCCATATATCGCCACGGAAAAGAGCGTAAAGGCCCACGAGACGCGCAAGGACGGGCGCGCCTTGTCGGCAAATACGGGTTACCAAGCGAACCTGCGATATGGGTCGCAACAGTCTATTACCCGCAACTGGCACATGCCCATGCACCAAACCGACACCCTTTTCCACAAGGCCAAGGTGTACATGAGTTTTATTTTCGGCGGTGAAGCGGATAACCACGGCGTCAACACCGTGCCCAAAGAGACTCTGGTCCGCGTCACAAAAGCCGAAGATGGCGGAATGGGCGGTGTGGGCGTATGGAAGCCCGCCACAACCGGGCTTACACCCGACAATGAAGATGATTTCATGAAGCGCTATATTGCTGGAGAACTTGTAAAAGTATCGGGCAAGAATGCGTAACTTCAGATTTGATGAAGGCCGCTTAAAGCGGCTAAGGAAGGTTTTATAATGCCTTACGGAAAGCATGAAGCGGACGACCCGATGATGCTGGTGGGAGTAGAAGCGCCAGGAAGCCTGGAGGCTACCCGGGACATGGCCTATGCTTTCGGGGAAGAGTTCGCAAGGATGGGCTTTGACAAAGAGAAACTTATTGGAATCTTTCAGGATCCGGAATACCGAGCTGCGCATAATGCTTATATGGCCCTCGGCGAGAACGAGATCACGACAATCGTCAACGAATGTGTAGGTGTCTGGGGGAACGCGCATCGTGTCGAGTACGATGCATCCGGCAAAAAGCTGGGAAATTGTTCCACCTGCGCTGGTCTTACGGAAAAAGAGGAGATAATCACGAATGCCTAAAGTTTACAATTGGCACATCGGACGCGAGATGGGTTACCCGCATGAGGCCGCTTATCCAAAGCGTCAATTCGCTTTCGTTTTTAACATCAACCGTTGTCTGGCGTGTCAGACATGCACAATGGCGTGCAAGTCGACATGGACATTCAGCAAAGGCCAGGAACAAATGTGGTGGGCCAATGTTGAGACGAAACCATACGGCGGCTATCCACAGGGCTGGGATATGAAACTGCAGAAAATGCTCGAGGAAGAGGATCCCGAAGGCCGCGTCTGGTCTGGAGAAGCTTCCGCCGGTTCAGAGAAACCATACGGCGTTTTTGAAGGGAAAACCGTTTTTGAAGCGGCCGAAAAATCTCTCTCGACCCCCAGTTCCCGTGTGTTGGGTTACTTGCCCGCAGACGATGAATGGAACGCTCCAAACATTTACGAAGACAACCCTGCGGGAAAGCCCGGCGAGCGCGATAAGTTGGACACCACCGGCGTGTCATTACCCGTACACAAGACCTGGTTTTTCTATTTGGCCCGCATATGCAACCACTGCTCTTACCCGGCATGCCTGGCGGCGTGTCCCCGCAATGCCATATATAAACGCCCTGAAGACGGCATAGTCCTGATTGACCAAAAAGAGTGCCGCGGTTATCGCAAATGTGTTGAAGCGTGCCCGTACAAAAAACCCATGTACCGGGGCAACACGCGTATTACCGAAAAATGTATCGCATGCTATCCACGAGTCGAGGGGACTGACCCCGAAAGTGATGGTGCGCCGATGGAAACGCGCTGCATGGCGGCATGCATCGGCCAAATGCGAATGCAAGGATTGGTTAAATTGAACGAAGACGGCACTTGGGCCGAAGACCGCCAAAATCCGCTCTATTATCTGGTACACGTAGCCAAGGTCGCGCTGCCTCTTTACCCGCAATTTGGCACCGAACCCAACGGGTATTACATTCCTCCAAGATGGGTGCCCAGGGACTTTCTCCGGCAGATGTTTGGACCCAACGTTGACCAAGCAATCGAACGATACGCCATGCCGGACCGCGAGTTGTTGGCCGTTCTCCAACTGTACAGGCGCTCGAGCCGAATCATCTACCGCTACGAGATCGAAGAAGGGCCATTAGTTTACGAAGGAAGCTTACGCGGCAAGTCCGTTACAATTTACAATGACACCGTCATCGCATTTGGTGAAAAAGGAGAAGAAATTTTCCGCACGCAGGTCGAGGAGCCATTTCACATCCGGCCCGGCAAGCACGCAAACAGCATCTAGAAGATAATGTGACGTATCACTACCCGGCCCGGTGGGCAAGATTGGATGAAAAGAAGTACAGGTATGGATAAAACAAGCAATACAATCGAAACGACGGCCACAAACGAGGAATTGGCACTTTGCCGAAGTATTCTCTACGATGCCCTGTCTCTTGGCTTTCGTCCCCCCACACACGAGAGCGTCGAGCGGCTGGCAAAGCCTGAAGCAGCAGAGGCATTGGCCGATGCTGCTTTTGCTATTGATTCGGGGCACAATCTGTCCCAATTGGCACGCAAACTGGGCCAGTTTGATGCCCCGGATGCACTTGAAACGATTGCCAAAACCTTTTCTTATCTCTTCGGGCATACCGCCCGCGGCGAGGTGCCTCCATATGAGACCGAGTATGGGGCAGCTTCACTTTTCCAGCAACCGCAGGAATTGAGCGATATTTCCGGTTTCATGCGCGCCTTCGGCCTTGTCATGGAAAAGGCTTCGCATGAAAGAATCGACCACATAAGTTGTGAATTCGAATTCATGTGCTTCCTATGCCGCAAAGAGGCTTACGCCATTAAAAACAACGATGACGCAATGCTCGATGTCACCTCCAAAGCGCAATCCCGTTTTCTGCGCGACCATTTAGGTACATTCGCAAGAGCCTTTGCCTGCCGGATTGAGCGTGCTGACAGCGACGGTTTTTTCGGAGCTCTGGGAGCACTTTGCGGTGCATTTATCCAAAGCGAGGCCAAGCGCATTGGGATTACGCTTGGTCCCGAACATATGCAACTGCGCTCGACGGAAGAAGACAATGTACCGATGGCGTGCGCGTCATGTCCACAAGCCCCTGGTAATGACACCGATCCGGAGTAAGGGACCATTGATGTGAGCACCCCCCTCGATAATACGTCCGACGCAAAAGACAATAAGGCTGCTTCAGTTTCGCAGTCACCGCAGCCATGTCTTAAGGCGCCCGGAATCCAACGCGCGCCTTTTCAGATCGACTACGAACCCCAACTCCTCGAAGATGCCGTGTTTCTCGCCGTGAACCAATCGGAACATTGCGAACCTTTTCACAAAGAGCGCGACAAGATTTATGAAATCAAAGATCCGGATCAACGCGAGAACGAGTTTCGCCAACTCCACCGCCGGTGGTTCTTGCGTTTGGCCATGCACAGGCCAATTGAAGAAGCGCTCGATGAGCGGCAAATCATCGCAGACTCCACTGCCAGATGCATAGTTGCCGCAGCCAAAACCAGGAAGGACGAGGGGGCGGAACTTTTCGTTGAGCCAATCCATGAGGCCGGCGATAAGGCTCAACACCGGATAATTGGCCTGCAAATCAGACCTGGGACTTTTCTTGATCCTGACTCGCTACTAGCGTTGGCGCGCCATGAATTTCTCCACATCGTGTTTATGCTGGATCCCACATTTGGCTATGAGCCTACCCTGGCGTATCCAGACGATCACCCCACACATATACCCCTTCTTAAGAGGCGTTACCGCGCCTTGTGGGACGCACTTATAGACGGCCAACTCGTGCGCGAAAACTTGGCCCCGCCCGCCCTGCGCGATCAGCGGCTCCATGATTTCGAGCTAACATTTCCTGCGCTCGGAAGCCAAATCGAGGAGGCATTTTCAAGGTTCTTCGACGGTGAATGCCGTTCTCACGACATACTTGTAGCTTACGCACATGCGCCAGAAACAATGCTGAGCAATCCGGAACCGGGCTCGAAGCGGGCCGCCCACTGTCCATTGTGCAAGTTTCCTACTTTTGCATTCCTGGCCAGCCCACAAGATCTTCCCCTGGAGGCCTTGGACAAAATCTCCCGCGACTTTCCCGCATGGCGCCCGGATCAAGGACTCTGCGAACAGTGCGCAGGATTGTATCTGGGCCAATCCCTTAGTGCCACTAAGGCACAGGAGGCCTCCCCTTGCCCCTAGACCACCCGTTTCGTAAGACGACGAAAGATGGGGGGGCTTTTGAATGTAAAATGAAGGGTGTGAGCGGGCCAAACAAGAATGTGTCCAAGAAGGGCTGTAGGTTCGAATATTGTTTTTGCCAGGACCTTGCCACCAAACCCCGCCCGGAAATTGGCAAGGTCCTCGTCACCGGCGCAACCGGATACATAGGCGGAAGACTTGTTCCCGAACTACTGGAACGTGGGTACAAGGTCAGGGTAATGGTGCGCGCCGAGTCACCCGAGCACAAAAGACTGTGGCCCGGAGCCGAGATAGCGATAGCCGATGCGCTTCACCCGGCGGA
>SDBV01005460.1_pt1 | contig 17943 bp, 13 predicted proteins | sample 2277081 | NCBI WGS metagenome assembly SDBV01 (sample SAMN10402039, study PRJNA504765) | marine sediment metagenome | isolation source: marine sediment core GS10_PC15, 223 cmbsf | place: Arctic Ocean: Southern Knipovich Ridge | collected 2010 | reverse complement strand
CTCGAAAAGCGGCAATAAAGCTGATGGAACAGGCCGAGACTGCCAGGGCCGAAACCGAGATGATCAACAAGCAGCTCAAAACCTCGATGGAGCGGGCCAATCGGCTCGCCAGGCAGGCAACGCACGCCAGCCAGGCAAAAAGCGAGTTCCTGGCCAATATGAGCCATGAAATTCGAACGCCCATGAACGCCATAATCGGGTTCAGCAACCTGCTGCTGGAAGAGGACCTCCACGACTCACAGCTGGAGTATGCCAGGATCATTTCACACGCGGGCCAGAGTCTGCTCGATCTGATTAACGACATCCTGGACTTCTCGAAAATCGAGGCCGGCAAGCTGGACATTGAACTTATCAACTGCCCGCTGGGTGATGTCCTGGCGGAGATTGACCTGATGCTGAGACCTCAGGCGGAATCAAAAAATCTTGAATTTGAGATCAAAGTGGATTCGGCGTTGCCCGAAACCATCCATACCGACCCGGTGCGCCTGCGACAATGTCTGCTCAACCTGGGCAATAACGCCGTCAAATTCACCGGGACGGGGCATGTACACATCAAGGTGAGTCCGGAAAAGGCCGACGGCGCCCGCTGGATTCGCTTCGACGTCCAGGACACCGGCATCGGCATCTCGCAGGGCAAGCTCAATATGATTTTTGAATCGTTCCAGCAGGCCGACGGAAGCACAACACGAACGTACGGCGGCACGGGACTGGGACTGGCAATCACCAAAAACCTGGTCAAGCTGCTCGGAGGCGACCTGACAGTCACCAGCGAATCCGGAAATGGTTCGATCTTTTCCATGAAAATCCCACTCATAACCGAAGACCAGACTGCTCACACAGATGACGGCGACGGCGATTCGCGGCACCATGACCATGAAGACGAGCACAAGACCAGCCACACCTTCGTCGGGCGGGTGCTCGTTGCCGAAGACAACCCGTCCAATCAGAAGCTCATAGAACTCCTCCTGCAAAGGGCGGGCCTCAGTCCGGTCATCGTAAACGACGGCCTCGAAGCGGTCCGGGAGGCATCCGGCAACAAGTACGATCTGGTGCTCATGGACATGCAGATGCCCAACATGAACGGCTACGACGCCATCTGCAAACTGCGTAACGACGGCATAACCACACCCATCGTGGCACTGACTGCCCATGTCATGGCAGGTGACGCCGAAAAATGCATGGCCGCAGGATGCAATAAGTACCTCTCCAAACCGGTGGACAACGGCAAACTTCGAAAGGTCCTCGCCACATATCTCAAACAACAGACCGCCCCAGCCGACAACGATGTCCCAGCCGACAACGATGCCCCCGCTGGTACATCCGAACAGAACACCTCCGAGCCATACGAAAAAGCTCAGCCGGATAAAGCGACCAAGCCCAGCCAATCGCTCGTTTCCGATCTTGAAGACGACCCGGAGATGTTCCCCGTCCTTGAAATCTTTATCGGGGAACTGTCCGACCTGGTGCATGGCATCGAAGAGGCCCGCAGCAATACCGACATGACCGCGGTGGCAGACTCGGCACATCAACTCAAAGGCGCCTCGGCAAGCGCCGGATACATGCCCATTTCCAAACTGGCCGCACAAATCGAAATATTCGCCGTGAGTGAAGAGATAGACTCGATAACACAGACATTGAACGAGCTGAACGAACTCTGCGACCGACTGCTCGAAAATCCACCACAAGCCATCAAAAAATCCAGGTGATACCCTTCAGGGTAGTAAATTCCCGCGAGTAAAGTTGTAAGCTACTGTTGTAAAGCTACTTAGCCACACATAAACGGGAATTCTCAATTGTGAGCAGTAGATTAACGATTTAAGGAAATCCGTGTCTGAAAAAGTTTTTGTTTTTCCTCTGCGTTTTCTGCGTCTCTGCGGTAAACTTTTTTTTGTCATTCCAGCATGTAGGGTGCGTTTTAACGCAGCGTTTCTGACTTAAAGATTTTCACGCACATAACCGACGGCATTGTCGAAGATCGTCATTCCGTCGATGGCGATGTCGTCCAGACGCGTCCATCGCGGATGCTGTGTGCGATGCACAAACCTCTCCGGGTGCGGCATAAGCCCCAGCACCCGCCCCGTCGAATCGGTCAGCCCGGCGATCAAATCCATTGAGCCGTTCGGATTTACCGGAAATGCACCCGCTTTGCCGTCGGCATCGACATAGCGAAAGGCCACATGTCCGTTGGTCCTTATCTGTTCGAGTGTCTCTTTGTCCCTGGTAACCACTTTGCCCTCACCGTGAGCTACGGGCAGATATATGCGTCTGCCCGGCTCGATAAAGACGCACCGCTCCGTCCCCGGTTCCAGATATACCCAGCGGTCCTCGAATTTACCACTGTCGTTGTCGGTGATACTGACGGGCTGATTCTCGAAATCGCACGCCCCTGCTTCTTCCATGCCCGGCAGGATACCGGTCTTGACCAATACCTGGAAGCCGTTGCATATCCCCAGCACGACCTTTCCGTCGTCGATGAACCACCTTATCTGCTCAGCCAGGTGATGGATCAGTTGGTTGGCCAGTATCTTGCCCGCCGCCACGTCGTCGCCGTAGCTGAAGCCGCCGGCAAAGACCAGTATCTGGTATGCGTCGAACAGGCCTGGGTCCTCGATAAGACGATTGATGTGGACCCTGTCGGCCTGTGCACCGGCAAGTGACAACGCATGGGCCGTCTCAACATCACAATTAACACCCGCGGCACGCAGGACTATCGCTCGCACTTTTTCCATTCTATTCCTTCAATTTTGCAGTCGGGCAGGGTTGGCCGTGCCCACGCTGTCTTCTGACCGTTACCAGTCCAGAGGCCCCTGCCATGCCGACTTGAGTTCATCCAGCCCGACATTGATCACCTTTTTTTGCTTGCGTGACATGATCACCAGCCGTTGCTCTTCGACGACGTCGCCGAGCTTGCCGAACGGCAGGTTCAGCATCAGCCTCGAAAATGCGTCATAATCGTCCGGGCCGACCTCGACGATGTATCGGCTGTTGGATTCGCTGAACAACTGCGCATCGTCTCGCACACAATCGTCGCTGCACGCAAGTCCCCGCAGGTCCGCTTTGATACCGTATCCGCCGGCAAAGGCCATCTCCGCAAGCCCAACAGCAAGGCCACCTTCGCTGCAGTCGTGGCATGACCTTACCAGTCCGCTTTGTATCGCCTGGTGGATTCGCTTTGCCGTCTCAGCGGCGACTTCGAGGTCAACCTTCGGGACATTGGCACCGACATGGCCGGCGACCTTATAGTAGTGCGAACCGCCCAGCTCGTTGCCCGTCAGACCGACCACGAACAGCATATTGCCCGGCCTTTTGAGGTCCATCGTAACGCACTTGTTCACGTCGTCCACGATACTGATCGCGCTGATCAGCAGTGTATATGGAATCGCGATCCTGCTCCCGTCGTCGCACAGGAATTCGTTATTGAGTGAATCCTTGCCGGAGATAAACGGCGCACCGAAGCCCATTGCACCGTCCATGCACGCCTGTGACGCACGTACGAGTGCACCGAGCGTCTCGGCCCTGGTGCAGTCGCCCCAGCAGTAGTTATCCAGCAGCGCGATCCTGTCGGGCCTTGCGCCCACGCAGACGATATTGCGAATCGCCTCGTCGATACCCGCCATCGCCATCCAGTATGGGTCGATATCGCCGTACATTGGGTTCATCCCGCAACTGATGGCGATACCACGGTCCGAACCGAGCCTGGGCCGAACCACCGCCGCGTCGCCCGGCCCGTCGTTATTGACACCCGTCAACGGTTTAACCACGCTGCCACCCTGCACTTCATGGTCATACTGGCGAATCACCCACTCCTTGCTGGCGACGTTATACGACGAAAGAATCGCCAACAGGTCCGCGTCATAGCTGTATTTCTCCGGCAGGGACGGCTCCGAAAGCATCTTCGGCTTCCACACCGCCTTGCGCGAATATTTGCATATCCCTTCATGCAGAAAATCCATATCGAGCCGACCGACCTGTATGCCGTTGTATCGCAGCACCAGTTCCCCGTCGCCGGTGAATCGTCCTATCACCGTCGCCTCCACATCCTCCCCGGCAAACAGTTCGCTGATTGCCTCCAGTTTCTCAGGCCTAACCGCGATGACCATCCGCTCCTGTGCCTCGCTGATCCATACCTCGGTATAGCTGAGCCCCGCGTATTTGAGCGGAACCTTTTCGAGATCGACCTCTGCACCGATCTCTGCGCCCATTTCACCGACGGCACTGCTTAGTCCGCCAGCCCCGCAGTCGGTTATCGCCTCGTACAGACCCGCGTCACGCGCCTGCAACAGCGCATCGAGCATCTTCTTCTCGGTAATCGCGTTGCCAATCTGCACCGCGTGCGAAAAGATGTCTTCGTGTTCGTGCGTCATTTCACCGCTGGAGAACGTCGCCCCGTGGATGCCGTCTCTGCCGGTCCTGCCCCCGACGACCATTACCAGGTTGCCCGCCTGCTGATGTTTGAAGCACTTCTCACGCGGCAGCATCCCAACGTTGCCGCAGAACACCAGCGGATTGGCGATGTATCGGTCGTCGAAATATATCGCACCGTTAACCGTCGGTATCCCCATCCTGTTGCCGTAGTCGCGCACTCCGCCGACGACGCCCTTCATCACCCGCCGCGGATGCAGCACGCCCTTTGGGACTTCGTCCAGCTTCCTGTCCGGCGGCGCAAAACAGAATACATCCGTATTCGCCACCGGCTTTGCGCCCATCCCAGTACCCATCGGGTCGCGAATCACCCCGCCGATACCCGTTGCCGCCCCGCCGTACGGGTCCAGCGCCGACGGATGGTTATGCGTCTCGACCTTGAAGCACACCGCCATCTCGTCGTCGAACTCGACTACGCCTGCGTTGTCCTCAAAAACCGATATGCACCAATCTCTGTTCAGCGCCTTTGTCGCCCCGAAGATGGTCTCTTTGAGCAGATTGTCGAAATGAATCAACTCGCCGTCAAAGTCCATATCAACGCTGCTTTTGAGCGTCTTATGCACACAGTGTTCACTCCAGGTCTGCGCGATCGTCTCCAGTTCGATGTCACTGGGCTCCCTGGACAGGTTACGATAATACTCCTGGGTCGTCTTCATCTCGACAAGGCTCAGGAACATATCCTTCTCCCTGCTCAGGGCCGTGAGTTGGTCGTCATCGAGACCGGTGACGGCAACCTCGGCGACGTTCAGTTCGTAAGGTGTGGTGTGCGCTGCCGGCGGCTCCGTGTCGTTGCCATAGACCACCTCTTCGATACAATCGTTGGCCAGTATGCGCCTGGCGATCGTATCGCGCTGCACGTTGTTAATGTCGCCCAGCAGGATATATTTGCGGGCGGTGCGGACATACGCCTCAGCCAGCCCCATATCTTTTATCGCCCCCACCACCGACTCGGCCACCGGATCGGTTACGCCGCTTTTTAGATGTACCTCGATTATCGTCGCTGCCACGGGACCGGCAGGAAGACTGCTTCTGCCGATGCGATATTCCTGACAGACCGTGTCAGTCAGAAGCTCCACCGCCACGCGCTGCGCAAAGACCTTGTCGAAATCGGCTTCAATCAGGTAAACACGGGCGGTGGAGACCGCCTCGACGGTACTTATACCCAGCTCTTTTATATCTTCCAGCACCGCCTGGCCGCGTGCATCCACAAAACCGCTGCGATTGGAAACCTCAAAACGCCATTGTTCCACTGTCGATCCTTCTTTCGTACCGTCACTCCATCCATAGTTTCGGCCGTCCCCCGAACCCAGCCGCATTACAACAACTCTTTGCTTTTGACCTTGTATTCGATCATCTCGGCCCGTCTCGAACGGGCCTTGCCCAACAGCTTTTCAATCTGTTTTTTATCCCGCCGACCGATCGCCGACTTCAGCTTTTCCAACTCCCTGATCACCTTGTCGATGCCCCCGACCATATTGGCAGAGTTGGTCACCATTATGTCCGACCAGATATTTTCAGGGCCCGACGCTATCCGGGACGTGTCGATAAAACCCGTGCCCGCGAATTTGAGTTGCTCCAGGTCACTGGCATTGATCAACGCCGCCGCCACGACATGCGGCAGATGGCTTACCCTGCCGAAAATCCTGTCATGCCCGGCAGGGCTCATCTCCTCCACCCGACAACCGAGTTCCGTCCAGAGCTGCCTCAGTGTCGCCATCGACTCGGTATTTGTCCCCCTGTTACGGGTCAGAATGCACTTAGCGCCGAAAAGCAGGTCGTCACGGGCAAACTCTACGCCGCGTTTTTCACTGCCGGCTATCGGGTGCGAACCGACATAATTCACCGACCGCGGCAGAATCTTCTCCGCCCAGTGGTGCGGCTGAACCTTTGTCGAACCCACATCCGTAACGATACAGCCGTCCTTGAGGGAGCCGGCTATCTGCTCGAAGATTTCCTCAAACGTGCTGACCGGCGTAGCCAGGATGACAATATCCGCCCCGCTGACACATTCAGCCATGTCATCGACAACCCGCCCGGCGACACCCATTTGCCGGGCCTTACGGCGAGTCGAGGACCTGTGGCTGTATGCAACCGTCCTGACCCGAGGCAGCGCACGCATAATCGCCAGCGTTACACTTGCTCCCAAAAGCCCCATGCCAACCACGCTTATTTGACGTAAATCCTTCACAGGAAACACCTTACAAATATACATGTCAGTGAACCACGTCCCCAGAGGATATCGTCTTAACCGGGCGATGTCAATTTTTTTCTTTCATTAACCACATGAAATTGCTAACATGTCCCCTTGGAATCTGGGCCGAGGGACTCGGCATGGATGCGGATTTCTGCTCCGCCGAGGCGGACAGATTTTTTTATGTAGAAATTCAGGCTTAATCGCCACTGGTTGAAATTCGGAAGCTATCGTGTCACCGATCGATAATAATGGTTCAAGGCAGTATCTGCCCTTCGAGAACAATATCGCCGAGCTGGACAGGCGGATTGCGCAACTCCAGCAGTCCTCCTCCGCCGGGACCAACGTCGCCTCTGCGCTGCGTCAATCACAGCGGGCGCTTACGTCCGAGTTGAAACGCGTCTATTCGAATCTGACACCGTGGCAGACCGTCCAGGTCTCCAGGCATCCACAAAGGCCCCTCTTCCAGGACTACCTGGCCCGCATGGTGAAGGACCACCGCCAGTTGCACGGTGATCGCTGTTTCGGCGACGACCCAGCCATCGTAACGGTTCTGGGGCGTATAGGCAGAGACAAGGTGCTGGTCATCGGTCAGGAAAAGGGCAGGGATATCAAGGAAAAGGTCGCGTGTCATTTCGGCTGTCCAAATCCGGAGGGCTACCGCAAGGCCCTGGCCAAGATGAAGCTTGCGGAAAAATTCCACCTCCCCGTCGTCACATTCATTGATACCCCCGGCGCCGACCCAGGCATCGGAGCCGAGGAGAGGGGTCAGGCACAGGCAATCGCCACCAATCTGATGGAAATGAGCAGGCTCAGGGTACCGGTAATCTGTATTGTCATCGGCGAGGGGGGCTCAGGCGGGGCACTTGGCATAGGCGTCGGCGACAGACTTGCGATCCTGGAATACGCCTACTACTCGGTCATCTCGCCGGAGGGTTGCGCAGGCATACTCTGGCACGACGGCACCCAGGCAGACAAGGCCGCCCACGCCCTCAAGCTTACCGCTCGCGACCTGAAGGAACTGGGAGTCGCCGACACAGTCATCCCCGAGTCGCTCGGAGGTGCGCATCGAAACATGCACGACACAATCCACAGCGTCGAGCAGTATGTAACCAGGACACTGCGAGAACTCAAACGACTCAGCATCGACCAGCTGCTGGAAAAACGATATAAAAAAATCCGCGCCATAGGCGGTGTTGACCAGAAGGTACTTCGCCGACGAAAGCCAAAACAAAAAATCCCCGACCGCCTTTCGATTGAGGCACAACTGCGTAAGGTCGAAAAAATCCCCGCCAACGGCGAAGAGGCAATATCAGCCGAACTGGTCCCGGAAGAATAGAGGGGCTCCGAGCCTGCTGGTTCGGAAAGCGAAAAGAACATCGGTTCCCAGGGGCGTTAGCCAGGTAGAATATCACTGTCGGCTCTGGCCCAAGGGCTAATCCACGAATATCAGACTGATTCATTGTCGAAGCAGCCCACGCTGTCTTCTTTGCAAATCGAGCAGCAGCCTATTCGGAAGTGCTTCTCTCCTCGGCGGGCTTGTCCAGTTCGAAAGCCCTGCACACCGCCTCCAGCGCCCTGTCGCCATCTTCCAGATCGACGATGCAACTGATGCGAATCTCGCTCGTCGTGATCGAATCGATGTTCACTCGAGCCTCGGCAAGTGCATTGAACAACGTGTTCGCCACACCGTAATGCGACCGCATACCAACGCCGACCACCGATATCTCGGCAATGTCGTCTCGCATAAATACCGACTGGCAATTGATTTGTGTCCCGATCTGATCGACGGCTTCCTTCGCGTCGGCAAGGTCGCTCTTGGCGGTGGTGAACGATATGTTCGCCTTCTCGTCGCTGACCTCCGTCTGGATTATGTCGTTGACAATCACCTTGGCGCCAGCCAGATGCGCAAAAATCTTCGCGGCATTGCCCGGTTTGTTGTCCACGCCGACAAGACTTATTTTGGCCAGATCCTTCTGGATCGTAGCCCCTGAAACCACAATACCTTCCATCTGAGGTACCTCGTGAGTTATCATTGTTCCCGGTTCATCGCTAATACTACTCCGAACGTGGATCGGCACATCGTACTTTTTGCCAAACTCGATCGCCCTGCCGTGCATCACACCCGCACCAAGGCTCGCCAACTCAAGCATCTCGTCATAACTGATATGAGCCATCTTAACCGCAGCCGGAAACTTTCGCGGGTCGGTGGAATAAATGCCGTCCACATCGGTATAAATCTCGCAGACTTCCGCACCCAGAGCCGCGGCCAGGGCGACGGCGCTGGTATCGGAGCCGCCCCTGCCCAGCGTGGTGATATTGCCCTGCTCATCAACGCCCTGAAAGCCGGCGACGATGACGATGTTGCCGGCGTCAAGTTCTTTATGAATCCTCTCCGAGTCGATGCTCTGGATACGCGCCCGTGTATGGGCGTTGTCGGTGATCATCCGCACCTGCGAGCCGGTAAAACTTATCGCCTTCTGGTCTATCGCGTCGAGGGCCATAGCCATCAGCGAGACAGTCTGCTGCTCGCCGGTACTGAGCAGCATATCCATTTCACGCCGGGGCGGATTGGGATTCAACTCCAGAGCATCGGCGACGAGCTGGTCAGTCTGCTTGCCGCGAGCCGAAGCCACCACGACGACCTGCCTGCCACGCCCAACCGCCTCAACGGCACGCATGGCAGCCCTGCGAATCTTCTGTGCGTCGGCAACGGATGTGCCACCGAATTTTTGAACAACTATCGCCATCGACCGTTCCTTACAGGTGACAAACTCCATGCCACAATATGTTACGTTGACTCAGTAATTTACAAGATATGCCAGCGGATTTCAAGCTAAAAGACATAAAAGATGGCCCACAACAGAAACGCAAAGGACGCCCGTATCAGGGCTGGGGTGACAATATGGGCTGGATGGACAGCAACCTGTACGACAGCGTCGGGGCCTGAGCGGCGATTTGAGGGCCGGATAAACCGCAGTCCCCGCACGCACCCCATGCCCGCCCGCCGATGAACACCCGGTAAAAGACGGCGTGACACATCACGTCCCCACGCCCCATGCCGGGCAATCCTCAGGTTTGTCCGCCGTGAGGATTACACTATATGTAGCCTGTCAACTCCGAATAGCTTGAGGCCTCTGAAAAACTCGCAAACCTCCGACTCCAGCCCTGTTTTTGGCCTGAAATCAGGACTTTTTTGTTTTCCGTGGCCGTTTTTCAGAGGTCGCGCCTATCAAATCCGAGAGCTTTGTCTTGCGGAGTACCGCTTCTGCGCTGGCTGTTGCCCGCTGGCAGACCCGCTCCATCTTTACACTGAACGATGCGCCACCGGTCTGCTCTGCCATGCTCAGGGGCCCAGCGACCGGGCCGGTGATCGCTTCAATAATCTCCAGCAAATTGATCGCCTTAGGCGGCCTTGCCATCGTAAAACCACCATGCGGCCCACGTTTGCTGCACAGGATGTTGACCTTTACCAACTGCTGCAGTATCTTCAACAGATACTCCGTGGGAAGCTTGTATTCCTTCGAGATATTGCTGGACAGCACGGGGCCGTCCTTTTCGTTCCGGGCAATGTAGCCGACCGCGACCATACCGTAACCTGCGGATCTGCTGATCTTCATTCTGGACCTTCCTTTCTCTATTACAGTGCGTCGATGGTAATTATACTTAGCATAGCGAGCCATCTTATCCGTAATCATGACGAGTTGCAACATAATTTTCGGGGAAAATATTTAATCAGGCCATTGTACTACTCGTCGCCTTCGACATGGGCGGACAGTTCCCTGCCCCGGTCGCGTGCGCGGGCGATGGCGGCAGAGACGATCCTCCCGAAGTTACCCTCGCCAAAAACCTGTATGGCCGCGGCGGTGGTGCCGCCTGGACTGGTTACTTTGCGACGCAGTTCGGCGGGACTTTCGCCGCGATCACGCGCTATCCCAGCCATTACACCGACCCCCCTTGCAGTCTGATAAACCAACTCCTCGGCGACATCGGAGGCAAGCCCCAACTCCTTAGCCGATCGGACCATCTCCTCCATGAGCAGGAAGAAATAGGCTGGGCCCGAACCACTGACGGCGGTGACCGCGTCGATAAGTTCCTCGTCATCAATAACCAGGGCCTTTCCGACAGCGCTGAACAACTCCACGGCACGTTTGAGGGCAGAGGAACCTGCGCTGCGGTTGTAGATTGCCGTGGCGCCCTGGCCAACCATGGCTGGGGTGTTGGGCATTGTGCGGATTATCTGCACGTCGCCCAGACGCTTTTCGAGGTAGTCCGTCGTGATGCCCGCGGCGATGGAGATTACAAGGGCGTCTTTTTTCAGCTTCCCGGCGATGCCGTCGAGCATCCTGGCCATGTTCTGGGGCTTGACACTGAGAAACACCACCTTGGCATGGTCAACAAGCTCGATATTGTCCAGCGTTGTCTTGATTCCATATTCATTGGTCAGATATTCGAGCCTCTCCTGCCGTACATCCGAGGCCATGACCATTTCGGGGGGGTACATTCCGGAACTGATAATCCCCTTGATAAAGGCCTCTGCCATGTTGCCGGCACCAATAAAACCGATTGTGTCCATGTTTTCTCCTTGTTCTTTACGTCCCATAATACTACAATGCGGCACCGAGTTTTTCTGAGATGACTGTCAACCGGAATACATTCCGGATGCTTATAATTTCGGCATCCGTATGATATACAAAACATAGATTAGAGCGAAATCCCGGAATAATCAACTATTTTCGGGAAAGCGGCGGAAATAACGGACCAAAAACAACTCACACGCTTCAGGGTAAGCTGTTTTTGTCAGGTCTAAGCCGACACATGGAATGGCATAAAAAAACCATTTCGTGCCCGTGAGAAACGTAAAAGATATCGTGTGCTTACAAGCCACGCAGAATGTTACAGGAACTCGAATTATCATAGGAGAGAACCGTGGACAGGAAAACATCTTTTTTGTCGTTCATTATTGTCCTTGTGATTTTTGCATCGTATTTTGCTCCGCCGGTTCTGGCTGGGGACGATGCGTCGCTGCTTAAGCTGTGGTACGACAAGCCAGCCGAAAAATGGACCGAGGCACTGCCCGTTGGCAACGGCAGACTCGGTGCGATGGTGTTCGGCGGCACGTCCAAAGAGCGGATTCAGTTCAACGAAGACACAGTCTGGACGGGTGTGCCGTGGGACTATTCCAATCCGGATGCACACAAGTACCTGCCGGAAATCCGACGACTGTTATTCGAAGACAAGCAGCGCGAAGCCGAGAGGCTGGCGATGGGAAAATTCATGTCCGTCCCGCTGCATCAGGAGAAGTATCAGCCATTCGGCGACATCCTGCTGGAATCGGCTGGCCATGAAAAAGCGACCAACTATCGCAGGAGTCTTGATCTCAATACGGCTGTATCGACGGTTGAATATCGCGTGGGTCAGGTCAATTATACCCGCAGTACGTTTGTGAGCCATCCGGACCAGGTGATAGTGGTTCGACTGACCGCTGATAAACCTGGTGCCCTGAGTTGTGTCGTGTCCAAGGCGTCTCCGCACAGAGGTACACAGATCGTCAGCGGTAACGGGATGATTATCCTGCGTGGACGCGTAAAGGGATATCTGGAGCGCGACCTTAAAGGCAAAGAGCCCGATACGATCAGGTTTGAGTCACAATTGGTTGTCCGCACCGAGGGAGGGACGGCAAAGAGTCTGGACGGTAAGATACAGATTACAAATGCCGATTCGGCGGTTTTGATACTGGCGGCGGCAACGAGCTATAAAAACTACAAAGACGTTTCCGCCGACCCGCACAAGCGCTGCCAGGACGCGTTAAAGGCTGTGTCGGGCAAAAGCTACAAGCAGTTGTACGATGCCCATGTGGCGGACCACAGCAAACTGTTCGGCAGGGTGTCGCTGGACCTGGGCAGTACCGAGGCGGTGAAGAAGCCGACCAATGTTCGCATCTCCGAATTCGCCAAAGGCGACGACCCGCAACTGGCGGCGCTGTTTTTTCAGTATGGAAGATACCTGCTGATCGCGTCGAGCCGGGCGGGTGGACAGCCGGCAAATCTGCAGGGGATATGGAACGAAAGCCTTAAACCCGCATGGGACAGTAAATGGACGGTGAATATCAATACCGAGATGAACTATTGGCCCACTGAGCCGGCGAACCTGTCGGAGTGCCACGAGCCGTTGTTCGATATGCTGGCCGACCTGACGCAGACGGGCAGGAACGTCGCGAAGAATCATTACGACTGCCGCGGATGGGTGCTGCATCACAACACCGACATCTGGCGCGGCGCTGCTCCGATCAATGCCAGCAACCACGGTATCTGGCCTGTTGGCGGTGCGTGGCTGTGTCAGAACCTGTGGTACCACTACCAGTTCACCGGCGACAAGGATTGGCTGCGGTCGTTTGCCTATCCGATTCTTAAAGGGGCTGCGATGTTCTTCGTGGACCAACTGATCGTGGACCCTCGAAACGACAATGGCTGGCTAATCAGTACTCCCAGCAATTCACCCGAAAACGGCGGCCTGGTCGCAGGTCCGACCATGGACCACCAGATTATCCGTGATCTGTTCGGTGCATGTATCGAAGCGAGCAGAGATTTGAACTGCGATGCGGGTTTCCGCCAGTTGCTGGTCGAGAAGCGGAGCAAAATCGCTCCGATGCAGATTGGTCGGCACGGCCAGCTCCAGGAGTGGCTCGAAGACAAGGATGACCCGAAAAACCAGCACAGGCATGTGGCACATCTGTATGGTCTGCATCCGAGCAGCCAGATTACCAAACGCGGCACGCCGGACCTGTTCGACGCGGCTAAACAATCGCTGCTGTTTCGCGGCGATGGCGGAACGGGCTGGTCGATGGCGTGGAAGATCAACTTCTGGGCCCGGCTCGAAGACGGTGACCACGCCTATACGATGCTGAGCAATCAACTGACGCCGAAACGGACGTTTCCGAATATGTTCGACGCGCATCCGCCGTTCCAGATTGACGGCAACTTCGGGGCGACCAGCGGGATGTGCGAGATGCTGCTTCAGAGCCATGCGGGCGAACTGCACCTGCTCGCCGCACTTCCGTCGGCATGGCCTGACGGCTCGATCCGTGGTCTGCGGGCACGCGGCGGATTCGAAGTCGATATCGAATGGAAAGACGGCAAACTGAAAGAAGCGAAGATAAAGTCGCTGCTGGGAAAGACCTGCAAGGTGCGATACGACGAAAAGGTCATCGAATTCGATACCGACAAGGACAAGGAATACAGACTGAACGGCCAACTGCAAAAACTGTAAGGACTTGTAAATATACTGTTGGCGATAGAGAGTTGTTTATTTTATGCAGCAATAGACGACTGCGGGCGGCAGATTTCGCCATACCACAGGCGAAACAGTCACGCTGTCGAATGCCTGGTCGATTTTTTTGCGGAATCTTTTACCTGCAGGCGACAGAAGGCCCTGCAAGTATGCGAATGTGACAAACCGTCCGCCCGGCCGGAGCGCATCTATCGTTGCTGTCAGGAGACGGTCCTGCAAATCCTGCGAAAACACCGCCCATGGCAGGCCCGAGACGATACAATCGGCTGCTTCCAGGCCGTGCTTTGCCATGATCGCGGCGACCCGTTCGACCGAATCGGTCACAATCGTCGCAGCGGGGAAACGGCTCCGCAGGGCCTGCGACAGCATCTGGTTGTGCTCAATCGCGATAAAATCGGCGTCGGGCCTTTTGTCCCGCAGGATAAGCCTCGTAAACGAACCCGTGCCGGGGCCAAACTCCAGTATTACCGCTGCGTCGGCGACCCCGCTTTGTACGACAATCTGCCCGGCAAGATGTCGGCTGCTCGGAGCGACCGCACCCACTGTGGACGGCGAACGCATAAACTCCCACAGGAATCCTGCCGCCCCGCCAAAACTCCCACGCCAACTCCGCGACCGCAAATCCTGCGGCTGCGAATCCCGCCGTGGCGTATCTATGCGATGCTTCTGCACGAAATTGTGTCCCCTTACAAAGATAAAACAACGGGATAATCTACCATGTTTGCCCAGCCGAGGCACGGTAAAAATGTACGCCCATAAAGTTCTTGCAAATTCTGCAGCTTGCCAATAGGATGGTGTGCGAAAAGTCATACCCTTTAGGGTAGTAAAATCCCGCGGGTAAAGTTGTAAGTTACTGTTAGGCTACTTAGCCGCGCACAAACGGGAATTCTCAATCGTAAGCTGTATAATAATGGTTTGTCAGGGGTGCTGACCGGTGTGTCGGCTGAGAGTCGCAAGCTGCGACGACCCTCAAGACCTGATCCGGGTAATACCGGCGAAGGGAGGCATGAATCGAGCAATAGAACGCATCGGGTTTGTGCCCGGTGCTTTTTTATTGGATGTGGCATGGCAGATGTCCGGGAAAAACTGAAAAACGCCGTCGTCGGCATTGCCGGGCTGGGCGGTCTGGGCTCCAATGTAGCCGCGGCGCTTGCCAGGTTCGGGCCGGGCAGACTCATCATCGCAGACTTTGACACCGTCGAAGAGGCGAACCTTGACCGGCAGCAGTATTTTTTCGACCAGATCGGCGTCGGCAAGGTCGATGCGACGGTCGCCAATCTGCGACGAATTCGCCCCGATATAAATGTGACGGCCCACGAACTGAAACTCAGCCCGCAGAACATACCCGAAATATTCGCCGACGCACAGATAATAGCCGAATGCTTTGACCACAGCGACCAGAAACAGATGCTCGTCGAGACGGTCCTGACTAAAATGAAATGGACTATCGTCGTGTCGGTATCGGGCATTGCGGGTTACGGCAGGAGCAACGACATCAAAACCAGGAGAATCTCCAAACGGCATGTGCTGGTGGGCGACGATGTGTCACAGGCTGAGACCGGCGTGGTGCTTACCGCTGCACGCGTAGGCATCGCGGCGTGTCATCAGGCAAACGCCATAATCGAATTGATCATAGATGAAGTGTGAATTATCACGGGAGTACCAGGTGAGCAATGTATTGAAGGTCAATGGCGTGGAAAAAGATTTTCCCGACGGGGAAGTCCCAGCCACGATAGCCGAGTTGCTCGAACGGCTCGAAATCGACCGGGCCACCGTCGTGGCTGAGATAGACGGCCAGATTGTCCAACGGAAGGATTTTGCCGCGACATCTGTCGGGCCGGGCCAGGTGATCGAACTGGTTCGCTTCGTCGGAGGTGGATGATGGAAGATAAGCTGACTATAGCGAGCAGACGGTTCGAGTCTCGGTTGTTTATCGGGACGGGCAAATACGCGTCGAACAAAATTATGTCGCGTGCTGTCGAGGCGTCCGGCAGTGAGATGGTGACCGTCGCGCTTCGCCGGGTGGACATCGAAAACGAAAACGACGACATGATAAGCGCCATCGACCGCGAAAAGTGCCTGCTTCTGCCCAATACATCCGGGGCACGCGACGCCGTCGAAGCGGTGCGACTTGCCAGGCTGGCACGCGCAGCAAGCGGCATCAACTGGATAAAGCTGGAAGTGACGCCTGATCCGTATTACCTGCTGCCGGATGGGACCGAGACATTAAAGGCCGCCGAAGAGCTGGTAAAGGACGGCTTCGTCGTGCTGCCGTATATCAACGCCGATCCGATACTGGCAAAGAAGCTCCAGGACATCGGCACCGCGTCGGTCATGCCCCTGGCCAGCCCAATCGGCTCCAACCAGGGACTGAAGACAAAGGCCTCCATCGAAATCATCATCGCACAGGCAACGGTGCCGGTTGTGGTTGACGCGGGGCTGGGGATGCCATCGCACGCGGCAGAAGCAATGGAGATGGGCGCAGACGCTGTGCTGGTCAATACCGCTATCGCCACCGCCGAGGAACCAATACGCATGGCAGAAGCGTTCAGCCTGGCTGTGATGGCTGGACGCATGGCGTATCTGGCAGGGCCGGCCGGGCAGAGCGGGGCAGCCCGCGCTTCCAGCCCGCTGACAGGATTTTTGCGAAATGAATGACACAATACAAATGAATGACACGATACAATCCGCACTAAAATACGCCGAACGTATCGAAGAGGTTACCACCGACAATGTCCGTGCCGAACTGAACGCCGGGACAGAGGGTGCGGGGGGTGCGGGGGGTGCGGGGGGTGCGAGCAGGTTTTCCCTGCAACGACTGCTCAGGCTGACATCGCCCGCGGCTGAGGGCTTTCTCGAACAAATGGCAGAGCAGGCACACAGCCTGACCGTGCGGCGTTTTGGCCGGGCGGTGCAGCTCTATGCGCCGCTGTATGTGTCCAGCTATTGTATCAACTCCTGCCGATACTGCGGTTATAACAGGACGCACGACTATCCCCGCACGCGGCTGTCCGTAGAAGAGGCTATCGCCGAGGCCGACGTTATCGCCGACGAGGGCTTTCGGCATATCCTGCTGGTCAGCGGCGAGGATCCGCAGTTTATCACAACCGAATATCTCTGCGAGCTTGCCGGCAGGTTACGCGGCAGATTCAGCTCTGTCGGCGTCGAGGTCTATCCCATGACGACCGAGCGGTATCGGATGCTTTTCGAGGCGGGCATCGACGGCGTGACGCTTTATCAGGAGACGTACGACCGGGATACGTATGCCGAATACCACCCCGCTGGGCCCAAGAGCGATTACGACCTTCGCCTGCAAAGCACCGACTATTTTGCGGCGGCGGGTATGCGTCGTGTCGGGCTGGGGGTGCTGCTGGGACTTGCCGACTGGCGAGCCGAGACGCTGGCACTTGGCGCACACGCGGCTGGGCTGATGAAAAAATACTGGCGCGCACAGATTTCGTTTTCATTTCCGCGGATTCGGCCAGCCCATGAAGTGACCGAACAGCCCCGGCATCTCGTTTGTGACAAAAGTCTTGTACAGATGATGCTGGCGCTTCGGCTGTGTTTTGCCGACGCCGGTATCGTGCTGAGTACGCGCGAAATGCCGCGGCTCCGTGACAATCTCGTCAGACTTTGCGTCACGCGAATAAGCGCAGGGTCCAAAACCAGCCCCGGCGGCTACGGCAGAAAAAACAACGCCACAAAACAATTCGAGGTCGCCGACAACAGAAGCGCCGCACAAATCGCACAAATGCTCCGCGATGCCGGTATGGAAGCCGTCTGGAAGGATTGGGACAGCGCCTTTACGGGTATGTAAGAGGGTCGTGGATTCCTGCCTTCGCAGAAACTACAAAAAAAACAACCGTTCACAGTTTTTCCTGTTAATCTCGCCCATCGGACAGCATCAAAGCAATCTCTCTTTTTTGACAGGATAACAGGATGGGTATAAATCTTTCACTTTTCGCTTTACTTCTACTTTATCTTTGATGCCTGCGTCAATCATACATGGGGGCTTTGCCCCCAAACCCCCAGCATTTACC